>Ga0213860_10000026_pt1 | contig 54566 bp, 53 predicted proteins | sample PICome_3_FD_160118 | JGI IMG/M metagenome (GOLD analysis project Ga0213860, IMG submission 160118) | Coastal seawater microbial communities near Pivers Island, North Carolina, United States - PICO550 | ecosystem: Environmental > Aquatic > Marine > Coastal | place: USA: North Carolina...
TGTTGTTCACTGTTAGGCTTCTTTAAGCCAAGTGTATATTTGTTTTGTTTTGTCTGTTCGATCATCTAGCCCGTGGTATCCACCATTGACACGCTTGGTAATTTTCTTGATGACCTCGTCGTTGACACCTTCGTCTGCAATCTTAAACAAATTGTTTTTATTGAAGAACCAAAGGGCTGTCTCGAAAGCATATTCCTCTTCGACCAGGCTAGGATCAGTCAAGACGTCTGGCACACCCATGTCTGACGCAAAGGATTTGTAATTTGCCTTGCCCGTAATTTGCAAGAAACCTCTGCCCACAAAATTTTGGGCGTCTTGAACAGAAAAATTTCCGAGTGACTTGCGAAGGTAAACCTTGCCAGCAATTTTTGCTGGTTGTCTGTGATACTTCTTGGCTTCTTCTTCAGTTTTAAAACGTGACGGCCACGTTCGCATAAGTGCTTCCCAACTGTAGTTGAGGTTCTCTCGACAGATTGTAAACTTTTCACTCTCGTGCGACGACTGACCGAGAAGATGCGCCCCTCGTTCGGGCGACAGCTCATAGTGTTTAGCGATTGCTCTCGCCGTGTTTGGCCCAAAAGCACCATCAGCCCCAACGCCGACTTTCTCTTGGAGTTTTCGCATTGCGTTACTCATTAAATTTCCCTTCCAAATTGTACGCATCGATAGGCCATGAGCGTACTTTCCACATATGTATTCAAAATGATTTCTATCCCGTGTCGTTTAGTAACTTCCTCGCAGGCTTCGCGTGTAGGAAACACTGGACTTCCAGCAGCAAAGCATGTGTCTGGCCCACATAAAATGAAGACCGCGACCCAGATCATTACTCAGTCTCGTCTGGCGGTGGCTTATTTCCGCAAAGACGCTCGTAAACCATGTCGTTTGTGTACGCTTCAGCCCATTTATTTTCTGTAAAAGTACAAAATTCCCATAAATCATGGACGTCTGCGTTAAGATATTCGATGTTCTCTGCCTGCGCCGAAACGGTTTCTTGCAAGTGCTCGATGTCATGCACCAATCCGCTGATGTACCAGACGAGTGCCACCAACTGAACAGCCATAGCAAAGACAAGAGCGACGGGTATCTTTAGATCAGCCATCACTTTTTGCCCATGAATTGTTTTGTGCCTTTTAAACCTATGGCTGCTAGGCAGACGACATAAACTAGATAAGTATACCACTCTGGCAACTCAGCCAGACGAGCAAAACCATTCTTAACTGTTTCTTCCATGCCAGGGATAAAGCAGAGACACACGGGCGCTAACACCAAAATTGTTACGACCTCGTCTTTCCAAGAATTATGAGTTCCTTGAGCCATTATCTTTTCCCAATCTGCTGTCGAAGTTTCTTTTGACAACAGTATTTTGGCTTTGGCTTCAGCTTCTGTAAGTTTTAATTTGGCGTTAGCTGCTTGCGCTTGGGTTTTGGCATTGAGCCAGCCTCCAGCCAGTTCAGCTACTGGGCCAATTAGTGCTTGTAACATTACTCACCCTCCATTTTTATGGTTGCTTTTTTAGATTCTGACTTTGCTGAGTAGGCGTTAAATCCCATGAAAGCTGCGACCACACCTGATGCAGCAATGACGTAAACGCTTGCTATGTCTGTGATTAGACTTGCGGCTTTATCGAAGCCGAGCACCGAGGCCAGTAGGATTATAAAAGGGTAGATCAACATGCCAGCTAGGGCGAACCCTGTAAACCGCCGCTCTGCATTGCGCTTTAAGTCACGATCAACCATCTCCAGACGACGATCTTCGAGCGCAAGTTTATTCCACTCGTTAGGTTCTATTACGCCGTTGCCATTCTCGTCTGCTTTTTCAAACTCTGTCATTCGCTACTCCTATTTGAAAGCATTCTTAAACTGGTTACTGAATCCATTGCTGCCGCCGCTTTTCTTTTCGCCAGCTATCTTGTCAGTAATTCCTTCTCGCGCTGCTCTAATGCCACCGACGACAGGGATGCGTGTTGCAAGTTCACGAGCGGCTGATCTTTCTTTAGCGTTGCTCTCAGGGGTTGAACCCATCACCGCATCTTTTGCACCAGCACCCATCGTGATCACTGAGTTACCAAGTCCGTATGTCGGGCCAAGGATGGTAGACCAGATGCGCTGCTGCCCGTAAGCGCCGTTGTCTAGCTGACTGGCAGACGAGTGAAGGACATCTGCAATCAAACCGAAACCGCCCATTTGCATGAGACCTTCCATGTACCAGCCCAAAAAGTTCTGCTCGTTGCCGTGAACTTTTTCGTCGTAACCCATAAATTTAGCAGCGTTACGCACTCGAACCTCTGCTGACTTTTCGTCTTCGCCACCACGCATCTGAACAATATCCTTGATTGCCAGAGCGCCCATGCCAGAAGCTGGGCCAAGTGACATGAAGTATAGAAGTGGTTTAAAGTTACCGTGTCTGTAGGCTTCAGTTAAGACGCTGCCTGCCATTCGCTGCATCATCAGTGGGAAAGATTTAAGCTGGAACAACAGAGCGCCTGTGGGTGTCTGCGCCCAGAGAGGCACGTCGTTTGCATTAGGTTGGAAGACACTTTGGTTAGCAAAGTTTAACACGCCAATGCGTAAGTTTTTGTCGCTGTCTAGCAGTGACCTGTCAGACAAAGACACATCGCCTTTGCGCTGACCTTTTGCGTAGTCTTGCATTCCGAACATACTAAGCTGTCGGTACGCCATCTTGTATTGGCGAGACTGATTTTCGACAGCGACAGACGGGTTGTAATGTTTCGCTGTCTTAGCCTGATACATCTTGAACGCTTCGTATCCAACAGCGCCTGCCATTTTCCTGTTCATGTCCGTCCAAGGTGTCAACATTGTAGCGTTGAAGAAGGCGTTAGACATTTTACTATCAACACCGCCATACATGTGGATCATGCGGTCGTGGACAATGTTTTCCATCGCCACACCGATTTCTTTCATTGCTCTCGCATAATCAGGATCGGAAGCCAGATTGTACTGTGCTTTTGCCCAAGACGAGAACGATGAAGACCTAATGATTGGGAGAACCAGATCGCCAAGTGATGTTAGGGTTGTAAAGCCAAGCAAGGTAACGTTGTTTATTGATCGCAACGTTCGGCTTGTACTTAACATAACTCGTCCGTTTGCAGCGCCTCCATTGATTGGCTGCTTACGAGAGACACGCATAGCGTTTTCGATAAAGCCATGAGCATCTTTTGTAATTGGAGTAGCTTCGCCCTTAAAGTCAGACAACGCACCCATGATCGCGTCAGCTCTGCGCTGGTATGTCTTTGGTATTTCTCCGTTAACTCGTGGCGCAATCTTGTCTAGCATATCACGAGCCGCTGGTGCGCCAGCAGGCGAGTTAAACACGTCTACCAATGTGTTTACAAACTCCTCTGCCTTCATAGGTTTTGTAGAGAATGGCATGATCGTTTGTTCTTTTAGATCGACTTCTTCTACGCCGTCTCCGTCAAGCACTCTAAAGTTTTTGACATACTCTTTATTAGTAGAAAGCAGTTTAGCTATGCCTCTTCTGCCGCCTTCGGCTGCTGTCATGTAGTCACTTACGCCGTGAGAGTTTAGGCCAAACTTTTCTACGTGCAGAAGTCGTCTCGAAGTAGACTCGAAGTATTTAACAAGCATGGTTTCAAGATCGTTCTCTAAGAACTTATCCATCAAAGCCATAATCTCTGGATGTTTCTCCAGTTCGATCATTCTACTGTAGTCGATAGATGAAGCTGCTGGCGATGTTGATGAGCCACGGAAACTACCAGTCATTACGCCGTCATCATTATCTAGACCAGACAATGTTTCGGTAATCCCGTCTACAAACTCGTCTGCTTCTGATTGCGAAACGACCTTACCAGCCGCAGTTTTTTCTTTGAAGAAATATGCTCGCATTGCGTCACGAAATTCAGCTTCGTTTTCTCGTATTTTTTCTGGAATCCAAACTTGCGGAACATAGTCACGACGATACCCGACAAACATACCAGCATCACGCATACTTTGATGCTCGTCGTTAAACTGCTGACGAATTTGCGTGGCAACATTGTACTCGTCTGTTGATAAAGCTTTGCCTGCTCGGCTATCTAAGCCAAAGCGTAGTGCCTTCATAATCTTTGCATGTGACTTCGGTTGCTTTGCCTCGCCCATGCCAGTGAGTACTTGGCTTTTCTTAAACCAATTTGTTGCCGCACCGCCAGCGTCTGGCAAACGCTTCATTGCGTGGTACATCGGCATAAACTTTTTAGCGAATGTTTGGTTTTGGTCTGGGAAATGTTTCTTGTACCAGCCACCAAGCCAGTTCATCCCCATACGCTCCATGTTTGTGGATTGTGCGCTTAGAAAACCTAATGGGCTAAGTTTAGCTACAGCTTTTTCTTCGCGTGGGTTGAGTATGCGTTGCCGCATGATTGACCCCATCGCATCAACAAGGTCAGGCTCTGCACCGTTTGCTTCTAAGTTGTCTAGAAACTGAGTAGCCATAGCTGGGTCGGCTTTATCTATGTTGCCTTTGACCATCTCTGTTGTCATGACACCGTTAAACCCTTTAGTGGCTGCTGGGTTTTCTCTGTAGTACATACGAGCGTCATCGTTATCGAAGTGTTTTGCTTCGATATGCTTGGCTTGCTCTGGGTTAAACAATACGAATGCGTCGTAAACTTTAGCAGCTCCAAGACGAGCACCTTCTTCGCTCATGTCACCGAACATTTCCCTATCTGAAAGGGTATTCATGTGGCTTGTCTTCATGCTGTCGTAGCCCATCTCTTCGAGCATAGCGTTCAGTGTCGATTTTGCTTGAAGACGAGAGCCGCCATTTGCTTCTTCGATAATGCCAGCAAGGAACTTATAGGCTTGGTCTCCATTTAAGTTCTCGCTTGGCGCTGCGCCCAGACGTTTTGCTAATACTTCTTCTTCAAACAGACCGTTGTCTACCATGCGACGGAAGACAGCCTGCATGAATGGGCCGCCAAGGTAATGATTAGTACCGAGAGAGAAGTCTGCTGTGTTCAGCATTCGAGTGTAAAGAGGCATGACCAACGGATCGGCAATGATCCCGTTTTGCACAAGCATATCGTCAATGCTTTGCTCTATCTCAAGAAGGTCATCAAGCTCTTCTCTAATGCTTTCTTTTGTTTTAACTAGAGCATTTCTTTCAAAGTTAATTAGGTCTTTGCTTTCGTCATCAAGGTCGGCAAAGTTAATGCCGTTAAGCATACCGTCTCGTTGCGCGTCATTTGCTTCTAGGTTGTCAGATGCAACGGCATACTCTCGTCGCCGCTTAGAAATCTCTGAACGTACTTGTCCCAGCTCGTCGGCTGACTGCATAAGTTCTTCTTTAACTTCGTCTGACAGGTTTGATCTGCTGATCATCGATGTCATTGCGCCGATGGTGGGTCGTCTGGCATAGACGGCATCCAATGTTTCAGCTTCGGGAGATATGTAAATGCCAGGGCCGAAAGCTCCACTACCGTCAGACATAACGACGTCTGGGTTAGCGTCTCGGTCAAACGCTTTGCCGTTTGGAGTTGCATGGTAGTAAGTTATCGGGCCGTTCTCGTCTTCGCTGAATTTACCGCCGCCTGTATACTTTTTAATTGCAGCCATACGGGCAGGGGTAGACTGGCGAAGAACATCGTTTGCAAATTGGTGTGCATATGTCGGAGATACCGCACGTCCTCGTCTGCCCAGTGTAGCGAGTGGCCCTTTTGGCGGTGTCTCGAACATGTCACCGTAGAACATAAGCTGACGGAACTGCTGCTTAATATCTTTACGGCCAATAAGACCGTTGACGATGTAGGCAACAAACTCTCTGGCTCTATCTATCGCTGTATGGAAAGAGTTCTTTAGGCTTAGAGAAGAGAGGTCTCCGCTGTTGAGGGCTTCGAGAATGTCCCCCCGTGCAACACGTTCGCCCATGTATTTTGCGAGACTTTCCGCGAACCATTCTTCGGCAAGGATGAGTTCCATCTGTGCCTCGCTTGTGTCGGGATATTTGTTTGCATAATCATTGTTAATCCTTGATTTAAGTTTGTCGTCTGCGCTGCGATAAAGCTGCACAACTGCGTCCATCTCTGCTTCTGGCAACATGCCTGCACGGACAACTGTGTGAGCAACTTCGTGAATGACATCGAACGGATTAGAGTTACCTTTAGTCAGACCAATAGCCAGACGGCGTGTGTCTGCTCGAAACTTCTTGAACTGCTCGCCGCGAAAATCCATTGCAGCGTTTTTAATGCCAGTCGGATCAACGCCTGCAAGGCGAGCCATGTCTGTCGCTGACATAATGTTAGTGTCGTCTAGTACGTCTCGCGTTGCCTTACCCATTAGGTTAATCATGCGGTAAGCCATTGTGCGCTGGGTGTAATTTACCACTGGATCACGGTGCGTCAGATATGACAGGATGTTTCGTACATTGAATGGTGCGTTTGGTGGTATCCCTGCTGTGGTTGGTACACCACCGCTTGCCGCAACTTCCGTTTTAATACGCTCGCGCAAGTAAACGTTTTCCAAAATTTTTGGCATTTTTTGGGCAGCGTTATTATTTTTTGTAAACTTACGGCGTTGTATTCTGCGTGTGTTATTCCAAAGAAGAATGTCTACAAGATCGCTATCTCCATCTCGGATTGCATCTCTGAACATTTGCAGCAGTTCTGGTTCTCTCAGACGAGCTATGTCTTCTGGAATTGGAACTGTTTTAATTAAACCTTGCTCGTAGTTAAGGTTGTCCTTCTCGAACATCATAAAGGCAATTTGCTCTTCTCTTGCAGAACTGTCGGCAGTAATAAATTCTCTCTCTAATTCTGCTAAAGACTTACCTCGTAATGAAGCAGTAAACGGATCGTCACCCCTACCTGTTTTCTTAGCCAGACCTTTCTCTTTACCAGTGCGGATTGCTTCTGCTTTTTTTCGAGCGTCTGACTTTTCTACTTTGGTTTTATTGATAGCTCTTTTAGTGGGTTTTACGCGGCCAATAGTTGTCCAGCTTTGAGGCTTGGACGGCATTTCGTTGTACTCTGCTGATCTAAAAGCATGTTTAAGTACACGCTGCATTGTTTGCAAAGCATACTCAGTAGTCGTGTATTCTATGTTTACGTCTTTACTTGGTGGTTTTGTTGTTGGCGTAAAGTTCTTATGACCGTTCGTCCATAAATCTATAAGGGCAGGGGCAACCTTTGTTGGGTCTGCAATTACAGATGTAATGCCTTCTTGTTGAGCGCGAACAAGGGCATCGTCAGCTTTACCTTCCTCGATAAACGGCTTGCCAGACATTATTTCATTCATGTCAGCCAGACGACCACTAAGGATGTCGGAGTACCGCTTGAACGGCATCAATACTTTGCCAGTAAAATACGGCTTAACACCGTATACATCTTTGGGAGAACGTGGCCCGACATTTGCCAGACCAGCGGCCATTATGTTTCGCAACTCTATAAATGCGTTGATGACTGCTTCGTCACTGGCGTCAGAGCCAGAGTAACGAGCAATGGCATCGTGTATTGCGTCTTCTGCAATTGTTAACTTAGCGGCATAGCCTGCGTAGGTTCTGCCTCCAAGAGTTGTTGGGTCTGCAAAGTCACCAAGTTTGCGTTGGTGCATTTCAAAGTCTGGTAGGATTTTAGAGAACTGACCTTCGATTGCTGGGTCAATCTTCTTGTTATTAAAGTATCTGTCGAAAACACCTTTGATGTATCTTTGTATCTTCTGCCAGTATGACTTGTCTTCAAACAAGCCAGCGGATCGTTTCTCTAACGCCCAGCTTACAAAGTTGTCTGAGAAGATGCGCTTTGCCGCTCCAGATTTTTTCGGGTTGTATTCTTTTAGGCTTCGAAGAAGTGTCGTATCGCCAGATACAATCTCTTTCTTGAGAGCGCCCCAGAACTTAACACGATCTTCTGGTGTTAAAATGTTTTCGTATGACCATTCTGCTATGCTGCTTAGTAAATCAGCGTGAGCTGCCTTACCTTGCTCTGCCTTTGGAACAGATATTTCGTTGGTTGCTGGATTGTATTTAAATGCAGCTCCTTCACCGCCAACCATGATGGGCGCACGAGATGGATCACCGCCTAAGTTCTCGATAAGCTTTGCGGCTGCCGCACCTTCTTCTGGCGCAACCTTGTTGAGTATTGTTTCGATTTCGGAGGCTGCACTAATTCTGTCTGTAGTGTTTTTGACGTAGCCACTAGGGATAGAATCCCTCAGTATTAAGTGCATCTGTTCAAGGTCACTGATGAGAACAGCCATGTCGTTCTCTGTAGTGGGTAGTGGTGAGCTTTCTGTCTTGTTTATGAACGAGATTACTTGAGCAACGGTAAGGCTCTTACGCTCGCTTGTAGGCTTGCTAGAACGCCTGTCTAATGCCATTGTCTGAGGTTCTGACAGCTTGCCTATGTCTAGCTCTAGCTTGGATATGCCGTTCTCAGATGCTGGGAAGCCCAGACCTGTAGCATTGCCACTCATAAAGACACCACCTAGACCTTGGTCTTCGCTAAACTTTGTGAATGTTTCAGAGTTATCCCACGCCCTTTGAAGAGCTTCTTTTGTTTCACTTAAAGGTCGTTGAAAAGTCTGGATATAATGGACATCAAAGTTCTCTATGCCTTCAGCGCCAGCAAGCTGCTCTACTGTGTAGTTGTTTCTGGCTTGAGCAGGCGACATTACCCGAATGATGCGCTCGGTTGTAAGGTCTTTTTGTGCTTTTTGTCTGATGATCGGAACACGACTGCCAAATCGAGGGTCTATGAGGGCAGACGTTGGAACGTTTGGAACGTCGTCTCTCATTTGAGCAGAAGCGTCGAAGCCTTCGCTTAAAGTTTCGTTTACTTTTGTAGGCTTGCTTTCAACCTTAGTTACTTTGTCTTTAATTAATGGTGTTTTGTCTGTCTTAATAACAACGTCGCCACGTTTCACCATAATGGTTTCATGGCTGTCGTATATACGATTGGTTATACCGTCTGCATAAACTGTTGTGCCAGCTTGCACAGATTTTACGCCACTTAATGTATTAACCTGTGTTGATCTGTTAGCAATAAATGGGACAATAGTGGGTAGAAAGTCATCTTCGGTCATTGGCAACTGCTTGCTGTCTTTTATAGTGCCAACAACTTTTGTACCTTTTGCGTTCCGTCTAGCGTTTGATTGTGCTTGAGTGAGGGCAGCCACCTCATCCATCATTCTTTCGCTCATAAAGAAATCTTCGCCACTTTCGAGAAGTGATTTATGTTCGGTACGATCTAAGTCTGCTTTATTTAAACGAGCACCTTTGCGTAGCATTGCCATAATACGCCCGTTATTGTTGCGACCAGCGCCCTCGAACTGAGCAGCTCGTTCTATTTGTGCGCCTGTGCCAAGACGTTTTGTCTGGGACGCATACGCTTGTGGGTCAAGCCGCATTTTAGATGTGGCTTGTCTGATGTTTACGCGGCGTCCGTCAATTTTAATTGTAGGTATATCTTCTGGCCTTGCTTCTGCCATGATTTTACCCATTTTTATTTCTCTCAAAGTAGCCAGACGGATTGCATCTTCTTTTGTAAACTCGTTGGGTTCTGTTACATCGCTATCTGCGAGAAGTTTTTTTGCATAATCAATAATTTCTGGGCTTTCAGCTTTTACTCTAGAGTCTCCTGATAAAAGTCTTTTTGCATAATTACGAAGTTCTGCATTCTGAGCGTCAGTTGTATTAACTTCTAGAATTTTCTTAGCGTAATCACGAATGTTTGCTTTTTGAACATCTGTTGGATTGAACGCAGCTATAATGTCGTCTTCAATTTGGCGCATTCTTGCTTGATCAGCCAAGTCCTCGTTGATGCTATCGTTGAGCGCATCGTATCTTCGGAGGACGTCGTCTGTATCAAACTCAATGTCTGCTGTGTCTAGTTTTTCTTCTAGCAATCCGCGCACTTCTGCTTGGTCTACATCTTCACCGATTTCGGTAACGTATCGACCAATCAAATCTTCCATACGAGAAGCGTCTGGGTTTACTTTTCCTTTGTTCGCTTTGACTGCTGCTTTTATTTCTTTTGTGCCAATAGTATTCTCAGGGCTTGGGGTTACGTCATCAAGCGTAATACCAGCATCCATCATTATTTTATGAGCTTTAGCAGATGCCTTGCTGTTTGCGTTTTTAAACTGAACAAAAGGCTTGTCTGGCGTAGCGTCTTCCAGCGTTTCAGAGAACCTTGCCATAATCGAGGGGTCTTTATTTGCGATTGCCTCGATTGTTTTTGCAAGTTCATTCATTGCATTGTTAGCTGGAGCTTCGGTTGTTTTTTCTGGCGCTTTTCCACCAACAGCTTTTGCAAGCGCAGCTCCGTCTTTCTCAATCTGCTGATTAAGGTCATAAGCTTCTTTAGCTGCTTTGATTTGCGGTTTGCCTACGTTGCCTTTTTCGTTCGGTTCGACAAGCTCAAGGATTTCTTGTCCGTAGCCTTTTTCTTCGATCTCTTTTTTTGCAGCGTTTGTGTACTTAGAAGTATCAACTGCTGGCTTTGCTTCGGGTTCGGGCGCTGGTTCGTCTACTTTAACTGCTGGCGTTTCGTCTGGCGCATCTACCTTTGTTGTCTCAGGCTGTGCCTTTGATACCGCCTTTTCAGCTTCGGCTGCTTGCTTTGCTTTTCCAAACTTAATGATTGCTTGGTTTTGGTTAAACTTTTTGCCAGTAGTTGGATCGGGAATAGTGCTTTTTATTTTACCATTAGCGTCTGTTTCCAGCTTTAGCTCACCGCTATCGATCCATCCCTGTACATTGTCTGCTGTGTAATCTGTTTTTTCCAAACCTTTATTGATGCTCGCCTTCTGAGCGTCGGAAAGTTTAACAGGTTTAGTTGGTTCAGATGCTGGCTCTGGTTCTGTCGTTACAGTTTTGGTTGTTGTCTCGCTACCTGTTGCTTCATCAACTTCCTTTGTTGTTGTCTCAGTTGTTTTGCTAGGCTCTGCACCAGTCGCTTCTGCTACCGCTGCGTCTGCTTGCACCTGTGCATTCTCTAAAGCTGCTGCATCAGCAGCTTGTCTGGCACTAAGGTTTGCTGCTTCTTCTGCTGCAATCTCCGCACCTTCCGCTGCACCCTTACGTGCGCCAATAACAGATGTCGGCACAGACAAAAGACTACCAATGCCTGCACCCATACCAATGCCAAGACCAACTGATTTTGCAAAGCGTTCTTTATCAAACTCGTCTTGCAAGCCAATGTCTTGCTTATAAGATTGTTCGGAAAGATTAACGATACCTTCTTGTACGCCAGAAATACCGCCTTCAATTACCGCACCGCTACGAATACCTGTTGCAACACCGCGTGCCACAGGGGCTGACTTGCCAGCTTGTCTGGCGAGGTTAGCTGCCTGCGCTGCTTTCTTGTACGGGCCGATAACTGGAATAAGGTTTAGAGGATCAGCCAGTACGGAAACGGCGATGTCTTTTGCTGCACCCCAGCCTCGACCGCCTTCTTGATAGAAGAAAGGAAGCTGATCCCAGACTTGTGACAGACGAGCATTTCGAGATTTTTCTTCTTCGCTTGTGCCGCCGCCTTCGTATATTCTGCCTACTGCGCCAGCAGTGTTTAGCTGCGCCCAGTTTTCGTCTGAGTAGAATTTATCTATCAGCTCGTCGTCTGGTAAGTTTCCATAGCGACCTCTCAAGTCAGCTAAAAACTCAGGATTTTGTAGAATTGTTTTACTATCGTAGTCTGCTGCGTAGCCCATTGTCGGGCCAGTTTCTTCTTTTTCGAATAGACTATCTACAGTAAGGTTCTTAAAACTATCTCTTGCCATTGTCGGTACTCCAGTTTCCGAATGTGCTCAGAATACTGGAGTGACGCGATACAGTCGTCCTTAGTTCAGTGTTTGACGGTAAGCTTCAAGATTTTCTAAAACTTCTTTAAGAGCGTTTGCTCTACCCACAGACTTTCTATTACCTTCTAACTCAGAGATTTGTGTTTTTAACAACTCAATTGTTTTACCGATAGTTGCAGGGTCTTGCAATAAAGACAACATGGTTTGCCTTGATTGATTTATTTGGTCTTTTCTTTTCCCTGTTGCCTCTTGTTTATTAAAGGCAATTCGATCTTCAATTGTTGAGAAAGGACTTGTTACACCGCTACCCTTTCCAAGCTCATCAAGTATTACTTCTGCGATAAATTCTGAATTATCATCTGGTGAAGTAGGAATGCTTATCGTGTTCGATGTGGTGTCAGTCGTCGTGTTGGTAGTCGTCGTATTGTTAGCAGCTTTTTCTTCTTCTAGTTGTTTTTGATAAATTTTAAGCTCTCTATCAAGACGCTCTGTTATACCGTCAAGTCCGTTAGGAAGATCATCAATTTTCTGTTGATTCCACGGAGTTGTTGGGTCAAGCCAGATGTATTCGCTGTCTCCACTTACTGTGCCAATAGATGTTTTTCTATCTTGCGCTGTTACCTTGTTAAAATGCAAAACCTCTGCTTTAAATCTTTCTTGAAGTTTTCTTATAGCTGCAATTTTTTCTTCAGTTGATTTATCAGAAGAATATATACCATCAGTAAGTCTAATGGTTTGGTTTCTTATCTCTTTCATGTCACTTGTTCGTGAATTATAATATGTGTCAAAAGTTTGCGGCTCGCGTACACCGTTTGCCGCAGTAGATAAATCTATCTGTTGCGTTTTGTACTCGTCAAAAGTCATCTGACCAGCATCTGTTAAGGCTTTAGTTAGGATATTTTTCTTTTCAATAAAACTTAAATCTTTGCCAGCAATTTCTCTTGCCACGCTTCCAATAACGGCAAGTGCATTATCATCGATATGAAAAAGATTACCCATATCTTTTGCTGCTCTCAGAAGTTCGCCATCGTTTTTAAATGTACCGTCTGTTGAATTATAAACACCTTCTATACGCGCCGATGCGGCTTCTCTTAATTTTTCTGGAAGATTCAAATTAGTAATATCTTGCTTCGCTCGCTTACCTTGGTACTGGTCTTCTTGTTTCTCTTGAAGTTGAGTTACCAGACCATCAAAGACACTGTCTACATAGCCATCACCTAAAAGCGCTTGCTCTGTTTCTGTTAATCTTGTGTTTAGTATTTTATTAATAGCTGTTTTAGCTGCTTCAGAGTTTCCTAGTCTATTTATAATGGCAAGAACTTCACTTTGGTTATCGGCCAACAAAGTATTAGCTTTAGTTCTTGTCTCTTGTGTTCTTGTTTCAGCAACACCGCTTTGAATTTTATCAAATGTTGCCTTCATTCCGTCTAATTCAACGCCTACCCATTCATTATAAAGGTCATTTCCTTGATACAACTCATCGAGACGAGCTTTCGCATCTTCAAAAGTAACGCCATACGTTTGTGCGTATTGCTCTAAATCTTTTATAGCTTCTCTTCCGATTGCCTGTACTTTTTCTTGTCTTGTTGTGTTGTACTCGTCTTTAGCACTGTCCAAAAGCTGAGTTGCTACGTTTTGTGGTAGGTTGAACATGCTTGCAAAGTCTTTAGCGTTTGCATCGTTAGGATCAGATAAACTGTTTATGTAGGCTTGAGCTTGCGGCGTCATTTCGAGCACCTTTGCTTGAACAGCTTTTGCTCTATTTGGCTCAGACAAAATGTTTGTAAGGTCTAGATCAAAAGGCATAGTGCCGCCAAACATGTTCTTTATGTTTGTTGCTGCACCAGCATAATCATACTCGTCTCGACCCCCTGGCACGGTGCTAATTTGAGACATATTTAAAAGTTCGTTTTGTATAAAAGGTTCAAGACGTTTTATAAAATCAAGTTTCTGGATGTCTTCTTGGTTTTGTCTAGCTCTTGCTTCTTGCTGTCTTTTCGCTTCGTTTGTTGCCACAATTCGTCTGAGCGCCTCATCGTTACCGACGCCGCCTGCCAAGTAGTTACGCCCACCAGAAACCTGATCTCGAAACGATTGAAAATCTGCCATCGTAGCGTATGGATTATTTCGCTTAAACTCTTCAAATAGTTTCATGACCTCTAATCGTTTGTTACGATTGTAGTCATTTCGATCATTGTAGCCTTGCGAGATTGCTGCGAAGTTTACCATTGTTTATACCTCAACTGCTTGCTGGTCGTGAGCTTGAAAATAAACTCTTAGACCAATGATCTGATGGGAAGTAGTTACCTTCGCCATATAGATTGTTTAAGAAATAATCGTTGCCGCCATCTAACATGAAATCGTTAAGAGAGCTGCCGAAACCAGCCGCAGCATTCGCAGCATTGGTCGCCGCAGTGTTGTACGCGCTTGTTGCCCCAGTAAGTAGGTTACTTCCGATTGACTGAGCGTTGGAGAAATAGCCAGACGGATCGAACTGTAGTTTGTATGGGTTGTACACAGCACTGGTTAAGTTCATGCCAGCATTTGTTGCCGATGAACTTGGTCTTGCGTAGTTAGCCAAGCCAGTGCCGATGTTAATGTTGTCGTAAATGCTTGAACCGATACCACGGAAGTCTCGGTTGCCTGATGCCGATCTTATGTCAAAGTCAATGTTTGCTGTGCCAGTAGGCATGTAACCCATAGCAGCATTGGCGCTACCGATGTTATCATCAAAGATAGCACTATTGATTGCTATTGGTGCGCGGTAGCTATTCGCAGACGCTATTGATCTGTCGTATGCGCCAGACGGTACTGCGCGGTAAAAGTCTAGTGCAGCGTTAGCTGACGGCGCTATTGGTAGCTTCATCATGTCTGCAATTCCAGCGCCGCCGATAGATGCTTCTTCGCCAAGTATAGCGCCACGGTTTCTAAGTATCTGGTTGATGTCTGCTGAACGAACACCCTGACGGCCAGTAATGTATTTAACTGCGTCGTCGTATGCCCTGCCTCTAGCGGCGTCATATTCTGCGGCTAGTCTGGAGGCTATATCACCTCGTCTGGCAGTTGCCTGGTCAGAGATTTCCATACCTCTGTTTATTAAGTCAGCTTCATTAATACTTGCTACACGTTCCGCTGCTCGATCAACGTCCGATATGTTTTGTTGAGTTCGTCTATCAAGCTCGTTTTGAAAGTCAGCTTCTGTAATAACCTCGACATCTGGTATGTCTTGCAGACCTCTTTGTGTTTCACGTAAGCCGCCACGCAAAGCATCTATCGCGCTCATGATATTGCCGCGTTGAGCGACAATGTCTTCGCGTTCCCGTGCGGCAATGTCTTGAGCATCTGCAAAGATGCCAAGCCCGAACTCACGTTCTTTCTGACGAGTTTCTTGGGCAGCTAGAAAGTTCTGGTAGTCTCTTTCACTTTCAAAGCCAGCAGTAGCTTTAGCTTCCGCAAGCATGTCTAGGGCTTCACGGCGTTCTTGTGCGCTAATGTTTTGATTGCGGAGCATTTGCTCCAATTCAAAAGCTCTTTCTGCTTGCGCTGTACGTTGAGCGTCTTGGAATGTTTCCATACGGAATTGCTGTTCCGCTTGAGCAATAGCCTTTCTAGATAAATACTCTCTACGCTCTTCGTCTCGTTCACCACGAGCAATAGCCTGCGCTTCTTCCATTTCCGCAATGGCACGTTCTCGTTCGGCTGCACTAATCTCTTGGTTTCTTAGAAGTTGGCTTAGTCTAAACTCGGTCAGACGAGCAGCAGCTTTGTCTTCTCTAATCTGTCTTTCAACGTCGGCTAGTCGTTCGGCCTTTAATTGGTCTTTGTATTCTTGTAAGTTGGCTTCACTAAAGTCACGCTCGTTTTGTTTTATCGAACGATTGAACGCTTCCATTGCCCGTTGGTATTCTTGCTCCTCGCGTTTAAGGCCAAGCTCTTGTAGTGCAAGCTCATACTGTTTGAGCTGCATTTCGTATTGTTGTCTTTGAGCTTCTCTCTGTTGAGCCAACGCTCGTTTTTCACGAGAGTTGGATTGCAGCATCCCTATCCCAGCGAGTATTGTTGAAAACATTTATGCTGCCCCTGTGTTCTGCAAGAATGAAGAGAAGAGAGGATTTTCTTCTTCTTCCTCCTCGTCGTCAAAAGTATAAAATCCAGCTTCCTCGTCTGGCTCAAATAAAGCATACTCATTGAAGCCTATGTCTGCACCTTCGGCAGCTAATCTTTGCTGAACCGCACGTTCGTCTGCCTCTACCAATCCAAGACGCCGTGCAAGTTCTTTGCTTAGAGCCTTACGTTCGTCATCTGCTTGTGTCGCTTTGTACAGATCAATGTCTTCTGAAAGGGTATCGATTAATCCTTGGTATTCTTCATAGTTAGAACGCCCGTAATCTGACGCTAACAAGTTTTCTAACATTTCACTCGCTTCAGTTTCGTACTGATCTCGTCTGTCATACAGGTCGTCTAGCCGTTGGTTTACAGATTTTCTTGAAGTTGCCAGCTCAGACAACAGATCAGAAGCCCTGCCACCACTGTAGGCAGAAAGGTCTACACCAGCAGCAGAAAGGTCGTCGAGCATTTGGTCGAAGGCTGCCTCATCATATAGCTCTGTGGTGTCTAGGTCTCTTACCGCCGCCCCTAAATCGCCAGATATGGCGTCTAGCTCTGCGCCTCGCGCAGCAACAGCAGAGTCCAGTGCTGCTTGAGCGTCGATGTAGTCTTGGATAGCGGTTGCATCCATACCCTCTGCGCCAAAGTTATAAGGCAGTAATGATGTAAATTCGCTGATGTCTCTCTGACCGCTTGTAATCTGGTCTTGTATTGCATCAAGAGCTGCTTTGCTAAATCGATTAGCACTGCCTGCGCCACGCTCAACATTTGCAGCCATGCGAGCAAAGTCTTCTTCTGCCTGTGATATTCTGGCAAGTTCGTCTGCCCTGTCTTGGAACAGTTGGTCAACTTCGCCTTCAAGTATTCCTAAATCTTCAAGAGGAAATCTAAATGCGTCAGACGTACCGAGCAAACTGTCGAAGCGAGAAGCGTCTAGCTGGCTTGCATCTATGCGGCGACGTAGGTTTTCCATTTCTTCTAGGTCTGCAATGGTTAGTCCGTTGTCTAGTATCGCTCTTAGTTCGTCTTCTTGTGTCCCAAGCTGCGTTGCAAACTGGTTTATTCGAGCCTCTTCTTCTGCACGTTTTGTAAGAAGATCATTTAATGTTCCTTGCACACCGCTTACATCTGCGCTGATACTGCCAAGAGGACTACTAAATTGATTGGCTTCTCGCTGTAGTTTGTTAAGTTCTCTTTGCAAGTTTTCGATTTGTGACAGGTTACTAATATCAAGATCGCCAGCGGTTAAACCAAAATCATAAATTCTATTATCGATGTTGCGTTGTGCGTCTGAAATTCTTTGGTTTTCTGCTGCTTGTTGAGCTATGAGGTCGTTTATCATAGCTTCGGCGGCATTTAATTCTGCAAGCTGACCACTAAAATTAAACCCAAGGTCGCTGCTAAAACGACCAGCACCTTTTTGCGCTGCGTCTATTTGAGCTTTAATATTTGCCAAGTCACTACTTGAGATGCTGGCTGTATCGAGACCTAAAGCATCGATGGTATCGTATAAGTTATTTCCATACGTTCTTATTCGATTTTGCTCTGCGGTGTAAGCATCGCCTATTCCAGACAATGTTGGGGTAAGATCGCCAAGTAAATCCGTCACATCATCAAGCGCGCCTGTTTGACTTGCTAATGCATCGTCAATCGTTCTAGTTGTTTGGTTTAAATCTTTAATAGTTTCGTAAGCATTTTTGGCTGCGTTATATCCTCTGTAATCATATGTGCCGTCTGCGTTTACAAAGTCAGTTAATGCAAAACTTGCATCATCTAATGCATTATAAAGCTCGTTCGAAGTATTTGTTAGATTACTTACTGCTGTGTCTCGATCAGTTTTTAACGTGTCTAAAGTGTCTACAAGACCGCCGTATGTATCAACTATATTGCCAAAGTCATTTGGATTATTTAGCGCAAAGAGAGCTTTTTCTTCATCTGTAAAGTCGAAGTCAGTAGATAAGTCGGGAGCTGCACTTAGTGATGTATTGCTTAACGCATCATAGGTACTACTGATGTCATCGTAGTAGGTTTCATAAATATTTTCATTAGCAGCCGTGGTTGGGTCATCGTACAAACTATAAATATCTGCACCGCCGATAGCGCTTGAAAAGTCATCTACGCCAGAAAGCGCATTAGAGAAAGTTTGATTAAAATCATCGACAGAGGTGTTGTACGTCTGCGCTTCTGCAATTAGACGGTCTAGCTCTGCCTTTTTGGCAGCGTCTTCTGCTGCTGCGTCAGCGCCTGCTGTGCTATTGCTTACAGAAGAAGGGCTGTCATCTCCACCACCATCATTGTCTGATGTTGTTGGTTTAGCGCTTCCTGGCCAAGTGCCTTCAGCAATTTGTCTTTGTATATTTCGTTCAGTTCGCTCTGCGTATGTGTCTAATGTGTCTTGGCTGGCATTCGAATTAAAACCAAATCCAGTGCTCAAATCAGTTATCGCATTTTGAAAATGATCTGAAAATGAGCTTGGGTTATTTACATAAGTACCGCTAAACGTATTACCAAATACTGAGTCATAAGCTGGGATACCTTCTTGCGTGATGCGGCCAGAGCCGCCCAGCATTTTTAGTATCTTAGCTTCTCGTGGCGTAATGTAGGATAGTTGATGCGGTTGCCTGTTAATCATCTTCCGCTTTGGAGCGGTTTTCATTGTTCCCATCATTGTACTCTCCTACGATCCGAGGATGTTATAACTAAATACAACCTCTAAATTTGCGCCCGAACTGTTGTTTGTAACGATAAAGCCAATGTCACGAGCGACTGAGGTACAGTCGATTTCTAAATACTGAGCGTTGTTTAGAATGTTTGTCGTGCCAGAAGCTGATGCGTTGTAAGTATTACTGTTGGCTATCGCTGTCGTTCCAGACATCGGTTGAATTGTACATGTTCCACCTGTGGTTGCCGCGTAAACGCCCGTGATTTGTATCTTTTGACCAAAGACTTTCTTTATCACAAAGTTTGCATTCGATGGGCTGGAAACTTTTAGATACATACAGTCTGATGAAAGAACAGTCGGTAGCTGTGTCGATGGTAGTTTGCCAGAGCTATCAAGAGTTGCGACACCGTTTGCCGCACCTTTCTGGGTTAGGGATATTTTTGTACTTAGATCAAGATCGCCGTATTCTAACGACGTCCCTGTAGAGTTAACTCGTACATACTGACTTGCGTTAGATGTTGTGAATGTTGGTAATGTGCTTTCTGTAGACGTTCGTATCCATTGAGTGCCGTCATAAAATTTAAGGACGTCTACCGCTGCTGACGTGTCGTGCCAAAGATCACCTGTTGATGGGCTGCTTGGAGACGACCCTGAGACAGTTAAATTTGCTTTGCCAGACAAGCCTGCTGCCAGACCAGACACTTTTGCCTGGGCAATAGCGTTGTCTGCAATGCCGATCTTAGCAAAGTTTATCAAACCAGTCGTTGCAGTAACATACTCAGATTCAAGCATAAGCCCCGTAACGGCTGTTGTCGCAGTGTTCTCAACCAATATGATAGTTATTAGGTTGCCAGACGGTACGGCTGAGTTAAAATTTACGCTGTTACTTGCAGGGTTTGTTGTGTAGTCAAATGAACCACCGTCGCGCTGAAGTATTCCGTTCTTGTAAACTTGTAAAACGCTTTCATCCGTATGAACAAAAGGAAAAGCAGCCTGACTTGAAGTGGTAAGGGTGTCAGTTCTGGTAAAACCAGTAATAGCGTTTGATCTTACTTTGTATATTGATACTGTTGTGTTCGCATTCACATAAGGTGTGGTGTTAAATGTAACCGCGCCAACCCCACCTGTGCCTGCGGTTGGGCTAGAAACGTAATCGTTAGAACCGCCTGCTCTTTTGAGCACACCGTCAACATAAACGACAAGCTCATCAGTAGACTCGTGAGCGTAATCAAATACAGTTTGACCAGAGGTTACAGTGTAGTCTGTCCGAGCATGGAAAATAGGTGCGCCGATTGTACCAGCCGTTACGCCAGAAGCTCCGCGAATGTCTGCGTTTGAAGCTATTGTAATCCAGCCAGAGGTTGTGTCGCCGTATGTTCCAACCCGATACTGCAACCCAGCATCGCTGTCTCTACGAAATTCTACTGGCCCAATCCAGTTTCCAGCCGTGTCAAAAATAGTGGCAAGTAATTCGCCAACTGTCTTTTCTCCCAACTCTGCGGAGTTTAAATAACGGACAACACTTTCAAATTCGGTGTTAATGTTTCCGCTACTACCATAGTTTTGGGGGTATTGTTGCCGTAACCTTGCCATCTTTTTTTATCCTTTCACCAGCACTGCGAAGCCGATAACCCTGAGAAGCCCTTCGCCGCTGTCAATTTTGAAGGTGTATTGAGCGGCCTTGTAACGATGACTCCATTTGCGTTCATACTGTTTACTTAATGCCACGCCGACGAAGTGATTGTCGTCCTTGGTATCATCGACTTCAAAGACCAAAGAGCCTAGTTGATTGCCGTTTAGGTCTTGGGCATCCATTGTGACCATACCCTTTCCAGCAGCTTGTAATATTATTGAGTGAGTTTCTTTGGTTCTGCTTAAACTTCCGTGCCAGAGGAGAGGCGTTGTAAAAGAAACTGTTGGGTTAAAACCATCAACGCTTTCTATTTTGTTTACGTTGTAAACGCCGCCGTTCGTGCCGAATACTAAGTCGCCAGCAAGGAAAGAACCGCATCGAGAATTAATAAAGCTGCCTGTACTAAATTTAGGGGCAGGGGCTTCTCCTTCTGGGTTGAGGGTAAGGGTAAGTCTTTTGCACGTATCTCCTTGCGGAAAGAAAATGTGATACTGCGCCTCATCCTGATCGAAGACTGCTGATATTTCCTGTGAGTTTGCAACACTGTTAAAGAGTTTTCGATACAAAAGGTCTACTTTGTCAGACAAGCTGAAGCTGTACACCAAGATACCGTTTTCTTCAGAACGTTTGATCGAGTGAATGCCAGAGCGAGAGCAAAAGATTAAATCTGTCCCAGCGTTTACAATTGTGTTGTGGCTGGCGCAGCCGATGTTGATAAATGTGTCGTCGTCTAACTGCCAGTTGTCTATATTTGTATCGATCTTGTAAATGATTGCTCGGTCAGCGGTAAATAATACTAGCCTGTTCTGCTCGAAAGACCCTAAAGCTGTAATTTCGTCAGCAGTACCAAGAAGGTTTGCAATATCGATGCGGCCAGCGCGTAAAACATTTTGGCTATCTGTAGGCTCGTCGTCTGGAAATATGTCGTCGTTGTTTACTCGACTTAGATGTACCGTTGTGCCAGAATTTGAAACGCCAGCAACTGCCATGCGGCTTTGTACTGAAGTTACAAAAGCTGGAAGTAGGGTGTTTAGAGCGTCGGATTGATTACGTGCAAATGATGCGCCGTCATAAAAGTAAACAGGGCGACCTTTGCTTGCAAGCTGAACTCTATTGTTAAAGATGGTAGATGTAATAACAGACCCAAGAGGGTGTACTTCATCTAGGTAGTGATCTGCGTCTGATTTAAAATTCATTGACGCACCTGTTTCTTCTGCCCAGACAACGCCATTTGATTTGTAGTGGATTAGATGTGTAACTTTAGCTGCTGAGTTTCTTAAAGATACGGATGGGTCTCTAACAATCTGACCGCGCCAATCACAATAAGCGTTGTCGATTGAGACCAGATGCTGTTCTTTCCCTGTATCTAAAGACGTAATATCCCGACTGCTGTCGAGACCTTGAAAGTTCTCATAAGAAAACGTTTCGGTTTTTACGCCAGATGAAGAATAGGTGCTCATGTAGATGTTGTTCCATTAATGACAGACGTGTTTACGCCAGTAGAATTTGCTGGGTTTGTGCCGTCATCCACCACTCTCATCTGAATAGGTGTGTTGCCGTTAAGCGCTCTCCACAACTGTTGATTCAAAGTTCTAAAGTAGCTTGGCATATATATCTCAGCTTTGCTGCTGCCTTGCTGCAATGAATAATGCGCCAATAAGCCAGCAACTATGATCTGATCGTCAACGTCTCGTGTCTCTTCGACTGAGCGATAGTACTCAATAATGTCGGGAGACGTGGAGACTGTACCAGATGCACTGGTGTAAGTTGTTCTTGGCGCATAAGCATGTTGTCTGACATCGTCGATGACCATGTTAGCAAACTCAAGAAACATAAGAAGGACATCACCATCTACCGTCGTGGCATTAAAGTCTCCGAAACGACGAAGCGCCTGCATTGATAAAGTACGCAACGGAGAGTTACCGTTTGTTATGTGGGGGTTCGTCTGACTGTCTGGGCGTTGTGTTAATGTTTGGCTGCTTGTTGTGTGGGTTGCCCCAGACATCAACACGCCACCCATAGTGTGCGTTTCTCCCGTGTACAAACTGCCGTCTGGTAGATAGTAAGCCATTGGTTATGCCTTCCGTACAATACGTGCGTTCATGCAAAAGTGATGTTGTTCAAATCTTTCGACGTCAGATGCTTCGACCTTGTATTCAAGGCGACCGCTTGTGAAGTTTCTGATCGGATTAATGCCAGCGACGGGAAACATCGAAGGCTCTTTTTCTCTACTTTCAAACCAAACAAAGTCGTCTGACTTCTTTGCTGGCTCTTGTTCCCATGCTTCGTTTACGTCTGGTGTGCTAGGGTCGTCTGACTTAAATGCACCTGTCTTAGTTCTGGCGCGTTTTCTTGTGGGGGCTTTTTTCTCAGCCATTGATTATCTCCAAAAGGTTAAAGGGGCGCAGTACGCCCCTTCATTATCGTTTATTAGGACAAGATAGTCGTCCTTATGATCTGGAGTTCCAGCCTTTAACATATGCGTGAACTTTGTCTTGCAAGAGTTCTAAACCACACTCGGTTAGATACTCGTGCTTGACGCTGTCAGCATCAGGTGACTGACGATTTTCCAATAGTTGTGTGTCACGACCTTCTAGGTAGCGATATGACAAGTATGGGAAGTCTACGATCACCATTGCGTTCTTCATATGATCAAGCTGACGGAACTGCGGATGCAGATGAACCATTAAATCACCAGCGAACGTGGTGTATTTAATTAAGTTCACCCCGTAACTGCCTTCAACTGAAGTTGGCTGCCACCGATCTTTACCCATTTGCTGTAGCTGGTTAGCAACTGTTTCACCTACGAAAGCAATCTTTTGGTTGCTTCCATATTTAAACACAGTTGACATTAACAGACTGTCAAAACCTTCTTCAGACATTTTACCAGCAGATGCGCCACCATAGGAAGCGTAATCAGTAGTGATGTCCACAACGTTAGTTAAGGAGTTGACAAGACCGCCAGTGTAGCGTGTAGGTGCGCTAGATGAGCCGTTTGCTTCATGCTTGTTCCCAAAAAACATTGCTCGCTCGATGTCGGACATATGTAATTTAAGAGCTTTAGTCATGCTCTCATCCATCTTGTCCCCAGTACGCAAGTAAGTTGAACTTAACGTATTTGAGACTTGGAAGGCTGTACGAAAAATTTGTGTGTAGTTCGATACAACGCTTGCGTCGAATGAGATTGCTGTTGGTGATGATGCACCTTCAGCCGCTGCATAACCAGACACAAAAAGCTTTGCGTTGTCGGCAATCTGGTGAGTCGTGCCGCCAATATTACGAGTTACAGTCAGCGTTGTTGCTGTTGTATCCGCAGTTGCCTGCATGACTTCGCCAGTTGTCTGGTTGATGATAATAGAACCACTGATTGCAAACTTGTTGTCGTCGCCTGCATCGATAGTGATTGATGTGGTTGATGTAGAGGCTACTGCTCCGTTAACCGTTAAAACACGGTCAGGAAGTTCGTCTCTAAAGTTTTTGTACTCTGGATCGTCTGTACTCTCAGACGAACCCATAGACAACAATGCGTTAAGAGGCGCATTGCCGTTTGGTTCTAACAGGGTGAAAAGCTCCCTGTAGTTCTTTGGACGGAAATCAGATGAGAACTCGCCTGATCCGCGCATACCTTGAATTGCAGCCATGATAAAAACTCCTTTGGCTTGGTGTTGCGATAAATTTTCTCAGGTGAGCGTTACGGAAATACCATCGTGTTGCTCGATAAGTCGATCTGGCCGTAGCGAGAACGTGTGACTCAAAGGCAGAATAGTAACGAGATGACTACAAGTCGTCCTTTTAGATTATTTTTTCTTCCAACTTATACGTTTACTGCTCGTTTTTTTACGGGCGTTGCTATTGCACTGCGCTTTAGTTGGGCGACAGGCTGGGTAAGACTTACGTTTTTCGCCCTTCTTACGACCGCATGGCTTGCCTGTCTTACAGTCAATCCATCCTTTGCCTTTGTTTCGGCCAAACCATTTCTTTAGACTGTCGCTTGCCATTACTTTTTCTTTTTAGATTTATTGCCCCAGTTCTTTGCGCCAACCTTGCGGCACTTAACTAGAGCGCCAGATGCGTATGCTGACGGCCAGACTTTGTACCTTGCCTTTACTTTACTGTAGCAAGCATCTTTTTTAGCTGTTTTCTTTTTCTTTTTTGCAGCCATTACTTCATTGCACAAGGACAGGTCGGGTGTTTCATGTTACCCGACCGTGTCTTCTTGGCGACCTTTCGTGTCATGGGGGACTTCATTTTATTTTTTCTTTTTCTTTTTAAGAAAAGCTGGCTTTTTTTTGACTGACTTTTTCATTCCACGCATTGAAAACATCCCTTCTGTTATTGATGTATGCCATGTCCTCTTTCGAAAACGATTTATAGTATCCAGTCTTGCGAAGCTTGTTCGATGCCCTCACAAGATGCTCCAATGATTGCACAAGAATAAGTGCGTAGTCGTCCTCTACGATGCCTTCAAACGCTGGTGTCATTGCATTTTCTTCACTGTCTGGATGGAAGCCCATAAGCCAAATACCAAAGTGATTTTTGTTTTGATCTTCCAGCCAATCGTTAAACTCGTCTGGCGTCATTTGCTCGTAATCGAGCCAAGCAACGATGTGGACGAGCTTGTCTGTAGGGTCGGAGGCAGCTTTAATTTCTACCACTGGGTCAAGGCTAAAGACCAAATGAAGTAGTACGTTGTTTTTAGCCCATGCTTCTTTTGCAAAAGGGCAGGCTGGAAGACCCCCGAAAATTTCGAGTGGTGCTTCTATAGCTTCTTCAGACCATTTAAGTATTTCTTGAACAAGGTCTTTATATTCCATCAACACTTCCAGCGTCTACGCGCAGCGCAGATGCGTTTTTTAGGTGTTTTACTGCATGAGATATTGTGCATTTTCATCTGACCAGCAGAACGAGAGCAGTAAGATGACTTACGTTTACCACCGCCTGGTTGGGGTGCTTTAAGTTTAGAGCCGCAAGCTTTATTGTATTTAGCCCTGCCTTTAGCTGTTAGACCAGCGCCTTGTGATGCTGGTTTCTTTTCTCCCTTTTTTACTGAGAGGGAAACATTGCAACGCTTTTTCTTCTTTGCAGCCATATATCTTTCCTTAAAAAAATGCTCCCCCGAAGGGGAGCTAGTTGGGAGCAGAACTATGAAAGCCCCTTGTTTGCCATAGCCTTAGAGGCAAATTCATCAAAGCGAGAGGGTTGAGGCGTCTCTCCTACTGGCCCTGATGTTGGTGTCGAGCCGAAAGAACCTGTCATTGCCTGTCGTCTTTTGGCAATATTCATAATTCTTTCCATCTCAGGACTGTTAAGATTGTTTTTAAAGTCAGTCATAACTCTAAGCGTTAGACTTGGATTGATAAAATCTTCCATTGTGTAACCGCGCTCCGCAGCAAATGCCATAAATGGCTCTGCTTGTTCGTCTGGAATGTTAAGGTGTTGCTGAACACGGTCTACGTTTGTTGCGATTGTTTTTTGAATGGCATCTACTTGAGCGTTCTCGGATTGTTGAACGCCAGCTTTTGCTGCATCTGCTACCCCTTGAGACTGAGCAAGTACCGCTTGAAGAAGCTGCTGTGTTTGGCCTAGTTGCTTTTGCATTGCTGCCATTGTCTGGCCTTGTCCAGTAGCGCCTGCCATCATTTCTTTGTACAGAGGAGGAAGTGTAGCGGCGTTGTCTTTCTCCCATTTCGCCATTGCTGCATCCATATCTTCGGGTGGAGGAGCGTCTCCAGACTTTTCTCCTTTTGTATTTCCCAATGTCGGATTGGATGATTGCCCTTTAATTAGAGCGTCTAGCTTATCTGCTACTTGTTTGCTCGATGCGTTGGGGTTCGCCTTCATTAACTTTTCAGCCAGATTGAAGATTGGCGACATCTGCATATGCTTGTGGTTGAGGGCAGCATAGCGATCCATCGTCGAGCTTATTTGTTTTGCGCTGAGTTGTTTGCCGTTAATATCATACGTGATAGCTTCAGCATCCATCTTGTCAGCTTCAGTATCAGGACTTCCCTTTGCGGAGGCTTTATCCTCGGCTGAGTCCTTTGCTTCTGGTGCAGGCGCGGCTTGTTGCGGCACTTGCGGTTGTACGCCCATTTGTTGAGACGCAATCTTATCGATTGCTGCTGCTGCTTGTTGGGGGTCTTGAGGTTTTGCCATAATAACTCCTTATACCTCGGCCATAGCGGAGGCGGCTTGTGTGTGATGTCATTATGGCTGAGTTTATGTAGGGTTGTCGTCCTTCTGACCGAGCGCAATTTCACTTTCAATCTTTGATCTCAGACGAGCTGGTATGTCGAGCAAAGCTTTTGCCGCAAAGATGCTGCCCCTGCGAAAATTAATCTCGTCTAGCGTCATGCTTGGGTTTTCTGCAATAGCCATAGCAGATGAGACAATCTCATCTTCCATAACTCTACGAATAACAATCCAACCCTTCGACTTAACAAGGGTCTCGATTGCAGCCAGTTCTGCTTTTGGGGTCACTTCTTGCGGCTACTCTTAGCTTTGCCAGCCATTACTGCGCCGTGTCCTTTTTTACCAGACGACGTTTTGTGCGGTATGCTGCCCATGTACGGCTTAAAGTTTGGTTGCTTACCCATATGTTCCTCCTTTAATTGCACTGCAAGGATACACTATTATTTTTCTACTATCGTCCTTCTATAAGACGATCTATTTTTGCGTCTAATGCGTCCAGACGATCCATGAGCCTAGACATGTCGTGATTGACTTCTGCCTTTGTAACGTACTCTTTTGCCATTTCCTCACGGGTACGGTTCAATAATATCTGCAAACGCTTTTGCTCCTCAATATAGCTACGCACTGTCCAGACAAGTAGACCAAGAGCGGCGGTTAAAACGCTGCTCCATATGATCTCCACTTGCATTAGCTTGGCTTTGTCGGCCAGTCGTCATCTTCTAGATACGGCCAGTTAGAGTGCGTTGGTAAATCTCTCAGGGCGGTGCGGTAAGCTGTTTGCTCGGAGGTCATAGTTCTGTCTGACACAGCCCACCAGTCTGTTTCCTTTAAGCGTTCGCTTCGCTCTCTACGCATTTTGTCTGACCATGCAGCGTCTGTTTCTGCTTGGTAAGCTGCCTCTTGTTCTTCTTTAGTGCCTAACTCGTCATCATCGGCAAACATATCTACTAAATGCCACGCTTCAAGCCACTGCCCATTACTGTCTTGTACTGCACCATTTCTTTCAGCCCTTTTAAATCTAGGAATATCTGATGGCGGTGGAGGCGGTTGATTTAAAATTGGGTCTACATTTAAATCATCGTAAACAAATTCACCCCAAACCTTTGGAAACGACTTGCCAGCATTTGCCGCTAGTAACTGGCTTTTCGTTTTTATTTCGCCTGTTGTTCTATCTCTATATCGATCCATCAGTTTACACTCCTTGCAACTTAACTTGAGATTGCATAATAAATATATGTTTTCCCAGAGACTGATAATTTGTTATCGTAATTATTCACGGTAAACCCACTACTGTAAGGGTCTATATAATCATAAACATCGGCAGAACCTGTGGAGTCTAAACGAAATCCTGTCGTATTTCCTGAGACAATTCCTGTCCCCCCACCAAATGTCCAATAACTACTATTATTATCTAGCTCTTTAATTAAGACGAATTTTGCAGCGTTTGAGAAACCGCAATCTACGTTTACGCTGCTATTGTTTCCTGTATATCGGCCCATCTTGGTAATGCCACTTACTTCTCCAAACAAATACGCTACATACTCTCGTCCAGAAAAACCTGTCTCTCCAGACCCCCCAACTGAAAAATGTGTTGCAGTTGGCGCTGTGTCATTCCATGAAACATCTCTATCGTAAGGGCCATAATCGGTGTCCAGAAAAAGCACGTAGTCTTCTGGGGCTGTTAAGTCCATGCTTTTGTGATAGATAGAAGGGTTCGATGAATGTGTTGTGCTTTTCACGAGCATCATGGCAGGGGCTGACCCTAGATTATGCGGAATTTGTTGAGCAGAACCTGTGCCGCTATAGGTCACAATATCGAAGGCATGTCTCCACCTTTTCCACATAAAAGTAGCGTAAGGATTTCCGAGAGTATTTGATAAGCCATCATGGTTATCCCAACGAATTGTAGGTGATCCATCTACTAAACCGCCTGTCCCATCGATGTTAAACCTTCTTCTACCAAATAGCCTTGTATATAATCTTGTATTAGAACCACTTGTTGATTTGGTAATAAACATATCTGGCGCAAACCCTGCGGTTACAGTTTGCGTGTAATAGTTTGTATAAGTGTCATTATCTACTTCGAAGAATTGGTCTGAAGATGTAAGCGTTGACTCGCCACCTGATCTAATTGCTATGTAGTTAAAAGTGCTGCCATTTACGTTCCAATGTATTGTGCTACTACCAGAACCAACTACCTTAAAACCTCTACCTGTAGGCACAACATATTGGTGTTCAATTGATGTCCCTGCATTAAATGCCAAGTCGCGTGTCTTTGTTGTGGGGCAATCATGGAAACCTATAGCATCGGCAATCATATTAATGTTTGAAGTAGAGTTCTGATTTTTAACTAATAAAAATGATGGATGCTATCCGAGATCATCTTCTACATCAGACGTACTTCCAGTGTATGATCCACATGCAATTTTACCAGTGCCATCATTATCTAAGCCATTTGGGTCATTTGCAAAACACCATATAATATAATCTTTATTAGTACCGTTAACATAAGCATGATCGTTTAGCGTAACGTGCGTGTCATTAACGCTAATCATGTTTGTCATTGTAATTGGGGCTTGGACATTTGGGTTTGTCTGCATTCTGTAGACTGTATTGGCTGCAAGGTCTTTATGCCAAAACATAGCATTCATACCTTCTATATCATTTTTGATAAAAATAGCACCTACTTCACAGCCTAAACCATGTGCAATTTTTCTTCCAGTTGTTCCATCCCCTGCATAAACTTGTTCTGAATAAAATCGACCAGACGTTCTAAGCACAACATCTAAATATCTATTATATGTACTGTTTTGCTGCCAAGCTGAAGTATAGCTATGCCCATTAGTTCCAAAAGTCATATAGTTGCCAGAGTAGTACTTGCTTCCGTAAGAACCTGTAAAATCAAAGCGTACTGTAGTGCCTGGTATACTGCTACTGCGAGGCCAAAAAGCTTCATTTCTAAGCACATTGTAATCAGTTGACCCAAATGCCCAACCTTTTGCATATGCTCTAGAAAGTACTGCGCCTGTATTGTTAACGGTATCTATGCCTGTTGTGAAAGTCCTATTAGCGTATGTACCGTTTCTGACAAATTGAGTAAATGTTTGGTCGAGAGGAGCTATCTCATGGGCATCTTCTCCAGCCCCTGCCGCACCCATTAACATTTTTTTTAAGTTAACCATACTCTATTCCTATGCGGCTGCGTCTACTGCAAGTGCGCCATACCAAGTCGTGCCACCGTCTCTAGTTTGGAAAACGTAGATGTCTGTCTCGCCACTTGCAGGAGCGTCTGGGGCAGTTCCCCCTGCAAACTTCACTGTTTGATTGGTTGTAAAATCTACTGTGCCACCGTTTCCAGTTAGTTCGAGGATAAAACCTACTAAATAGCCTGATATTGCACCACTAAATGTAAAAGTCGTATTGCCTGTCATAGTTAGGCTGAACATACCGCCAGAAGTTACATTACATGTTGGCGTTGTTCCTGATAAGGCATCATAATCTTCGTTTAAAGCACTATTTGTTAAAAACACACCTGATGTGCCAATACTCATTTCTTGACCACCACCAGCAACAAACACCATACCATTATTGTTAAACTGAAAGTATGTATCGGTATCACCTTCGTGATACATTCTGTTTGCCATATAAATATTATCGGCTGTAACGTTACCGTCTACATCCAGATTGCCGTACATGTTAACAGCGCCATTACCAGCCACTTTAAACCGTGGATAGTAGGCACTGTTATAATAGATGGATACGCCAAACAAGGTTTCGCTGCTGCTAGTGTCGCTATCCCCTAAAACAAGATACTGAGTCATAGTACCTTGTAGGTTTTTCATTACGCTTGCATTATCGTGCTGATACGTGAAGCCACGCCCATCTGCATAATCTTGCCCTAGTTCAAGATAGTTATCATTACTAATGTCACCTACTTGTAAGGCATGATCTTCTACCGCTACATGCGTAAAAAAAGTGGTGTAATTACTATCAATTTGTGCTCTTTCCGCACCGCCAACAAACATTTCTATAGTACCGTTCGTTTTGTTGCCTTGGATAGCTGGCCTGTTAGTACCACCGCCCCAACCAATATAAACATCATTAGCAAAATCTATTGTGCCATTAAAAGTTAAATTACCTGTGGCTGTATCGTCTGCATCACTTCGTAAATAACTAGAGCCTTGCACACCATCTAATGTATCAGCATCTAGGCCAGAGCCAGAGCCATCTGTTAAACTTGTCCAAACAGTTTCGTAATTGCTTGTAGACCCTTTGGCATACATCAAGTTATTGTTGCTTGTATCAACAAATACTTTGCCTTTTTCTCCAGAAGTATTGCTAAACTTTACACTAGGCCAAAATGAAGCATGATTGCGTATGACTTCTAACTGTTCACCCCACTCATCAGACTTAGCAATTATAGCAGGGTCAGTGCCAGTAGCTACAGTTATAGTTCCTGATGCACTGTCAGCAGCATCACTGCGGAGGAAGCTGCTTGCATGAAGGCTGTCTACTGTGTCTGCATTAATGTTTAACGCATCGATGTCTGATTTCGTCTGATCGGCTGTAGCGTTAGCTTCGATTGCATTTAGCTTCGTATGATCTGCATCTGTGAAGACATTGCTATCGGTTGCACTTTCTACTAACGCCCTGATTTCAGCCGCTGTTTGGTCGGCAGTAGCTCCACTTTCAATTCCATTGAGCTTCGTATGGTCTGCGTCTGTAAATACGTTACTGTCGGTTGCGCTTTCTACGAGAGTTCTTATTTCTGCGGCTGTCTGATCGGCGGTAGCGTTAGCTTCAATACCGTCTAGCTTTGCACCGTCTACCGAAAGGTCTCGACCATCGACCGTCTGTGTGCCTGAGAATGTAAGGTTGCCTGTTAGCTGACCGCCCGTAAGGGCGAGGAAGCCAGACCCTGCCGTTACGCCACCCTCCCAAGCAGAACCAGTCCAGACTTTTAGGATGTTGCTGGTTGTGTTGTAGAATAAGTCGCCTTCGTCATTGTTGCTTGTAGGGTCGCTTGAGCCAATGCGGTACTTGTCTGCAAAGTCGTTAACAGAATTTATATTTGTTGCTACTGTGTTTACGTTGGCTATTGAACCGCTAACAGTATTAACGTTTGTGATAGAACCGCCAACGTTGTTTACATTTGATATTGACCCAGCAACCACACTTAAATTGTTGCTCGATGCAGTAATGGTGTTACCCATCGCGTTGCCGTGAGCTGTACAGTAATATCTTAACGAAGACGGCGCATCAGACGGCACTGCAAATGTCACGGTAGCGCCAGACGACCCTGCTGTACCGCTAGACGTTACGCCTGATGTGTACGCATTGCCTGATCCATCTTTAAACGCCAACGGATGGCCGCTGTTTGAGCTGTCGGATAAGTCGAACACATAAGTATTTCCGCGCACTAACGCCAGCGTTGGGTTGTTCACACCGTCGATGACAAATACGTTTTGACCACTAACGTTTGCCACGGTGATAGTGTACGTTGTGCTACCTGTTAAAACACTAGCTAATGAGTTAATGTTACTGATATTCGTCGCATTTGTGTTGACGTTACTAATGTCTGTAGCGACTGTTGATATTTTAGATGACCCACTGCTTAAATCAGTACCCACTGTATTTACGTTGGCAATTGATCCGCTGACAGTGTTTAGAGCTGACACGTTGGCTGTTGTCGCCATTGTGTTAAGGTCTGAAACAAAGTCTGATGTGGCGAGCTGGTTCAAATCAGCAACGATGTCATTGGTCGCCAAAAGGTTTATGTCAGCTACAATATCAGTTGTAGCAAGCGTGTTAAGATCACTGACGATGTCTGTCGTTGCCAAGGTGTTTAAGTCTGCAACGATGTCTGAAGTTGCTAATAGGTTTATGTCGTTAATGACGTCTGTGACTGCAACCTGATTAAGGTCGCTTACAAAGTCAGACGTAATAAGACTTGCTTTACCAGCAACTGCTGTAATGTCAGACGAGATGCCAGCCAAGGTATTCATGTTGGTGACGTTGGTTGATGTGCCTAAGACATTCATATCGTTTACGACGTCTGCCGTTCCGAGTGTGTTCATGTCTGATATAACGTCTGCCACTGCAAGAGTGTTCATATCTGCAATGACGTCTGTCGTTGCGAGGAGTGCCATGTCTGCCAATACATCGGTTGCAGCCAGAGCTGTGACAGATGAGCTTACGCCTGCGACTGTCGATACGTTTGATGAAATGCCTGATACAGTCTGGATATGACTAATGTTGCCCGAAACGGCTGTTACGTCGGGATGTGTTGCCCAGTATTTTGCAGAATAGTTTGTGCCGTCTACCGTGCCGCCTGTCTTGGTTGCCCACTCTTTGGCTGCGCCACCTGTTGATGAATTGGTTACGCCTGTGCCTCCGATTGCCCACGCTTTGGAAGAGTAGTCAGTTGAGGAAACTATTCCGTCTGTTTTGATCGCCCAGTCTTTTGCTTCTGATACGTCTACTATCTTGTCTGTGTTTGAAGATGCGATGACCGCCGCTTCGTCTGCGAATGTTGTGCCGCTTGTCAGGCCGTGGACAATGTAAACGTCCTTGTTTGTCAGAGTAAGGAGGTCGAAGTTGTTGTAGGTCGTTGAAGAGTTAAATGCGCCAGTGATTTTGAAGAATGTTGTAACGTCTGTCCAGCTTGTATTGGAGTTAGCAAATTGACCGACGCGCACTTGGATTTTGTCTGTGGTCGTGTCAAATCTAAACTGGAAGTTGTCTGAGCGGAAGACGCCAGTGCTTGTGTCAAACATGTCGTCTAGCAAGTCGCTAAGTTGACGGTTGCCTATCTCTGCCGCCTCTAGGTAAGTGTCGAGTACGTGCTCTCCAGTCTTTGCGGATACAAAGCGGAGCTGTTCGCCTGTTGGTGCTGTAATTGCCATTAGTCGTAATACCCCATGTCTTTCATCAACTTGATTAGTTTCGATTTAGTAAGAGCGTACTTATCGGCGTCTGCTGGTTTGGATTCTGCTTCCAGCAGTTCTTTGACTTGTGCTTGTAAGCTAAGTGATTGAACCTCTAGCTTTTCGATACGCTCTTCAAGCGCTTTGATTAGTGCGCCTGATCTCTCCTCCAATACGTCTGATGCGGCTTCAACATATGCTCCGACCGTTGCGTCAACTCTGTCTCTTAGTGCGTCTCTCTGTACTACGCTCATCGCTGTGCTCCTTGTCGCATTGGCACAAGGTTGCCCTTCTGCACTTCATTCTGAATGTCGTCTTGTGGTTTTACAGATGCGCCACGCATCTTTTCCATTAAGGCTAACTGCTGCGATGGGCTTGGCCCATTGGCTTGTAATTCCTGTTGTGAGATGCGAAAGCGGTCGAGGTCTGTAATACCCATTGCACGAATGGCTTCTTCGGCAATCTTGCCAGCGTTGTACTCCATGTTAAGACCAGTTTTCTGCATGATCTGGAGCATGTTCATCCATGTCTCTGCATTTCTGGTAGGTTCGAGAGGAAGTGTTCCGTCTATGACGAGGTAGTCGATGTCGCCCTGTAGGTCTTTGGCTACTTCGTAATCGAGGTATCCATCTTCGACGATGGACGAAAGTTGCGTTGGCATATTGTCCTGATCGATCTTAATCGATCCTTCGAGCGAGAGGCTGTCCTGTATGTTCGCCGTCATCATTCTGACCATTGGCCGTATTGTGGTCGCAGACATGATTCTGGATATGACTCCGAGGCGCTGAGAGCCTAGCTGAGTGAGCCTTTGAATCTCTGTTGCAGTTCTTATCCCGTCACTGGTTGGCATACCCTGCTGGGCATCTGAGGCGGCTGAGACACGCTGCTTGAAATCAGCCATTGCTGCGATGTCATTGAAGTGTCCTCGTGTGACGTCTGGCACTTGCGCGATGAAGACACCGTCCCCTGGCTTTGTTCCAGGCAATGTTCGGACAACGCCCCACGGGTTTCTGTCGATAAGGTCAGGTACAGAGACTTGGGTGGGGTCTACGAAGATCAAATTGTTGAGGGCTGCCGACACGTTGTCGATGCGTGATCGGAGCAAGTAGGTTGCGATGTCGTGCATCGGAAGCAAGAGATCGTAGAGGGATTGACCGTATGTCTTGTGAGTGTCTTGGTAAAGACCGCCGATTGCGACAGGGAACTGCTGACCGTATGGGTTTAGCTGGAAGCGGATGACGACGTTCTCATCAAGGATTGTAATGACAAAGAAGACCTGTTCGATAGAAGGAACGCCAATTTCGTGGCCTGCCATTCGAACCCAAGTCTCGTCTACAATGCGAGCATCGCCCAGTGTGAAGTAGGCGTGGTCACTGCGCTCGCGCTGGTGAGGTTGAGCTGGATCGATTGAAAGGCCACGCCCCTCTTCTTTGTGCCAATGGTGAGCATTCCAAGCGTTTCTGGGAGGAGACAATTTATGTCGAAGCGCAGGGAACATCTTTAGCTTTGGATAAAGGCCAGAGTAGAGGAGCGTGTTGTATGAGCAATAATCGGAGAAGACTATGTACTGCATATTGTCCCAGTCACCCCAGTTGACACGGGGGTCTGGAAAAACTCTTCGAGGATCAAAGTTAATGATGTGGTTTTGATTGCTTTTTGCGTCCCACACTACTTTTGTAGGCGCAAATCCGTAGCGGATGCTGTCCAGCAGCATCTGCGCCAGACGAGCTTCGCCTGCTGTACGGCGCATTTGTTGGTGTAAGACACGTTCGAGGATCATTGCAGACTGGCGTGACTTTCTGTTGAGACCTTCGAGCTGGAACATCGGGTTGCGGCCAGAGAGGGCTGCCATCATGTAGGTGAGGACAGTGTCTGCTATGGCGCGAGTGTCAGCTATAACTGCTTTTTCGCGGTAGGTTGTGGCGTCTGGGGGAACATAAACGTCGTGAGCGCGGTCTGCTTCTTTCCAGTGGTCGTAACGTTTTGATATTTTATAATATGACATATCGACCATAGACTTGACGTAGTCTACGATTTTACGCTCTTGTTCTTCGTCCAAGAGGTGAGAGATGTCTTCATAGTTCGTAAGTTGATCCGCAAATTGCGATAAATCTACGACGACCCCTTCGTTAGGGCCAGACATGTATTCCGATTGTCTGTAAGACTGTTGTGTTCCAGAGTTTGCCATACGTTAGTTGTACCTTCATTTAAAATAGTCGTCGTCCTATATAGCTCCCCATCCAGCCCATTTAGCTTTTGCTTTTGTGATTTGCGCTGATAAGGACTTGCCGAACGACTGATCGATGTCTTTGACGTTGTTAAGAGATTGCGATGCGTCACCGTGCAGAGCGAAATCTTCGGGGGATACTGACGTGCGAGAGAGGATGTCTATCGCCATTGTTGCTGCGTCTACTTGGTCGTCGTGGTTGCCGTTGGGGAATGAGACGCTTTCGTCGATGAAGGCGTCGAGCCATTCGGCTTCTTCGGGGAGGTAAACACGACCACCTTGGATGAGGGGGAGGATAGAGTTTACACGGGCGACCTTGTCTGTGTTGACCTTGTAGGGAATGACAGACATGCCTGACTGGCGCTTGAGTTCTTGGATGAGGGACTGACCAGAGGCTTTGTCTTCGATGTACATTGCGCGAAGGCCACGACCGCGCCAGCGGTTGTTGAGTTGGATCAGGCGTTGCTTGAGTTCGGGGAAGTCGTACTTGCCTCGAAGGATGGAGACAATGTAGATGTCACCGTTTCTGTCGAGACCAGCGACGACGGCGACTGAGTAGTCAGCGGTTTCTGTTTTCTTGAAGGCTGTGTCGCAAGCAATGACGAGTGTCTGGAAATTTTCTGGCGAAAGATCGGCTGGATATTTCTGCCACCACTCTGTGCGGATGATGTTACCGCCAAGGATGTAGGGTGTTTGCTGGTAGAGGGATGCGAACTCTCTGGGGTTGAGGCGTTCGCGGCGCTTGAGGTCGTCTAGTGAGAAACGTTCTGGCCAGAGGGCTGCCTCCTCTTCGAGGTAGATGCCGCGCTTGCTTGGGTTGTCTGGGAGCTGTCCAGCCTCAACGTACATCGGGTGGTCTTTGGGGAGATGACGGCGATTTGTTTTTGTTTTGGCTTTTACTGTTTTGATTGCTGGGAAGTTGATGTGCTTCCAACGTCCTTCCGACCAGTCTTCTGTTTCTTGGAGACGGCCAGCTAAGTCGTCTGGATGCCAGCGTGTGAGAATTACGATTTGTTTGGGGGGTGTGCCGTTTTGCTGGGGCTGGAGACGGGTGGCGAGGGCAGATGTGTAGTAGTTCCATGTACGATTGCGCTGGGTCATGCTCTCAGCGTCTTCGCGTGACTTGATGGGGTCGTCTACGAGGAGAAGGTTTGCTGGACGACCAGAGGTCGTGCCGCCCACACCGACAGCGAAGTATGCGCCACCGTGTTCGGTGCGCCATACTTCTGCGGATCGGCTGTCTTTTGAGAGACCGAAGTCGGGGAAGGCTTGGTTGACGGACTTTTCTTCTACGACTGTACGAACTTGGCGACCGAAGTCGATTGAGAGCTGGGAGTTGTAGGAACAGGACATCACAAAGCGCGTCGGGTCTCGCGCCATGAAGTAGGAAGGGAACAGAACTGTGCCGAACGTGGATTTTGCGTGGCGTGGCGGCATGGTTATGAGAATATTGTTCGTGCCGAGCGTCCCTTTTTCTAGTTGGTCGAGGGCGTCGATAAGTTCGAGCTGGAAATCTGCAAGTTTCCAGTCTGGATAGTTTAATTTTACGAAACCAAGGAACGTATCTTGGGCGTCTCGCAGTTTAAGGAGGTATTTTGCGGCCTCGCGCTGTGATGTCGTAGCCATTAGTTGCTGCGACGGCGCATTTGGCGTGCCATTTCTATGTCAAAGGCCGCTGTGGGGGACAATACTGTCTTGGACATGATGCCTGCGAGGTGATCGCGTACCGCAGCAGCCTTTTTGTGGTCTGGTACGGAGCTTAAATCTAGCTCAGACATGGCTTTTCCAAACTCATAGAGCGAAATACGGGAGGGAATGGCCTCTGCTTGCTTATTGACTATCTTCATCTGTGATTACCTCTGCATCTATTGCATCAATTCCAGCGGCTATGCGTTCTAGTTCTTCGCGTGACATGTCGATGACGTTCTTGTCAGACGTTTCAAGATGAACGCTGGAAGATTTTAGGTCGGGTACAACCTTATTAAGGAGAGCGGAGAAGACACGGGCTTGTGTCGGATTCCAATCTACTGTGCCAAGGATAACTTCGTTGGCTATGCTTACGTGCTCTTGCATGAGGCCAGCGATTTGGCCTCTGATGTGAGCGGTTTGTGCAGGGGATAAAGTGTGCGCCTTTGCGAGCGCCATAGTTTTTGCCATTTTTTTCAAGCTCGGTAATTTTTTTCTACATTCTAGCGAACAAACATTGCTTCCGTCGTCCTTGGGTCTCCATGCGTAGAACCTTGCTTTGCAGACGGGACATGTTGCGTTGGGATTTCTTTTCTGACGTTTCAATTTTTGCTCCGATTACTCGTGTGGGTGGAGAGTGGCGACCGCGACGTGATCGGCGGGGGCGACCCTCCCCCCCCTCGCGCAGAGGCGCTTTCCGAAGGAACTTTAGATAGTGCCGATTTTTTCGGTTTTCTTTCAACATGCATAGGAGACACACGCATGCCATTCGCAACAAACGCCCCATCCATCAAGGACATGATCGCAGCCCTAGACGCAGGCACAGCTACACACGACGAGGTCGCCAAAGTCGCGGCTGATCGCCTAGCCCGTGAGGGCAAAGGCGACGCATGGTACGCACGATACGCAGCCCTCGCAGCGCGTTGCGCCGCAGGCGAAACCGCGACCGTCGAGGAGATGTTCCCCACGAAAGCGCCCAAGGCTGCCGCGCCTGCGAAAGCCGCGCCTGTGGGCGACACGAGCTGGAAGTCAGCGACCGAAGCCTTGCTCGCGGTAGCGCCTAGCGCGTCACCAGCGCAAGTCGCAGCGTTCGTAAGCAAGCTCATTCGCGCAGCATCATAAGCGCACGTAAGACCCAGCGCCTTCGGGCGTTGGGTTTTTTTTTGTGTTTTTTGTGGGAGAACAGCCATGAATTTACGTCAACTACTGCACAAACTACTGCACATCACCGCTACCACGTTGTTTTTACACGATAAAAACACCCCTGTAAGGGATGCGGTCATGGATTTTGGTGCAAAACGTTTCGATTTCATCCGCTCACGGCTCTCCACAATGACCTCACAAACTACTCGTCCAAACATTTCAACAACTTACCAGACGACGCATTTTTGTGTCGTCCCTGAGATACAGGAGGAAAACTCGCATGGCTTCAGCTCATGTCAGACGACGTCGTCTACGTCGCAACTCGATCATCTCTCACGTCTTCGACGTCACGATGGCAACCTTCGGAACAGCGTTCATTGCGCTGCTCATAACGTGGCTCATGATCAACTGGATCACTGGCTGCGGCGAGGTAACTCGCACCATCGACGGCAAAATCATACAGGGCGAATGCGTCCTCGTACCGTGGAGGAGCTAATCATGGACGATTTGCTCATCTACTTCACGAAACTGCAACTGCTCGATCCCGACTTTGACGGGGAGCAGCCAGACGAGATCAGCGATCTCGAAGCCAAGCACATCGGCAGCGATGACGGTGTGAAACTACCACTTCAAACCCTAGCGGAGGATAAGCGCATATGAAGCAAGTAAATGTGTATCGCAATAACGACGACAGCTTTCACGTTGAAGTCACAGACTGCCCAACCGTAGCCGATTGGGTCGATAACGACGCCAAGGTCAAACTCGTAGACGAAATCAACGATCTCCCATGTGAAAGGTCGGCTGACCTTCTCGCACAGTACTTCTGCGTCAAGCACGGTCTGACTGGTTACACATCACAAACCCACAAATTGTGAGCATCTGGGTCAGCCCCGTGTGGGCTGACTACACATGCAACACAACAGAGAGGAGTAACGCATGACAATACCATCAAAAGTAATCTCGAAAGAAAACCGCGAAGCATTAGCGAAAGCATTGGCAACCATCGCAATGAAAGACCAGTTTGCTGTAATACGAAGCCACCTCATCAAGGCCAGCGATGCAGTCTTACCACTTTACGACCAAGTTATGGACGAACTCGAAGGCGCATCGCCAATGATACGCCAGTTTGTTTCTTGCGGTACAGCAGACGACATAGACTTGTCCGAGGATTATCGATACCCATTAAAATCGGTGAAGGACAAGATCGTATATGAATACAACTCCAAGGCTTGGGTTGATGAAGTATTAGACAACAGCGACGTCAACTATCCGACGTCTTGTTTCGACCTTCCAGATGATAGCGAGAACAGACCCGACTGGTTAGAAGACATACTCGAAGAAACAAGAAACAAAGTCGTTTGCACATACGACCCGTTCCGTTTCTGGTCACTCAATTATCTGGAAATGTTAAGCAACAGATATGTTAAAGGGAGATACAATAACTCGATCTCGTTAACCAAGACACAATGCAGCATGATACGTGGGGCAATCGAAGAACTTGCCAAGGCGAACATTCACTCAAGCTGGCTTCAAACAGCGTACAATAAACTAGCCAATGAGATTGAGGAGAACATCACCGAAGCGCGCACTACGAGGAATCTCGTAGAGGCATGGCCTGAGTGTGAGCCTCTGCTCGAATACTTGTACCCAACTGGCTCTTCCTCAAGCGTTGAGACACCGCTCGGCAACATCGTCTTGCGTCACGTCCAAGCATTACCGTCACCACAGGAGGCAGCGTAATGGCAATAATCACAAACAACCCGACCGCATATGACGAACAATCATGGCTCATAGCAGTATGGTCTGCGCTCAATCATTGGCGCTCTCTCGCGCTCGAAGAGGGCGACCCAACCGACGAGAAAGATTGGGACGAAGTGTGCTCAAGCATGGCGTGGATCACCGAAGAACTCGGCTACAAAATAGACGAGGACGGCGACTACGTCCGAAATCTCGACCATGAACGGAGAGAACCGTCGATAAGCGATGAACTGCGGAGGGACGAGGAGGATTGGTGTCAAGCATGTGAGGACGGTACTTGCCCAGAACTCGCAGAGGAGGCAACGTAATGGGGTTCTTTTCATGGCACACAACTGACACAGACGAACCAATCTGGAACGTCCACACGGGTAAAAACAAGACGGTCTACATGATCGACAACAAGGGCAACTCGTGGAAGGAGGAAGAGTACGACGGCTACGGTGAGTTCGGTGGCAAAGACTACTTCGAACTGCTCGCAGAGATGAACGGTCTAGAGAGCTGTCGTTCTCAGGGTATTGCGCTCGTCCATCACGAACCACCCAAGCCGTACTTCGCTCCCAATTTTGTGACATCACCAAAAACTAGATGGCGTTACGCGATACCAAGAGACCATGCAGAGCAAGGGTTTTTTGATGTGGACGAATAATATTTCAATATCGTCCATGATGACAGCCAGAAAGGAGGCGCATCGTATGACTAAGAAGCGAGGCAGGCCAGCAACTAAGCGGCAGCCACACACCATCTTTCGTATCGGACACATTCAGCTTGTCTGGATGCGTAAGCCCAAGAACTAGGGAGGAAACAGACACGTAATGGTTTCCCGAATAGCACGGCTCACGAGACGCCGTCGCCTTAACAAGCGGCGGCGTTTTTCTTTGCGGCGTACCAAGCCGTTTTCACACTCACGCAAATTCAGACTTGACAGTCCTGTATCTGTAAGAGTACCCACAGTGTGTATCCGAGGATATACACCCAACACCCAATAGGAGACAAATATGGATGTTGATAAACTACGACTAGCACTAACCGAAGACACCTCAAGCGCAATGCGTAAGGCACTGCGTCCACTTGCTCAAGATGTCCTTGAGAGATGTCTTCATACAGACCAGATCGAGTTGGCGTTCAATGCCTCACCAATCGTTGGCGATGGCTCAGATCAGTTGAAGGTTTCACCTACGCACTCTGGTCTTGTGATGTCGCTCGACATGACGTCGCTTGCACACATTGCAAGCTCGTATGAGTATAGTAGAGAGAAAGCAGAATCCGTTTGCGATCACATGCTCGACGCTATCCGTAAGCCACAGAGGCACGGATACACAACAGCTTCGTCCAAGAGCAAGACAGGGTTTATATTCGGTCGCTATCGCGATTGGAACGATGACGTTCTTCCTCTGCTACAAAAAGCAGCCAGAGAAAAGACGGGCATCTTCTCTTCCGATGCCAAGCTACCGAAGTGGCCTGCGGAAACCGCCAACGAGAACTTGTGCATCCTGTGGATGATCGAAGAAGCAGTTGGCAAATTGCCAGTGAGCTACGGCCTTTTCAAGCATGCGATTACTTCCATGCACTCGATGAATGAGACGCAAAGTAACGTCTTTGAGGCAGCCTTCATCATCTTCGAAGACGAGAGCGTCGAGAATAACTGGCGTGAGATCATAGAGAATCTCCCTATTGAGCGCAGACAAAAGCTGAGAGATGTTCGTGATCGTATGGTGGATCACTACAGTGACGCCGATGAAGAGCTGCCCACGGCAAAGCCTTCGGATGGTAGCATTGTCTTGCCAGAGGACACGACGATTGTTGACGCTGTGCTCTCGACCCAAGGCTTACCATCAATCAAGCGGATGGTTGATGCCATTAACACCGCCACAGCCAAGGTGACAAAGCTTGAGAGTGAGTTGGACATGACACGCAGAATGGCGAGTCAGGCAGCCACAGCCGTGTCTACCGTTGCTACGACCGAGGCGACTGGCGACATACCCGAAGGCTCTGTCGAGACGGTGAACGCCGCTGATCTGTTCGGTATCACAGGAGCAGCCAGAGATATGTTCAACTTCGATGTGCCGAAGTGGAAGTGGAACGGTGTTCATCCCCACGTACCGCAAGTCGATCCCGATTACATCTTTCGAGCAGAAGAACTGTTGCGTGTCTTGTTCGCCATCATGACGAACCAACGTGCGTACTTGTTCGGTCACTCTGGTACAGGCAAGACGACGCTCGTCGAGCAAGTCTGTGCGCTACTGCTGTGGCCGTGCATGAGGGTCAACTTCGACAGCGAGATTACTCGTATGGACTTGATCGGTCGTGACACACTGAACGTGAAGGACGGTGCAAGCGTATCGACATTCATCGACGGCATCCTACCACAGGCAATGTCTGGGCCATATGTGTTGCTATGCGACGAGATGGACAGCGTCAGACCAGACGTCGCCTATGTGATGCAACGTGCTCTCGAAGGCAACGGCCTGTTGTTGACAGAGGATGGTGGTCGCCTTGTGAAACCGCATCCAATGTTCCGCATGTTTGCCACGGGTAACACCCAAGGCCAAGGTGATGAGCATGGTATGTACCCATCGTGTCGGCCTCAGTCTCTTGCGCTGCTCGACCGTTTCACTGTGTGGTCTGAAGTCGATTACCTTGATGCGAACCAACGCAGCAAGTTGGTCAAGAAGAAAGTCCCGACGCTCGACCCCGAACACCACAAGATGGTGTGCCAGTATGTGACCGAGCATCTGGCTGCGTTCAAGTCTGCCAAGATACTGCAACCGATGTCACCTCGTGGCATGATTGCACTGGCGCAAGCAGTCGCAATCTTCGCAAGCATTACGACAGGCAAGGAGACCGAGAAAGCAATCAAGCGTGGCTTCGGCACAGTGGTTCTTGATCGTGCCTCATCCTCAGACAAAGCGGTTATCTCAGGTATCGTAGATCGTGTGGTGGCATCATGAAGTCACAAACATTCGAACATGAGATGACGCAGACAAGTTCTGTGTTCGGTCGTAAGTCTAGCCTTAACGTTGTGTTCAAGGGTGATGGTGCAGCAACGGATGGCGATAACGTTTATCTGCCGTCCATTGCACATGATCAGGAAGTGGACGCTGAGACACAGATGGTCATGCGTGGCTACGTGGATCACGAAGCTGGTCACAACAGACACAGCGACATGCCGCTGATCTTGAAGAAGTATGAGCAGTGGCACGAAGAGAACAAGCCTGTACTCAAGGGCTTGCACAATGCCATCGAAGACATGTGGCTGGAGAAACGGGTCATGCGTGAGTACGGTGGCTCGGAGAAGAACCTGTCTGCCGTTGCCAGTAAGTGTAACAACTCGTTCGTCGAGCAGAACAAAGACAATCCACTCACTCAGTCATGGGCAGCGGTCGGGCCGTTGGCTGTGACGTGGGAAGGTCGCCGCAATTACGAGGGTATCGAGGGCGTTGACGAGTGTCTCGATCTCATACCAGACGACTTGCGTAAGCGTGTCGAAGAGTGGGTCTCTCGCATCGATGACTGCAAGAACACCGCAGACTGCATCGATCTGGCAACCGAAATCTACACCAATGAAATCGAGCCAACGATGAAGAAGTCGCCCAAGCCAGACAAGGAGGGCGACATCAGAAAACGTACAGTGCCAGGGGAGGACGGAGAAGAGACCCAAGACGAGAGCTTTGGTGAGGGTGATGATCCAGACACAACCGAGGGGCAGCCGACATCAGGCGACGAGGAGACTGATGAGGGCGACGGCGAAGGCACTACAGGTGGTGACACCGAGGGCGAGGAGCAAGAGGGCGAAGGTTCGTCTGAGGGCGGTACTCAGGAAGAGGTAGACGAGGTGACGCCTTGGACTACTGATCTCAAGGGTGGTCTCGATGAGGCGCTCAAGGCAGCAGGGCTGACCGAGCATGACGGCAAGAAGTACAGACCTTACACCACACAATACGACATGGTGCATCACCGCAAGTTGGATCAGAGCATACCAGCCAACAGGAAGCTGAACGAAGGCAGCACCTCTATCTACAAGGCTGACCAACGGAAGCTTGGTGACACGGTGCTCGTGATGATGCGTAAGTTGTCTCGTGCATTCATGGCAAAGCAAGATCGATACTGGGAGGGCGGTCGTGAGTACGGTCGCTTGGACAGTCGCAGACTTGTCGCCGCTGTGAATGGTGCAGCCAATGTGTTCAAGACCAGAGACGAAGCGCAAGACATAGACACCGCAGTCATGATCATGGTGGACATGTCGGGCAGCATGGACAACGGTAGGATTATTGTTGCACGTCAGGTTGCGATTGCTCTTTGCAACTGCCTTGACCGCACGACGATAGCCTACGAGTTGCTCGGCTTTAGTACGGACGAATACGCCATTAAGTATGAGGAGAAAAACGAGGCTTGTCATGGTAAGTTCAGCCGTATCTCTCCGCTGAGACATTACATCTTCAAGTCTTTCGAAGAACCGCTGCGTGATGCGACAGGTGCGATTGGCACAATGGCAAAGCACAGGATGCATCACAACGTGGATGGCGAGAGTGTGTTGTTTGGTCACGAGCGATTGAAGAAGCGGCCAGAGAGTAGACGCATCATGCTCGTGTTGTCTGACGGTTATCCAGAGTTTGATGGCAGTGGCGCTGAGCATCGTAAGTCTCACCTCGCTGACGTGGTTGCTCACGTACAGAAGGAAGGCACTGAGCTGATCGGCATCGGCATTCAGTCGAGTGCAGTCGAGCAATTCTATGATCGCTACACGGTGGTGAAAAATTTGAGTGATCTTTCGAAGGGTGCGCTTGACCAACTGGCGAGGCTGTTGATCGACGACAAGTTCGATGTAACGAGCGACAGCTTGATCAAGGCACGGAAACTTGGGTGATCGCAAGAAATATACGGTGCGTATGTCTTGGATGCGTTTGCATCCCAGACGTGCGTGGCAGATGCGCTTCTGGTTGCGCGTCGGCAAACAAGTCAAGGCCAAGGGTGTACCGCACAAGGACTTGGTCAAAGTCAAATCAATCATAAAGGAAGTAGAGCATGGGTATCGCTGAGAAGATAAGTGTGCCGACACAGAAAGAAGAATGGTGGGCATGGCACAAGGAGAACCCTCACGTCTGGAGGTTGTTCGAGAAGTTCACATTCGAAGCCATAAAGGCAGGCCATGAGCAGCTTAGTGCATGGCTGATCGTTAATCAAATCAGGTGGGAGACCACCGTGAAGACGACGGGCGAGTTTAAAATCAAGAACGATTACATCGCATATTACGCTCGTCTGTTTATGGCAGTTCACCCTCAGTACGAGGGATTTTTCAAAACGAAGAGGATGAAAGATGAGTAATGCAGCAGACAAAATAGCCAAGCTACGCATGGCAGAGATGGGTGTTGGTTGGGAAGAAAAGCAACAGCCAGATGTGGGTGAGGTGCAGCCGATAGTGGATGCGCTCACGAAGAAAGACAACCTGACCGAAGAGTTGATCGGAAGCACGGCAGACGATGTGCGTGATGCCTTCGAGCAAGCAGCGATTGGGCGTGGCTTCAAGCTACGAAACACGTTCAGCTCGGACGACCTCAGACAGATGGTCGTCTGGCTGATGCGTATGCACTTCGTGAAGGGAGAAGAGTGATGAATGACAAAACTTTATACCTAATACGTGGGCTTACAGGAAGCGGTAAGACTACGTTGGCAGAGTTACTTGAGGAAGCTTACTCGAACGGAGACAGTGTAGCTGTTTTGGTGAGCGCAGACGATTACTTCATTAACATGCGCGGAGAATACAACTTCGATGCTAGTAGGCTCAAGAACGCACACGCCTACTGTCAAACGATGGTTCGTAGATACCTTAAACACGGGATCAAAGACGAAGAGTTTGGTGAGCCAATTAGTCTGACTGCGGTGATTGTTCACAACACATTCTCAACCAACTGGGAGATGCAATCCTACAAAGACATGGCGAAAGAGTTTGGTTGGTCGGTGTTTGTGATCGAGTGCCAGAATGATTTCGGTACGACGCATGACGTGCCAGACGAGGTGCGTGAGAGAATGTCGGAGAGATGGGAGAAGAATGACCAGACGTTCACGGACTGGATGGGTAAGCACATTCACAGGGAGCAAGCCAATGACTGAGACGTGTAACGACTGCGGCGACAGTGTCGCATGGGGCAGCGGCAAGTTTGTGAACCGCTTGCCTGCTGACGACGGTTGGATTTGTGCCGAGTGCATGGACGGAGTTTACGACTGTGACAGGTGTATGAAGCCAATCGGTTTTGATGAGGACATATGGCTGGCGAACAAGGAGCTACGCCTTTGTGAGGATTGTGCAACAGACGACGAGAAGGAGGAAGCAGAGGATGAATGAGCAATGGATACATGACTACCTAAAGGAGATGGCACGAAGAGGCGATCAATATGCTGAGAGACTAATGCAATCGATCATAGACGACGACCGTAGCGGAGTTCAGACGAGCGTCTACCACCACGTTGACTTGTGCCGAGAGTTCAAAACTGACGTTCATAAAACCATCCCTCTCGTGAGTAAGAAATTCTACGACCAACTGATTGGAATCATGACGACGTTGGATGTGTCTCAATTCAAAAGCCAAAAAGATTACGCCGAAACGGTCGAGGAGATCGGTCGGGAAATGTGGGAGCGCATAATGGACGAGGAGTACTTTGAAAATGAATAAACTTACAAGCGCAAAGCTAGAAAAGATACTGGACGAAGCATTCGTCAAGGTAATGGGCAAGCCTCCCTTGAAAGGGGAGGCGCTCAAGAAATTTTTAATTCGTGTAAACAAGGAAGACAAATGATGGACGTATTCGAGAATAAGATTTGGACACTCTTCAACGCTCTTGAGAAGGAGCAGAAGCTGAGTATTGTGGAGAGACTATGCAGTTCACTTGTAGAGGAAGGCGTGAGGGAAGGATTGCCAAAGAAGAAAGCCAAGGGTAGCCACCGATGGAAGTCGGCGTACTGGATGAAGAGCCTTGAGAGCTATGACCCGAAGGGGAAAGGCACTGACTGTATCGTTGGGCATTACTTTCGTGACATAAAGGAACAGCTTGGGAAGGGTGAAGAGTTTGTGGTCGGGACGAGGGCGCAACCGAAATTTTACTTTTTGTGTGCCAGAAAAGACGGCGAGACCGCAAGCGTGACCGATGGAAACAACAAGATACATGACATTGAGGACGCAGAAGTACTACATTTTGCCGAGAATTTTAAGGAGCTGCGCGATATTTTGAAGGCTCGATCAAAATAGTGTATTGACAGGGATACACTAAACGCCTATCTCTAGGGTGTATTTAGATGAATACAGAGAGGAGGTAAAATGGATAACCGTACCCGTATTAAAACTGCTTATAATGAGTACAATGGCTGGCGCAAAGAAAATTTTCTTTGCTACATATCTTTTAAGTGGTGGACAAAAAAATACTGCTGCGGATCGACCGTAGGTGCTATTGCTACAGCTAAACTTTCAAAGTTTAGATTCAAATCTAGATGCAAAAAAACCAACTCGAAAATTGTCAATGACTTGGCGTCTGTGAGTTGGGCATCGCAATTCAAAATTCAGTACTGTCATACCGCCCCACCCAAAAGTTTAATTTGCTTACTGTTTTAAACTTTATGAGGACACAATGACAGAACGAGAACGAAAACTCCCTATCGGTGAACGATCATGCGGATGCATGAGTACACCGTCTACAAATTTTTCAGAACGTAAAGGAGATTCGCGTCTTGGGTTGACCATAGGTTCTCGTGACGCAAACGTAATGAACAATTTGTTATACGGAGAACAAAATTATGACGAGTCAGTTAGATCGCATTGAAGCGAAACTTGACCATATTTTAATGCAACTTAATACACAGACGACAACACCGATGCCGAACAAAATAGCGTTAATTGAAGAAGCTCTTTCAAATGATGCTGGACACCTGTTCCAAAACTGGACGGTCAAACAGCATTGTGTTTTGCAAATGATACTGAGGGGCGCAAGCAATGAAGACATTGCCAAGCGGATGAAGGTCACGGTGAACACAGCCAAGGTGCATGTGCGTACATTGTTTAGGAAGCTAGACGTGAACACACGCGCCGAGTGTGTGAGTAAGTGTTTGATTGCATTTCGGGAAGTGAGTGACGATCAGTATATGTTGATGACGAGAGGTCTGCCCAAGGATTGGGACGAAACATACTCTGAGCCTGACCCTCACGATTTATTAATTCACGGAGCAACTAATGCCGCTTAAACTAAAACTACGGAATGGTGTGTGGCAAGCCGTTGGGACTGTTGTCTGTAAGGACGGTCGCAAGGTGTTTGTGCGTAAGAGCACAGGCCACACGTTCCACGAGAAGACGTGGGCAACTAAGAAGTTGTCTGACATTCTCTTGGAGACCGTGCAAAGTGAAGCAAAACGGGAAGATACCACCACCAAGGTGGTGTCTGACTGCATCCGTCTGTTCTTGAAAAGGCCAGATGGTGTGGGGAAGACTGATGAGATGACGCTTGATCGGTTTGAACGTGTGTTCGGACGTAAGGAATTGAGCAAGTTGACCAGTCTTGAGGTGAATGATTACCTGACAGGAAAGGGAAACAAAGCCAGTAGTGTGCGTCGGGAGATGTCAACAATCTCTGCGTGTTTCGGATACGCACGACGCATGGGGATGGATGTGCCAGACATTACGTTGGTCAAGCCAAGTGAAGGAGACGGACGATGTCGATGGTTGGATGTAGATCAGCGTGACCAGTTGATCGATGCCATGCCAGACGTGAACAGTCGTGACGTGCTGAAGTTCTTGTTCTTTACTGGGGCGAGGTTGGGGGAGTGCTTTAACTTGAGACGAGAAGATGTCTTGAGTGGTGAGGTGTTGCTGCGAACTCGCAAAGGTAAGGCCAAGAAGTTGAGGACAAGGCGTGTGCCGCTTCATGCTGAGATCAAAGCGATGGTTGAGGCGAGGGCGGTAGCTACGAACAATTTCGTCTTCAAGTACAACAAGCGTAATACGCGCAGAGGTTCGTCTTCCTACAGTTTGGAGCGTTGGGAGCGTGATGGTTTCTATGACTACTTCAACGTTGCCAAGGACAAGATTGGGCTAGACGATTTTGTTCCGCATGATTGTCGGCACACGTTTGCCTCGCATTTGGTGCAAGCTGGCGCAAGCTTGAAGGCGGTGGCTGAGTTGTTGGGACATACAAGTCTGGCGATGGTCATGCGTTACGCGCATCTTGCGCCTTCACACTTGGATGACACCGTAAGTTTGTTGGGTGTCAAAGAGGTGTCTGATTGCACAAATACTACACACGAAGAAGGGGTGGTGCTGCCTGAGAGAATTGAACTCTCGGCCTCTTCCTTACCAAGGAAGCGCTCTACCACTGAGCTAAGGCAGCTTAATCAAACAATAATTTCAGACGGCATTGATTCTCCGAATGCTAATATAGACGTAAGCAACGCCGTTGACAGTGAAAAATGCGATGCCCTTACCAAGGGTAAAAGCACACACCCAAAGAGCTATAAGCCAGATAAGTAGTAAGTATTTGAAGCCTTTAGGGTTATTGTCAAGTATGGCAACTGACAACTTGAGGTGCATGAAATCGTGTGTAATTGCACACTACACTACCGAATGCAGGCATATGGATATATACAGTCATAGACAATAATAAACTTGATAACACACGAAAGGTGTGCAAGATATAAGTTTATTCTGCATGACATTTGTCAACAGGGAAACAAGATTATGAATACACTCGAAGAATTTTACGAGCAGATCGAGTCAACGATTACTGAAAATTTCGATAAGCAAAGCGAAGACATACAAAACAAATCATCGGATGCAGTAGTAGAGTTATTAACGATAATAGATAAGCAGCGCAGTAAGGCGAGAGGGAATTTACATGACTGAAAAAAAAGAGGCAGAGAAGCCGCAAGCTGTTGAAGTGGGTAAGTTATTCGCCATTTTGCAAGCTGGAAACTTAATGAATGTTGAGATTGAGTTTAACGGAAACTTAACGGGGGCAGACACTGCCGCTACTGTTTTGTCTCGTCTGAGTTATTCTCTGCACGACGTTCAGTGGTCAACAAGAAATGTCATGAGGGTTGCAAATAGAGATGCACAGACTAAAGCCGATGGAAATAAAGACGGGGATACTGATGATTCGTCTGCTGAGCCAGAACCCACAGGAGATGACGCAGCGTAGACTTTCGGATGACTTGGGTGTCAGTCAATCTTGTGTTAGCGAATACATCCGAAAACTAAAACATGTAGGCGTGGTCGGGAAAGACGGAAGTAAGTGGATACTCGGACGTAACTACAGAAAATATTTAAAACATTGGGGCATAGAAGAGCAGGGTTAATCACCCTGCTTTTTTTTCGCCATTCTCTTTGCGATCTTTCCGTCTCTCGTCATGATGACAAGCTTGCCGTTGTCGTCGTAGACAATGTACTTGTTGTTACGTTGAATGAGTAACACATCACCAACGCCCCTGATGCTGTCCCCAAAGATAGAAGAAGAGGAAGAGTAGGCCACCGCTGACAGCGAATATAATACTGCCGATTATGAAGTTGATTATGGCGTCCATCTGTTGCTGCTTCTTGTACAACTCGTCTGATCGTCGCTTGCGTATCATTGCCTCAGTGGCGACCAGTTCATTCCATCCGCTTCTGCCGTAATGCCAAGTGATCAGTTCGCGGAGTTCCTCCCTCATGGCTTCCATCTTTTTCTTCTGGGCAAAAATTTCTAACGCCGTCTCCTCGTCTGATCCCTTAAAAGTTTTCTTCCACCAGGGAGGGTTCGTCACCTCGCGCTTCTCAATGTTAGAGAAGTCGCTGATTGCTTTGCCCCATTGCCCCAGTTGTGACGCGCAATCGGTGAGATCGCGGCCTGCCGAGACGGTTGCCTTGATCGCCTTAAATGCACCTGTCGCCAAACCAACACAAGAAATTGGGTCAATCATTTCTACCTCGTCTGATCGTCACCCGTCAGGGTGTAAGATCATCTCCTCATCCTCTAACGTTTCTAGGATGAACCGCTGCTTTAGAAGTTCGATCCCTGCGATTGTTGCGTGAACGTCGTCGTGACAGCCAGAAGTAGTGAACGAGCCAGTAGAGTTGCCTGATGATGATAGGTAACAGACAGCGAAAGACTTTATGTCGCCGTCTCTTGCAGACTTGAGTAAGTTCTCAGCCGCTTGAATAACTTCTTCTTTATCGTACACATCAGTACCTATTATCCGAGCTGCAACTTTGTCATCAGGGTTTTCATTTATCTGCACTATCCGTAGGTTTGCTGTCATCTGGTTCGTCCTCCTCGACGTATCCTTCACACCTTAGATAATAGCGATAGAAGAATAGGAGGTCGTCCAGTCTGAGCAGACATAATGACTGACCAGTAGGCATTCTGTTCTTACGGTTAATGACGATAGGGATGTCTGGGCTTTTTGTCTTGTCGATGTTTTTTTCTGCTTGGCGCATTGCGTCGTGGAAGTTCAGACGTTCGACACGCTTGGCTTCGATGAACAGGTTGGGTACGCCCATTAGGTCAGCGCCGCCAGACAATACTCCAATCGCGCCGCCGCCAGATAGCGGCGCACGTAACGCAGTGGTAAGGCCAGTAAGGGAGTTGATGTACGCAGCGAGTTCGCGTTCGTAGTTGTCGCCTTTAGTTTTTTGCTTACTCATCTGAGTAGCCTCTCGCCTTACGGCAAGACGTGCAATAAAACCACATGCGAGGACGGCTTTCGTCTGAGCCACAATCAAGACACGGGCGTTGCCAAAAAGTAACGTTAGATTTTCGTCTGACTTGATACTTAGCGCCGTCGAAATCCTGTAGTCCTTCACGTACCAGTATGCGCTTTAGTGTATCGACGCAGCATCCGAGACGTTTAGCCATAGCTGGATAGGTCTCGTCTTCGTGAACGTCACGAAGCCAAGCTATATCGTCTTCGCTTAGTTTGATGCGGCTCATAATTTTCATTTAAGCAGCCATCAAAAAGGTGTCAACAATAAACTTTAGGTGTTGACTTATCGGTCACGAACCAGTACAACGCAAGAGCGTTTGAGCGATTGATGTTGTTTCGGCAAGAGCCGAAAACAACAGAGAGAACGAAAACACTTAAGCGATTATTAGGCGTTGTACTGTTTTGAATACCGCAGAAGAAAACAGAAAAAAATATCCAAAAATTGCAGAATGGGTTGACGAAGTTCGGGTGTATTTTCCGAAAGCGAAAGTGAAGGCTATTCGCCTTCACGCTAATCCAACTCAAGCCACTCCCGAAGCTGACGATTAGGTCGCTGTAGTATTCGACTGATCTCTTCTATGTCTTTTCCTTCGAGCGCCATACTCTTGGCTCTCTGCTTTGTAGACTGTGAGCTGACCACGCAACGCTCGTCTGTTCGATTGTTCTGAGCGAAGCCAATCCATTGCACACGATCATGTGCTTCTGACCACTCTCGCACCTTGCCATAGCGCACTTCCATCACCATATATAAAGAGAAGTCTGGTGCTAACTTTGCACTCAAAGAAGGCCAGACGGGACGCTCGTAACTATCGTCGTGGATCGCAGCATTTTGACGTGCAGTATCCTCGTCTTGATAAACTTGCGTGACCCTTATCTGAGTTTCCAAAACAGTTAACTGATTGGTGCTACCAGCTTCACGACCAACCCCACTATCACTTGGCTTGTTTGAGTGGTGAACAAGGATCACAGCGTAGCCTGCATTACGCAAACGCACGGCAAGTTGGTTCACCTTTGCCCACTCGTCTGCCGAGTTTTCCATTAAGCCTGGGTAAGCTGTTCGAAGTGTATCGACGACGACGACGTCTGGCTTAACTGAATCAACCCATCCCTGTAACTCGACCAGACCTTCCTTCGTGCGGAGGTTCATTTCATGGTTGTCTACGAACGGCGTCCAGATTTGTAGCCTATCGTGAGCATCACCATGTACCTGACGCATCTCAAGCAGACGACGTGCTATTGTAGACATGCCCATCTCGAAGTCGAGGTAGAGAACCTTGGATGGTTTCATGATCTCAAACGGCCCGAAATATTTCTTGCCTGCCGCCAGTGCAGCCATTGCGTTCTGTACGAACATCGACTTACCGTGACCAGAGTAACCGTAGACTTGAGTGATTGATGCTGGAGGCAGCCAAGGTTCGATAAGGTATTGTCTTGCCGAGCTTTTTTCTATCATCTCTTCTGCGTCAGACATCATGATTAGCTTCCGAGCACGGCCTTCCCCGTTCAGTTCTCGCTGCTCTTCCTCGATTTTTTTCTTGTGAATATACTCGCCGTCGTCTGAGAATCTTTCTGGATGATTACGCTTTTCGCTCTGCTCCATGCTTCGACAGGTTGCCTCAAACTCAGCCTCTGGAAGCTGCTCTTCGAAGAACTCATTCATGAAAGCGTAGCCACGAACACGCAACTCTGGGCCGAAATTTCCTTCCATAATTTGTTCGCTGATGTACTTCATCACGCGCTCGTTACGTCCGTTCCCAACACCAGTAGGTATCTTTAATGTGTTCGGATATGTCTCTCGCACGTACTTAGCTGTGCGATCCCATTCACTAATAAACTCGTCAGGGTTACGTGCAACCACGTCACTTAAATCGAGATCAGAAAACGAGAACCCTTCGCCTTCAGACTTAATCTTTGGCGACCAGTCTTGCCAGACAGGGAACTCATCGGGATCAAGATCGAACCCCTGTGGAATGTCCCAACTGTAGTTGTTTGATGGAGGGCAGAGAGCGTATGATCCATCCCCCCGAAAGTCTAGTCCGTTTATGCGAGGCCAGTCTGCACCACGGCTGTTTACGCCTGCCCTTGGGCCACGACGAACACCGTCTTTTGGATGCTGAAAGTACAGGTGATGACCGCGTTTTGTCTTGACTCTAAACGTGCTCTTCATGCCAGCGTCGAACGCTGCGTGAAGGGCTTCCTCATTATCACAATCGACGACAACCACGCCCGACAAAGTGCCAGTGATTAACGCAATCGGATCGTCTGGGAAATCTGACCACCACTGCTCCACTTCCTCATAGGTCGGCAGGGTGTCCTGATACTGTTTCCATTTTATTCTTGGTCGCTTGGTGTCGGGCTTGCATGGTATGATTGACCACCCAAGATCAAGCAGTTCAAGAGCTGCCTCCATGTTTGTCTTCATTGATTGTCTCCTCAAAATATTGGTCTAGCTCGATCTCTGGATGAGCTGTTTTAATTTTCTCTAGTACAGTTGTGCGAATATGACCTCTTCGTATCCACGCATATGGCGCTGTCCTCACCACGCCCACTGCATTCGCAACTGCGGCTGCTCCACCCAAATCATGAACCAGCCGACTGATATTTAAGTTCTTCATATTTTTTTCCTTGCAATGGTGTACCTTCTAGGATACATACAAAAGGTGTCAACTGTAGTCAATGTGTTTGTCTACAAGGAATGAAGGAGACAATATGAAATTCAAACCAAGTAACACGGGCGCGTTGATGAGCGACGGCCCAAGCAAGACAATG
>Ga0213860_10000027_pt1 | contig 54087 bp, 53 predicted proteins | sample PICome_3_FD_160118 | JGI IMG/M metagenome (GOLD analysis project Ga0213860, IMG submission 160118) | Coastal seawater microbial communities near Pivers Island, North Carolina, United States - PICO550 | ecosystem: Environmental > Aquatic > Marine > Coastal | place: USA: North Carolina...
AGTTCCTGCTGCATTAATACTACCACCAATATCAATATCAATACCATCTGTTAGAGCAGCCTTACCAGTAATATCAACACCATATCCTGCATCAGCGATGTTTGATAGTCCCGCAGCAGCAGTATCGTTTATCCAAGCACTACCATTATACGTAAGAACTTGTCCAGCAGCAGGTGTTGAGATAGTGACATCACTTAAAGATCCAATTGCAATAGCAGGAAGACTAGTCAAATATCCTGCTGTGCTATGATCTCCCCAACCATATGCTAAGTCATAATTACCAACATCTGTATCTGTAATTACATTAGTACCAAAATCAATAGCGAATCCGTTACAATCTAATACTCCTCCTAACTGTGGTGTGGTGTCATCCACCAATTCATTCATGGATCCGCCACCACTTCCACTACCATAACCTGCTTGGGAGTGGTCACCCCAACTGAAAGCAGCATCCCAGTTTTGGATTTTTTGATTAGTAACGTTTGATGCAGCGGATGATGAGTATACAGGATCAGACTCTCCACCAGACGAGATACCAGACCTCCAACTTAATCCATCCCAGATCCAAGTAATGCCACCCGCTGTATAGGTAAACGACCCATCAGTTGGTTGCCCTGTTGTTGAAGGGAAATTTAATGCCATCTCTAGACCAGACTATCTTCTGATTTATTTATTATAGTAACCTCTGGGGAACTGCAAACCTCTATGTGGTCTTCTTCCTCGTAAGAATCCTCTCTCCGCAGAATGGTCTCCAGTTGTACCATCATCAAGTTCTTCTATATTGAAACTACTCGGTGCCTTTGCTGTTCCTGTAGCTCTAGTGATACTAGAATATGTAACGTTTACATAATTTGTATTAGTAGTTCCAACCAGTTGATTTGTATTAAATCCCGATACTGTTCCACCAGTTAACTGAGGTAAATTTATAAGAACAGAATCATTAATTTCAATAGCAAAAACTAGGACATAACTATTACTAGCAAAATCAGAATCTGTACCACCTTCTTTTGTCCATTTAATATCAGTCAAAGAACTGACACTTACTTCATGCCAAGATCTAGTTGCTGTGTTTACATTAGAAACAGCAGTTCCATTAACAATTAACTCTCCTCCTGCCCCACCATTTGGATATCTAGTGGCATAAATTCTAAGTTTATTAATAGAAGTTCTGAATGGATGTCCTGTTGGTATGGTAAAGGTTACTTCAGGATTTCCTGATATAAAAGTATTTAAATTATTGTCAAATATACTATCAATACTTTCACCACTGGAGATATCTCCAGTTACCATACCAGACCAATTTGGTTCGTAAAAATTAAAATCTGCCATCAGGTAGTCCTAGCTAAGAATAATGTTCCTGTTGTTGTATTATTAGCAATTCCATCAAAACCAGTTTGTTGAGATTCATACGAAGCAAGAATAATCTTATACACTTCGTTTGTGTCAATAGTAACTGTATCTCCTGGTCTAAATGATATCAATCCAGGTGTTGTTGCGACTTGTAAAATTGTAAAATCATCTGGAATATAATATGGACACGGAATCATTTTCTGAGATAATGGAATAGTTTTGATTGGTTTAAACCAATCAGCATTTGAATCTACTCCTTTGTTATTATATTTGTCATATGTACTATTTCTATAGTAAACGGAAGATGCATTTGTGTCAGATGTTTTAATATTATGAGTATAAACATCCGACATATAATTAGCACTATTATATCCTCTCATATATCCATAGAAAGCACTTCGTGCCTGACTTTGAGTACTAACTGGTTCTTCATTTGGAGAACTTCTGCTACTATAATAAGCATAAGTGTATCCAGGCATATAAGTTTTAATTTCAAGATCACTACCTCCATATGACTCGTAACTAACAACACCACCTAAAAATACATCATCTAAGTCAAAAGTACCTGCACCATATCCATCACCCACACAAAGAGTAAATGTAGAATTAACTGAAACAATTCCATTAATGACAGAACAAAATTGTATTACGAAAAAATTAGTATCTTGAGGAGCTTGTGCTCTATAAGTTCTAATTTGTAATGGGTATGATGTAGGTGTTGAGTTATTTGAAACATTCCAATAGTTAGTAGTACTCTGAGTGGGACCACTCTGACTACTTTGCCAGTCTAATCCTTGATATCCAGAGAACGCTCCAAGATTAGTACCATCAATTACGTTTGAAGCAGTTCCTGCACGATTCATCCAATCCCATCCACTACCACAACCTATGAAAAGTTTCCAATTAGTTGATGCCTCGTCTTTCAATGTAAGACAATAATATCCATATCTATATTTTTTACTAGAATCGTTTTCTACTTTTAATACAGCAAAATTTTCATTTTTCTGGAACATAGTAGAACCAGCACCTAGAGTAGTTGTATTAATCTCTGCTATTCCATCATATGCATTACTAGAAGTTTCTGGTGTACGTACACCAAACCGAATATCTCCTGTGGTAGCATTAAATCCAACAGCTTCACCAGGAATTGTAAATACTTCCTGAGCATTCCAACCAGATCCAATAGAATGGATTGTTACATTACCCAATCTTCCATTATTGTATCCATACCTCCAAATCCTTAATTTGAGTTCTGATCTACTACCAGATGCTGGAACTGTATATTTCCAATATCCATAATATGCAGTACTGTGGTTTATAAAACCAGGAATTAAAACAATTTCTCCTTTTGCTGTAGCGGTATCTTCACTACAGTAAATATATTTTACTGTCCCATCTTCTCCAGGTTCATTTGTAAATGATGGATTTAATTCTGATGCGGGAACTGTAGGTTCCGCTTCGGTTTGAGGACGACTAGATGTATTCCAAGTTAAGTTTGCTCCTGGAACACAACTAATGTTAGTAACGTTTTGGCGATAACTAATACTAGTTTCATCTACTGGATAAGAACCATACGTAGCATCTCCATAAACAATTCTCTGATCGTTATTGAAACTATCTGTATTCATACAGGCAGTTAAATTTGTACTATTTCCAGCAGCATTTTGAAATTCAACAGTATCACCCATATAGATGGTAATTGTGGGATTAATATAATCAGATGCTTGCTGTGCTTCTTGTGTCCAAACATCAATAGTTGATGAACTACCAGAATTGCCATCTAAATCAATTTGCGTTCCATTATTAGCATTTGCTAAAGATGATGCTATCTGAAAACGATCTCTACTAGTTTTAATTACGTAATATAAAGTGTCAATAGTTACAGTTGTTCCTACATTGAAATTTGTATCTGTCTGACCTTTTGCATATTTAACCGCATCTCCTGTTTCAAATCCATGGCGAGTGTAGATAAATTCATCCGTTGTTGTATCAACAAATCCTGCGTAATAAGGAGCATTATTGTTAATTACTTTTTCAAGTTTATAATCTGTGCCAACTTCAGTAACTATGTACGATTGAGTTATTGCCCCACCGTAATTATAATCTGGTCCTTGGTCTCCACCATTGGCATCGTACCAGTCTGCATCAACCGCACCATACAAATGAAAATTACCGCTTGGTGAAATGCATCCTTGAGGAACATTAGTTTGCTCTGTTCCTGCATTAAGACCTAATTGAGAAAATGCTGTCTCCAAAGCATCCATGACGTTTGCTTTGGTCCAACCTGCATTACCGTTATTTACGTCAATGATTGATGTTGCAACTGTCATGTTAATTATTCTCCGATTTGTAGTGCCGTTAGAGTGACTGTGATTGGGGTAGGATTGCCACTTCTATTAGTGACGGAAAGATAAATGTTATCTGTTCTAGGATTGTCATTGTTAAATCCCATAATACCAGGAGAGGTTAGAATAGATTCTGCTCCACTAGTTCTTACTTCAGCAATAACACCGCTGCCTGGATTAGGATCTTGACCTTCACTACGTGTTAAATCTGCATCTCTAGATGCATCATCCACATATACTCTTACCCATGCTTCAGTATCAACTGTAATTTTAAACAATGCGTAGGCTTTGTAACCTGTAATATTTAGTTCTGTGGTGTTATTATCAGCAACTGAACCTGTAGTTCCAGTAAGATCTTGAATCTGTGGTACGGTTGATCCACCTGTAGCATTGACTACACCGTTGCCATCAATAGACAATCCACTACCAATTTTAATACCACCCAGAACAGTAGCACTTGCTGTAGGTAAAACATATCCACCCGCAGCTGCAGCAATATTACCGTTAGCATCTATTGTAATAGTAGTGCCGTCTGGAATGACACCGCCTAAAGTTGATGTTGTAGCAACAGGTAATGTATATGCTGAAGGAATTGTTGGTTTATTTAAAATCTCACCGAGACCTGATGTAGCATCCCAGTCAGGTTGAACAGGTGCAGTGCTATTGATCGTAATTCTATTGTTAACACTATCCCAAGCAATATCAGTTCCGTTACTTCCTATAAATTCAATGCTATCATCATTGTTGTTAGCATCACGCAATGTTAAAATTGCATTATTACTAGTAGTGTTTGAACCAAGTAAATCGTATGTGGTTCCTCCACCTCCACCACCTGTTACGGTTGCATCAATAGTGTTGTTGGCGTCATTATATGTGAAAGAAATTCCAGTATGAGTTCCATTAACAAATAACTGAGACGCAGCATCTTGAGCGTCTTCTGCCGTATATGTTCCACCACTACCACCAGAAGGTGCTCTGAACGTAATTGTATTAGCATCAGTTCGTTCTACTGTTAATCCATCTGCACCAGCAAATGTGATATCATCAGTAGCACCAGCATTATCAGTCAATCTTAATATTGAATCTGCATTACCAGTAGCAGATTCTGCAGAGATAGAGTAAGTAGAATTTGTTACATCATTAGTTAATTCAATCTCATCTCCAGTTCTACTGATTGATAGTCCAGTTCCTGCGACTAAAACAATTTGATCTGTAGTACCACCAGAATCATTAAGTCTGATTACTTTTCTTGCAGCATTTTCTGCAGTAGTGCTACCAGTATGGTCTAAAGCATTAATTGTATATGTTAATTGCGTAGCACCCAGTAAGGTTGCAAAGTCTGATGTGGTAACATCATTTGTGGTTACTAATCTCTGACTGGTCCAACTGACACCGTTGGAATAGTACATGGATCCAGTATCATCTGCATATGCAAAGATACTTTCTGATGTTCCTACTGGAGGGAATGCTGCTACATTAGCATGTAAAATTGATGGTGGTGTTCCTCCACCTCCACCTCCACCAAGACCACCTGCAGGAGATGCATCAACCCATTGAGCACTATCAGAATCTACCCACCAAATTTTTAGTACACCAGTATCACTCTTCCACCATAAATCACCATTAACTGGATTTGGTGGTGGAACATCTGCAGTTAATACTTTTGGACTGGTAGCAGATGCGGAGGTGGGACTAGCATCTACCCACTGACTTGTATCTACATCAGTATAATAAATTTTTAGTACACCAGTATCACTCTTCCACCATAAATCACCATTAGAAGGTGTTGTTGGTTCTGAATCAGAAACTTCAATTGCATTACTTGTTAGATATCCAGCAGTACTATGATCACCCCAACCGTACGCAGTATCCCAATTGTTTATATTAGTTAATGCATTAATAACAAAGGTCTCTGTTGCATATCCCGATAAAGCATGGTTTCCCCAGCTATATGCTAAATCCCAGTTAGCAATTTTTTGAGATGTTATTCCTGAAGAAGGTGAAGCTCCAAATACTGGATCCGTCTCAGCTACTTGAGAAAGATTATGTAGATCAGCAGCGATTAAATTAATCTCTTGTCTTTGCTGTTCTAGACTAAATGTTTTCGCTACGTTTCTAAGAACCATTGGACTTCAGCAACTGGTGCAATAAGGATTTTATTTCACTGATCTCACCTTTCACAAAGTCTAATTCCTGCTCCATATTTTGAAACTTACTTCTGGACTTCTTATATTTTTCAAAAGATGATATGTCAGTATTTATGATTGCACCTGTATCAGAATCGCGATACAGGTGATCTTCGTTTTTCACTTTTATATGTTTCATTAGTAAGATGCTACCGCTCTTAAATCTTGTACCTTAGGAACAAAAGCAGGATTATTAGATTTCATAACAATTTTAATAGCAAATGATGAAAATTCTGGGAGATTTTCAACACTATAAGATAGTTCTTGATACGAATCTTGCTTTTCTGAAATTCCACTAATAGAATTTTCGGATGTTGCAATTACCTCTACATCTGGAGATCCAGTTTCATTAAAATATACCCATTCAACATCATCAAAATTCTCTTGTGAAGAAGATTTTTTGATTCTGTAAAGGACTTTAATATTTTCAATGTCAGATACATTTACTGTAGTCTTAACGTCAATGGAAGTTCCTGGATTCTGAATTGCGATTTCTTTAGTAATATACTTAGCAACACTAGAACTATTCTTGGATTGATTATCAGAGATATAATCAATACCATCTGAATATGTAATTCTAGAAATCTCAATAAAGTTGTGTTCATCACTTGGTTGATCTTGATATGATAAAATATCTCCAACTCTAAAGATATCTTCATTCTGAGCATCAACGGAAGCGTTTCTTGTAAATGCTGCAGATTCAACAATTGCACCAGTATAGTCATCAGAAAGTGGTTGCTTATCATTAATCAAAGTCAACTCACTAGACTTTTGATTCCACAAAACAATTTTACCAGTAATTTTATTATCATATGTTTGTGCAAGAACAGATGGGTTTCTTGCTGTTACATATGTTGGTGGAACGGTTATATTAGGAATTTGGAATACAACTTTAGAAGCACCTGTAAGAGCTACGGTAGTAGTTCCAGCAAAAGTTTGATTTGAGAAAGATACTTGCTCACCAGGAGTAAATGCATTAGTAGTTTTTAACTTAACAAATACTGCAGTACCTACAACTTTAATAATCTCACCTGAAGCATTAGTTGTTGATCCAGCAATAGTTTGACCAGATTGAATTACTTCTGATGTAGTATCAATTCCAGAAACAATGAAATTATATACAGGATAGAATTCTAGGATTTGCTTTCTTCTACCAAATCTATCTTCTGAACCAGTTGCATTCTCTACTCTATTAGTAATAGTCTTAACAGTAGCACGAGATAAATCTACAATTGGAGATAGGTGTGTTGATGAACTAGAGAAATCTAATTTATATGTTAAAGATCTATCTAGATTATTAATAATTTCATTCACTCTGGATGCAATCATCTTTTGATTGATAAAGAATACATCTTCATTTAAAAATGTTTTTTCATATCCAGTTTGACTATATGATGTAAATGTATTAACGTTATCGTCTACAGGTGAGACATTGGTTGTTTGAATGAAACTCTTAACATCAGTAGATCCAAAAGATAAGTAAGGAACTATTGCATGTAGTTTTTCAAATTTTCTATTGTATGATGCTAGAATAGAACTTCCTCCACCAAATGAATTTGAAGAAGCTCTGCTACTAGAAACAATGTTATAGTAATCTATACCAGTATTACTTACTTGATATAATCTACTATTAAGTTGTGATGCAGCAACTCCACCAACATCCAAACAATTCTTGAAGAATACATATGATTTTTTATCAGAATCAAATCCATTATCAGAATGATTTACTTTAATAATAAAGTTGTTATTTTTAAACAGACTTGAAGTAGCAGAAGTATTTGATTCTGCATTAGTTTCAATACTGTTTAGATCTAGTTTTTCATATCCCAAGTCACTATTTGTTAATAGTAAAGATGCAGTTCTGCTAGTATCAAACTCAGCACGATTTAGTTTGAACTTAACATCCTCAAACAAATCTTCTGTCCAATTATTTGTATTCTGAGATTTAAATAGAGATCCTAATGCTGGTTGAGTAGTAACAGTAGTACTAGTAGCAATATCAGTTTCACCTAATTTAGATGCCCATATTAAATAATCAATTGAATCGGTTTCTACTACTATAGAATATTCGGTATCAGATTCTAAGTAAATTGGATAATCAAATTTAAAATTAGTTGCAACAGTTGACTGAGTTACACCATCTTCATCAATGGCAATACCCATACGAACAGCAGGACTGTCAATTGTAATAAACGACTCAATTTCAGCTCCAGCATTACCAGTTCCAGTACCATTAATAATAACTGCAGGGGGTTCTGTATATTCAGATCCAGAAAGTACAATTTCAGTGTGGTAAATTTTACCACCAGAAACTCTTACAGTAGCAGTTGAATTACCACCACCTGGTAGTTGTGGACTTTCAATAGTTAGAATTGCTGAATCATAATCAGAACCAGTGTTCTTAACTCTTAGATCAGTAACTCTTCCCGAATCTTTAGCAATTTTTAAAGTTGATGTTGTGTTATTTGTATTGTTAGATTCTGTCAAAGATGGAATTGAAAGATTTTCATCTTGAACGAATGATTTACCATTATGATTACTTAGAACTAATGTATAAACCTGATCATTAGTTAAAGTAAATACTCCTGTTGTTGAAGGAGTAACTTCTGTATTATTCTTATCAATTACTTTTGAAATAGGACCAGATGCATTAGATTTAGAACCAGTTACTTTTTCATCTCTAGTAATAGTTAAAGTTTCACTAGCAACTACTCTCAAATAAGTTTCAGGACTTAGAATCTTTTGAGTTCCTGGAATAATATTTTTACCTGGTTTACCACTTTGAATATCAGTTAGATATACTCTCAATGGAATTGTACTACTCTTCTTAGAGAAGAATAGATCTACACTGGTTACAAATACACCGCCATCAAATCCTTCTACAGTAAATGTTTGTGCTAATGGATTTGGTTTAATTGGATTTTCAGTATTACTATCAGTAGTTTGAATTCCTTCATTTGATTTAAAGAATGCTGGTGTAGTTGATACAATAGAAGATGGATTTTCAGGGAGAAGTCCAGTTGCATAGAACTTAACTTCTGCATATGAATCAACTTCATCTTTTGGTGCATCAGTAGCACTGGATGTAAATCTGATAGTTTTTACACCAGTTGTAAATCTCATCTCATCTGCATCTTCGTCATATACAACAGTATTGATATCACCAGTCCATGTTGCATTTTCTCTAGGTGGAAGACCAGCTGGAACTAGAATAATACCACTAGCATTACCATTATCATCAGTCTTAACTTGACTATTAAAAGATGATAGTGAATTACCTGCAATACCAGTATATCTGAAATCAGGATTTACCCATCTAGCAATATCTCTACCTTCCATGAAGACTGAGATATTTGTATTTGGTTTTAACCTATTGATATTAAATTTAACTACAATGCTTCTAGCAAAGAATGATAGCGAAGTAGATACCACATTACTTCCTACACCTTTAGTAGAAATACCTTTTCCGATCTCATTATTTTCTGGACTAATATTAGAAGAACTTCCAACTGAAGCAGTAGTTACAGAAGAATCTGAGATATTACTATTAACGTTTGCAAAAGAATTAATATTAAAGAATGATCTGCTAGCACCTAACCAATTAACTTTATATGAATTGTAAATGCTTGAGAATGCATCTCTCAACTCATTCTTAGCTAAGAAAATTGAATATAAATTTGTATTGTTATCATTTACCAATGGTGCTACACTAGTATCATACCAAGAATCTACATTAGGTCCAATAAATGCATCACCAACATATTGGAGAACAACAAATGGATTTGGATTAATAGTTTTTGTAGCAGATTCATTACCTAGTAATTTTGTTTCTGTAAATGGTAAAGTAACACGATCACCATTCTTAACATAACCAGAAATAGATCTCTGATCATTTCTTTGATTAACTTCAACTAAAGAGAATGAATCTTCTTTTGATTGAGGTCTCATTACAGACTGCTGAGTATCAATAGAGCACTTGTAATCAAGCGATCTTAAAGAACCAATCTTATGTGTCTCAAAATTGTCCACAATGAAACCGCTCTTAAATCTATTGACACCAGAAGAGTCAATGATTTGCATGTTTAATGCCTGTTGCTCTAGAACACTTAACAATGTGTAATATTCAAGACGCTCAATACGTTTCTCCAACTTGCCAATGTCGCGCATTGTGTAACGACGATTGTCAACAGGAGTAATTCTTACATCTTTACTACTTTGAGTAAATGCAGGAACATACATGTAGTACAAAGGTACTGCATCACTGATTAGATCAGGTCTTGTTGGGTTAAGAGAAGAATTACCTTCTTTGATAATAAATTGTCCTTTCTTATCTAAGAAAAGAGCATCAATTCTATCAAGGTATTGAGTTTGAGTAAATGAGAATGTAAATTCTAAATTTGAATCTGGAGCAGGAGTACTTGTAATAACACCACCAGTTCCAGTGAAAGATCTAGTATTGGCAGCAGATAATAAAGCATTATCTTGGAAACCAGAAATAATAGAATCGTTATCTACCTTTGGTCTATAATCAAGAACGTCTTTTAAAGAAATTTTACCTAATGTTGGTGAGTTGAATGATGGAATTTCTTCTTGTCCTACACCAGCTTCATGTAGATAAGAATCAACTGTACAGAAATCTCCTTTAGTATGTTCAAAATAATCAAATGCAATTACTAATTGTCCAGCTGGAGATTCAAATCCTGGTTTTAAAACAATACGTGAAAGATCGTAAACAGTATCTCTTTGACCATCATCAAATGTAAATCTATTAGTTACATCTATTCCACTAACAAGATTTCCATTTCTGTCAACAACAGGAGGTTCTGAAGAAGAACCTTCATAAACATATCTTAGTTTGTATACATCAGCATAACTATAAACTGTAAGACTTTCAGAATCATAATCACTACCTCTGAGAGGAATTATCATATCTCCAGGAGAGTCAATAACAATTCTCTTATTGACTACTGCTGTTTTTAATCTTGGTTTTGCCTTAGTTACTTCTAAAGTAGATGTTAGTTTTAGTGTTGGATATTGACCACCAGTAGGAATAGTTCCAAAATATGTTGATGGTAGATTCAACGTAACACTACCTGAAGTTAATCCACTAGCAGAATCTGTTGAAGCTTTAATTGATACTTGATCTGCTGTGATATAAACAATATCACCTTCTACAACATCTGGAGCATCGCCAGGATCTAGAATTGTGACAAGAAAATTACTTTCAGAGAAAGAAACGAATCTTTGTGTTCCGAATGGAAGTTGAGCTGCAAATGTAATGGCACCCGCTCCACCAACTCCAGTTGCAACAAAATCTCTTCTTAGATAATAAGCAATTTTTGAATCTTCGCTATCTGCAACAATAGAACTTACTTGACTAGAACCAGTTTTATAAAGTAATGTTCCCTGATTAAAGTTTGAAATAGAAGGACGAACCCTTACAACACTACCATTACTTACACCTTTTGGTAAAGATCTATCAAGATAAATTCTTGACTTAGAAACACCTTCTGGTTTTGTGGAGTATTGTACAATTGCTCTTACAATCGTTGAATCTTCATCAGCAAATTGAATTAAATCTCCTTGCTGAACAAACTTAGTTGCATCTCCACCAAATCCATTACACTCAATATACTTTCTTCCTTGATCTCCACTAAAAGTGAAATCTGTAATTGATGTAACTTCTGCAAATTTTTCCTTATTAAATTCTACGTCAGAAGTAAATTTATTAGCATTTCCAGATCCATACTGACAGAAGAATGACTTAACATTTTGTGGTGTGTATGTAACTACAGAATTTCTAACAAGAATAGGTGTAATAACAGCTGCATTTGGATTACCACCTCCAGAACCTTGAACTACTGTAATAACAGGAGGTTTTGCATATTCTTGATTAAATAATTCTCTATTAGAAACTGTGTCACTGATAATAGAACCACTAGCAATATTTAAATCTACCTTAGAAGTATCGTATTCAACTCCATCAATTCTTAACTTTGAACCGTCAACATAATTAGAACCTCTATTGTTAACAACAAAGTGAGAAATTGTATTATCTTTTGCAACTCTAACTGAGAAGTTGTCTTCGTCTCTAATAGTTTCACCTGACTTAAAGTTACCAAAGAGAGTTTTTACCATCAAAATTTTATTTGTGGTAAACATTCCATCAGATGGACCTTCTACAACTCCATAGGCACCACTTTCTAAACCATAGACATACTTACCAGATGCAAATCTACCGTCTGCGATAATAACATCATCAAGAAGAATCTTAGTGAAGAATTGTGGGTCAAAATAAGATAACCCAAATGTCGTATTATATACAGCACTTCCATTCTCCAATCTACCTTTAGAAATTACAGAATCAGAATCTTCATTAAATCCACTTCCTCTTTCAAGTAATGTAAAATTACTTGGTTTAGCAAGACCAATTACAGGGGTAATCGTTTCGTTATAATCAACAATTGTACCAAAAGGAGTATTACCATTAATGGCATCATTCTCAGATAAGTAAAGCTCTCTGTATTTTGATCCAGAAGATGTATCATACTCTAAGAAGTATGAATCTAGATAATCCTTTCTTCCAGTAATAGTAAGTTCAAGGAATGTTACACCTGAACTTGTGTTTACTTCAATTCTATTAACTTTTGAAAATGCTAATGATTTTACAGAATTAACTACAGATGGTTCTCCGATATCAGTTCTAGTCTGAACAAACCATAAAGTTCCCAAAACTGATTCAAAATTAGCATCAGATAGAGTTGAGAATGTATTTGCATAGAATGTATCAACATTGATATAAATGGTTTTAATACCAGAATTTACATCAAAGAACTGGCCGCGGCGACTTAAAGTTTGTTTTGAATCATTATCATCTTCAGTATTGTTTAAACCAATACTTCCGTCATTAAAATTACTACAAAGGAATACATTAGGATATGCAGTTAATTCAGAACCCTCAGCATTTAATGGAATTGTTCCAAATGTATTAGTTACTTTGTAAGTAGGAAGACCTTTAGTCTTAAGTCTGATATCGTCTCTGTTTAAAGTTTCTCTTGCTTTATTAACAGTAATATACTTTGTCTCTTTATTGACAATTTCATATCCTTTAATATATGCTTTTCCTGGTCCAATACTAGCAACTAACTTTTCTTTTGCTGATTGTAACTCAAGACCATTAACTAAACCAAATTCATCTTGACCATAAACACCTAGATTACCACCTTCCTGATAATATTCACGAACATCTAATGAGAAATTATCAACTACATAATCTCCAGACTCATCATATGTTCTTCTTGCAAGAGTCTGCTCTAATAAGTTATAATCAGTTTGAGATACAATACTTTGTACAGATCCTAGACGAACTGCTAAAAGTTGAATAAAATTCTTATCTGTAATCTGAGATAAAGAATAATTTACTAGATTTAACTTAATCTGTAATCTATGGGCACCAGGAGCAGTATAATTATTAGACCCGATAGCATTATCATATAAAGACTCATCTTCTTCAGGAGTTGAGATGTCTTCAGTAATCTTAAAACCAATTTTTGCAGATGGTTTATTATAATAACGATCAATGACTAGTAATTGAGAATCGTTCTTAACAAAATAACCATTGACAAAATAAATTCCTTCTTCTACTTTTACAGCAGAAGCATATCCCATAGCGGGACTTTCTAGAGATGTAGTTTCAAAAGTGTCTGGATTGGTAACTTCAATACTAGTTGGAAGAACACTTCCATCAGTTCCAACAACTAATAAAGGTGCATTAACCCCGTCTACTACTTCTAGGGTTTCACCTTGTCTAAAAGTCTCTTCGTTTCCTGCATCACCACTATTAGTATAGTTGACATATATTACATCAGAAGCAGTCTCAGACGCCGTATATGCTTCCACAACAGTTGCAACTACACCAGAGGTTAATCCTCTAAGTGTTTGATCTTTAAGACCGCTTACGTCGTATTTCTTGTATACGATTTGACCGTCTTGATTGACAGGAATTTCTGATACAGATGATAATTTAACAAAATTAAGTTTGGTGTTTAAACCCACCTCACCAGGAATAACAAGTTCGCCTTGTTTGAAAGCGTACTTACCAAACTGTTCAATCTGATTTTGTAAAATAGATTGTAACTGAGTTAATTCCCTCGCCTGAATAGAGTACCCAGGACGGAATAAAACTTTGTAGAAATTTTTGTCCTGGTCAAAATCGTCGTAGAACGGTGCTACGTTCAGGTTAGTCTTTTGGGGCATCTCGCACGATCTCTAAATCAACTGATCAGAATTCAATTACTAGTTTAATGTCCTCAATTTGATCAGGAGCTCTAGTAATCTCTCTTCTATTCTCTATGTATACGATTTCTCCAGAGTTTGGTTCTAATTCTGGCGCTGCCATGCCACCTGTAAAGGAGATATCGGAAAGAACTGCATTTTGGGAAGTATCTACGGTTCCAGAAGCAGTGGAAGTAGAACCAACAACAGCATTTGAAGCATTAGATTCAAACGCTAAAACTTTACCGCCATCGGTGTCAGTAGAAGCAGATTGATAATACTTTAGAATACCATTAGTAGCATCCCATGATACTACGGTTCCTTTCGCAGTTCCACCAGTTACAGTTTGAGTAATTACCTCATCTGAAACATAGTCAGCAGTAGCACCATTAATTTTTAGTACATTTGTACCACGTAGAGTACTTGCGGAAGCAAAAGTAGTAGTACCATACTCATATGGGTCTTGAATGATACCAATGCGACGGAAATCGTTATCTACTGGGAAGTCTCCTTGACCTTCATCATAGGTAAGACGAATATTGGTCATCACACGCTTAGAGAACAACTCATCTTCTGCATGAGAACCATGACCACCTTCTGGAGAAATAACTGCCTCAATAGATGCAGTTCCTGCAAATGCACCAGCAGCTGCAGTTAGACCAGTGTCAGTAAATACTGTTCCAGTTTGAAGAATAACGTTAGCATAAGTATAACCACTACCAGCAGCATACATTTCGGTGCCTGTAATAGTTCCAGAACCATCAGTCTCTAGTTTAACAATTGCTCCGTTACCATCTCCTTGAACAGCAGTATACAAAGTAGATGATGCAGGAAGTGCAACACCAGCATCACGAATTACTGATACATTAATGGAACCAGCAACAGCAAGTGCTTCAACTGCAGTTCTTGATGCATCACCTGAAGAGGCAATAGGCATAAAGTCAGAAGAAAGGAATGAAAGAACGTCTGCTGTAGGAAGTGTAAACATGTGCTTCCAAATATAACCAGCAGTTCCTGATGGTTCGGTATACAACCCAGTAGCAGCATCAAATGTTCCTTGTCCAGCAGAAGGTTGTGACTTTGGTTCGTAAGTAGCGTTTTGACCAGTTGGATTTGCTGGTGATTCGCCGTTGTATAGGCATTTGAACACTTCGTAAGTAGCGTTCATTACATAAAACTTGGAATTAGATAGTGAACTAGATCCTAGTGCAGTTTCAACACCAATAGCTCCGCCACCACCTGGAGTTGGGGAGTAGTTTGGACGGTACATATCAAACTTGGGATTCAGCGCAAGGTTCCAGTTGTAACGGGGAACTACAAGGCGTGCAAATGGACCAGTGACTCTCTTGGCAGCAATCAGTTCTTCATATACAGATCTCTTCTCAGAGAAGTTGTCTAGTGGCATTGGAGGTACATCTTCCGTACCATATCTGTATACACCACTCTTAGCAGTAGCACCACTAGTTCCGCCAGTAACCGTTGTTCCAAACGCTGGAGTAGTAGTTGGTGTTGGTAAGATAGTGTTAAGCAGTACACTGTTAGAATATACAGCAGCAACTACGCCACTCCATCCACCACCGCTTACAGTTTCTCCAACTTGGAATGTTCCACTTACATTAAAGATTTCTAGGTAAGCATCCCACTTAGAGGATCTTCCAACGAAGAAATACATTCGGGTACGCGCTGCATCTGCATCGTTCGTACCTTCTGTTAAAGATTCTAGAAATTGCTTCGCATTGAAGATTCTAAATTTTTCTGAAATAATAGCTGCCATAGCACTAGTGCCTGTATAGTAAGACTGAATCCGAGTTATTTATATTTATTTATAGGGCGTTTCTTAAGTAGTCTCCTACTGTATGCGATGAAACGGGTGACCCGTCCGCGCCTCTTGTGCAATTAAGAAAACGATCCGCCATCTTAGAGGTGTAGGAAATCTTTTCACCACCAATCAAAATGGTTCCTGATGACGGGAATCTTGCTGTATTTGCATAGACTACCTCACCAGTAGCAAGATACGAAGGATTGCCTATATTAGGTAGATCTGAAGTATCTAGTTGAGACATATAATAGTTAATTGAGGAGTATCCTAGGTTAAATGGATACGCGGAAGAAGAAGAACCGTCAGAAGTAATTTCGTATGGTTCTAGTTCAGCAAGTTGAACTTCCGACACTGGATCACCACTTGGAGCAACAATATCTCCAAGATCCATGTATATACTATTCTCCCAATGATTAATATTATTGAAGAACGTTAAGTTCTCAAGATCTGGAGACCACATAGAGAATCCAACCTCAAGATACTCAGTTATATCAATTTCAAGTGAAACTACAATAGTATCTGATACTAATTTAGGTTCAATAATAAGCATAATGTCCGCATCTACCTGTGTGGTAGGTCCCGCAATAGAAGAAGATCCTGCAAATGGATTGAAGAATCTATATTCACGAGAGACATTGAACAGAGGAGCAGTATCAATACTCTTTTGAATTATTAGCGTTACATCATATCCAGATGGAATTGTTACGGAAGGATCAATAGTAACAACTGGTAAATCAACTCCTTTGAGTTTATCAATAAATGTTGCTACAGCAACAGGAGAACTCTGACCAATTTGAGTTCCAATTCCAAGAGTATGGAATGTATCAATTTTTCTACCAGTACCTTTAATTATATCGTAAGACCTTGCAGTAACTACTCTTGGTGGTTCAGTATATCCAGATCCTTTTTTAGTTAGTACAATATCAATAATTTGACCATTAGATACAACTACTTCCGCTCTTGCTCCTCCACCCTCTTGATTTACAGGAATGAAATGTAAAATAGGAGGAGAGTCATAACCATATGCCGTAGTTGGTTGTATAATTCCTTCATCATATAACAGTTGTAAATCCTTTTTATTCCACAATAATGCAGAAACGCTACCATTTTCAATTTCACAGGTAACACTAAGACCTACACCACTTACATCACCATTGTAATTAGTGGTAGTTACAGAACCAAAGAAAGTATTTGATACATCCTCTCCAGCATTATAATTTTTAGGATTTGTGTATCTTGGTAACTCGTTAATAGTTCTAAACTCTTTCTCACCATCAATTCTAATAACATCTTTTGCATTTAAATTAGCAAGGAGACGTTTTCTTTCATAAAAAGACTCATCTGCACGTGGAGTTCCATATAACCAATTACCAGAGTTTCTTTGCATTCTATAGTCGTTATCAGAATCTCTAACAACTTCTACAGTATTCGTAGTTCCAGATAACTCATACTCATCCGAAAAATTAGAATCTCCTGCAAAGAAAATATTACTAGCATCTACATCAGGATTATTTCCAGCTAATGTAATAACTAAGGTTTGATCAGTTGTAGTATAGGATTTTAGATTACCAATAAACTTCTTAACATTTCCAACCTTTTGATAAGCAACTTGGAATTTATCATATGAAGTATTGAACCAAGAAACCCAATCAATAAAATTATTTGGTGATCCTGCATCACAAGTTAATTTAATTTCATTATAATAAGTATTTCTCTGGAAATCAAATAGAGTTACAGTCTGGTCAATATCTCTACCATATAATAGTATAATTTCAATATTGTTTTCTCTAAAGATTTTTCTAGTAAATCTAATTGCAGGTCCTGTGATTGTATAAGAAACACCATCACGCTGAAGAATACCATCTATGAATACAAAAGCAAACCTAGGATCATCAACAGTTTGAACTTTTTTATTACTAGAATTTAAAATTAGGAATGGTCCCCCAGAACCATCTAGTATACCAGACTTTTCAATTTCACATCTTAGATAGTTACCTACTCCATGTGCAAAGAATTTTTCAACTGCTAGAGGTTCCTGAACAGTTTTCGTATTCTCTCCTTGTCCCCAAATAGGAGGAGTATCAAACACAACCTTGTTTGGTACAGATGTTCTATCAATAGTGTACGCAGGATCATGTTGCAATACACCACTTAGTGCAATAAACAGATTTTCGTTTGCTTCAGTGTCAACAGGTGTACCATCTTCATAATACAATTCAAATATTGTATTTTCTCCATTAATATAGTCTGGATATGATAGAGACGCAGTTTCTGGACCAGTAGTTAATGTTTGCCTTACATTTTCAAATAGTGAATCTAATGCAGAAGCTACTTCTTCACATTCTTTTAATTCAGTTAGTAGTAAAGGATCTGGAAGAATATTATAATTTGAATACGAAATAAACGTAGTCCAATATCCTGTAGAGTTTGCATTTTGTTCAACAGTATCTACTCTATCAGGACCACCTTCTAAAATAGATTCAATAATATCAATATAAGTTGTAATGGAACTAGCAACCTCAGCACATGCTGGTGATGATGAATCAATACGAATACTATCATCTGTTACATCACCCTGATTTCTCATTGCAGCAATCATTAGGTCACGCAATACCTTATGTGCATAGACTGTTTCATTAAGTTCATTCTTAATGAAATTAAGATCTCCATCAATAAAATAACTTTCAGCAAATTCTACAATTTTTCTATTGCCGCCGTACTTCAAACTATAAACTACAGCATCAACTAATAACCCAAGATCTCTAGCACACTTTGTATCATAGTTAGTAGCAGCAAGAGCAAGATACTTTGTATTGATTGCATCAATTGTAGATGTAATCATACTTGATTTATTTTTATGAATTAATGTTGATGCATCAAAGTAAGTACCAACATTTAATCCACTCCAAATAAACGACATATCTGCATTACCAGATGGATCTGGTGTTATATCTACAGATTCATTACTTACCTGAATAGTTCTCTTATCAATGATGTCAGTAATGATAGTTCCTGCAGGGAATGCTCTTCCAGCACTTACCTTCATACCAATTGCCACATTGTCAGTATTAGATAACGTAACTTTATTAGTACCTGGAGTCCAAGATACTTGACGATCTGAGTAATCCCAATTTCTAGCTGCCAGTTTACATAAACGTACTGCATAATCAAATGCATCAATAGTTGCCTCTAGTTCTCCAGAAATATAATCAAGAACTCCAGCATTGAAATATTTTTCAACGGCAAATAAAGTTTTCTGATTGCCACCAAATCTTAAGTCATGTTCTAATGCGTCTAATATGAGACCAATGTCACGATAACACTTTTCACTTAAATTAGTCCATGGAATTGATGTATATCTTGATTTAATATAACCTAGAGTTTCAGATTGTATAAACCTTCTATTTTGATTAATTTGATTTGCAGCGTCTATCCATGTACCAGAACGCTGGAAAATATTTTTAATCTTTTTAAGATATTTCTGATTTAGAGTGTCTGACTTAAATTGGAATCTTCTTCCATAGAATAAAACACCAGGAACAGATTGACCATCTTTAGTAGTTGGTCCGATAGGTGGGTCAGCAAAAGTAATCTTATCGTTATTTACGGTGTATGCAATACCAGGTTCTTGTAATATACCATCAAGAGTAATTGTTAATGCCTGCTCATTATAAGGTATGATGCTATTACCATTTACATCAACAATATTGAAAACCGTTTTTCCTTGTAGATTTCCTTTATCTCCAAAATTACCATCAAAAGATTCTGTGAGATAAACTTCACCAGAAATAATTTCAGAAGTATTAAATGTTTCTTTGGATACAGAACCAACGCCTCTTTCAACTTTCAAAGTATCCATGAGAACAATACTTTGAGTAATATTTTTCTTAGTGCTGATTACAGAGACTTTATTTACATCTGGATTCCAAACTTGTACAATACTTGTAGAAGTAAATGTACTATTACTATTCATCGCAGCATTTGATGAAGTTTCAAGTAATACCTCACCAAAAACTTTAAATCCAGCAGGATGTGTTGTTGACTTGATTAATGATCTCCAAGTATCAATAGAAGTCTTTGATTTAACCAGATATGAATAATCTTGATAATAGAATGAATCTGTGAGTCTTTGGTTTTGATCACTAACTTTTCCACTGTCAGATTGGAAATATCCTTGATTATCGTAGTAAGTAGTAATTTGAGGAGAAAACTCAGTATAACTAATATTTTTTAAAATTGCAGTTTTATTTCTAGCAAGACCTTGAATTTCTTTATTCTTCCTAAAAACTCCAGATACTCTATCAACACTTAATCTACCAGATCTAAAAAATGTTATTCTAGCTCTTGCTACTTCTACACCATTAATCCTTTGAACGATAGTCTCTCCAATCGCAAAAGAATCGGGATCAAAATTAGATAGTGATAGAATATAGTTAGATCTAAATGTAGATGATAAAGTATCATCTCCATGGAAAGATCCGCCTGGATTAAAGACATTAACATTTCTAGGAACTCCAATGCCATCACTATTAATAAGACACTGAACATCAGATTCTGCAATCTTAACTTCAGGAGCAGTAGTATATCCAGAACCAGAACTGATAATTTGAATACCTGTGATTTTACCTTGATCTATAATCGCCTTTAATTTCGCATCTCCATCAACATAAACAATAGGTTTGGAATATCCACTTCCATTAGTTTTTACAGATACTCCAACAACTTCACCATTAGAAATAGTGGATGTTGCTGTAGCTTTATTTGTTGGTATGATTCCTAATACAGAAGGAACTTTCTTATAATCATTACCAATATTGATTACCCTAATGTCATTAATTTCTCCAACTGAGAATAATGATCGTGAAATATAATTGATTGTGCCACTTCCATCATTGGTAGCAGGTATACCAGTTTCATAAACAATACTGTCACTTGTAATATAAAGTGCAGTCTTATCTCCCTGTAAAGGATCATTAATTACATTGATAAATGCCTCTTCAGAATTAACATTGTTTAACCTATCAAAGTAAAAATACTTTTTAAATGGAGATTCTACTTTTGTGTTATAATTGTTAGTAGCAATTCTTGGTCCAAATCCAAATTTAACATCAAGGGTATCATTTCCTCTAATTGCCTCTAATGTTTTTAGATTTAAATTCTTACTAGGTGAAAGAGCAAACTCAACATCACTCATTGATGAATGGGAACTATCAAAGATGTAGCGATATCCTTCTTTAATATCAATTAATTGATTTCTTGTAAAAGAGTTATTATCTAAAGAAAATTCAAAACAGCGAATAGGGTCTTCTACAGAAACAACCTCTGCAAGTCTCTGTTCTTGATCAAAAAATACTGTACTTAAATCAATTGGATTAATTGTACTAGTTGTTTGTCCATAATCATATGTAAATACAATTTTTTGTGTATTAGGATTATAAGAAAGGATATTAGCATCTCCTACTGTAGTACCCACAGAAATAACATAACCAGCATTGTAAGATGATACCGAAGCACCATTAAAATGATTTAATGGAACAGTTCCTCTAGATACATTAATTGATGTAGTTGAATTAACTACTCTAGAAAGAACAGTAATAATTTCATTTCCAATACGTAATTTATCACCAGGATTAATACCTACATTACTGTCAAGATTTACAACTGTCTCAGATAAAGCAAGACCAATATGATCAATATTGATCTGTACGGTAGGTGTAGTAGTATCTGTCTTACTAAGAGCTGTATCACCGATAGTTAAAATATCAAATAATTGATATCCAGTACCTTTATCAGTTAATGTAATAGATGTTACGCTACCTTCTGCTGAGACAACAACATTTGCTTTTGCTCCAGATCCAGAACCTCCAGATAACGCAATATCATTATATGTGTTAGCAGTATAATCTTCGCCACCATTTAATATACTAACTTTTCCAATTCCATCGTCCGTCAAAACTCTAGTGATACCAGGCGTTTTTAGGACTGCTTCTTGGTATACTCGGGATCTTACATAATATGTTGTAGTAGTTGTTGCATCATCTGGATTAATATCAATAGTAATAATATCAGTCTCAGCAACGCCATGAGCATCTGCTGTCTTTAAAATAGCAACATTATCTTTTAAATCAAAAATAACTAGTCCTTCACTCAGTTCTATAGTTGTTAATATTTTAGATCCAGTAGTATTGATTAAATCAGAACTTCTCAAGAAGAATGTATCTGATGGAACAAAAGAACCATTAAGTACTTTGATCTTTACAGTGTTCTGTTTTGTTGTGGTTTCTAGTACTTCGCCAGATGCTACTGGAGCACCAAGACCATCTGTAAATTCTAATGTAGCCCCTTTAGTATATGAAGAGTTTTGATTCAGGAATAGACTAATAACCTTTGTACTAGAAGATAGTACATCTGTACTATTAAAAGAACCAATTACATTACGTAAAGCAAATTTGGTAGATGAAAATACATCTCCTACAATCTGACCAGTAGCTCCAGTGTTAGATTGAGTGATTATATCACCATCAAACAAATAAGCAGTTGTTTTTAACTCAATAAACAGAGATTTAATATCTTGTGATTCAATACTAGATACTTGTCTTCCCTTTACTGAAGAGACTTCTGCACTTGCTCCAAAACCATCAGTATCCGAATCATCAATAATTAACTCAGATCCAACAGAGAAATTACTAGTGCTACCAGTAATAGAAACAGAACTAATACTACCTCGTTTTACATCTGCAATTTTTGCTAATGCAGACTGACCATTTCTAGTAATACCAGATGTTCTAAGTCTTCTTGCAGTTTTAGGAATATCATCCTGAGAAAGTTCTGAATTGTAATTAGAATCAACTGGTAGAGAATAATAGTTATCACCTAAAATATATGGGAATACAGGATCATTCTGATTATCTAAAGTTACAAAATATGCATAAGTTCCTTCTGGATAATCTGGTGTTACGCAATAGCGTCCATTGTTTTGATCCAGACTTCCATACTCAGCAACAAAAGTATAGTCATCAATAAATGTTCCGATAGGGTATTGACTAACTAATGGACCACCAGATCTTACATTGTTTTTACTATAACTACTAGTCATTCTCACAATGAGACTTTGAGAATCTAGTGGGTTTTGATGTCCAAAAGGACCATAGATTGGATTACCATCATATGCAAAACCAATAATAGGAGAATGATTTACTCCAGTATCACCAGATCTAATAGTTGATGGTGCAGCATAGTATGCATACCCAGAACCACGGTTAGTTACGTAATTTGGGAAGAAATAACCATTTTCAGAATCAAGAGAAGATTCATTCTTATAAAACTTATCTTTTCTCCATTGTCTAATAGATGCGGTTCCAGTAGCACCAGATCCTACCGCAATAATGTCTACCTGTACATTTTCTTGAGAATATAGACTACCACCATTGATTTTTTCAAATCTGTCAATAGTTCCTGCAGTAGTAACAACTGCACGATATGTTGCAAATCTACCTCTACCTGCAGAATCAGTAATTCTTACTTCTGGTGCTGAGGAATAGTACTCACCTTCATTCTCAACTACAATACTAGTAATTTCACCATTAGTAACAACTGCTCTTGCCTGAGCATTCCTACCAGACAATATTTCTATAGTAGGAACTGCAGTGTAATTACCAGGAGTATCAATAACAACTGATTCAACTACTTGACCTGCTAGTTTAGTTCTTGCTAAATCTGAAACACCATCAATTAACACAAATGGAGGTTTATTATAACCAGCACCTCTAGATGTAATCGCTACAGATTGTAATGCACCACTATTAACTACTTCTTCGTCTTTATAACTTAAGAATGGAATACCATTGACAGCAACACCAATATCACGATATAATGTCTTATAGACTTCTGTAGTCTGTATAGGATGCTTTCTAATAATCTTTAATAGTTTCTGATCTTGAGCATCAGATGGAAGAGTTCCAATAGCATGTGATGGAAATCCTGATGAAGCAATGTAATATCCTTCACCATCTTCAAAGATGGCAGAAACATTAGGATTAAGGTCTGCAATTGCTGCAACGCCAGTGCTATCAACCCATCTTAGATTATTTTGAGTGTCGTTAATTCTGATATCATCTGTTAGGAATCCAGATTCAGAAATTTCTACACTTTCACCAACATTTGAATATGGAGATTCAATAACATTCTGTAATCCATATAAAATTCCAAATACTTGTAATTTGACATCATCAGAAGTTACTTCTAGGTTATAAGTAACAGATTCTCCTGATTGATGAGATCCCGTACCAGATCTTGTCTTAATTATAAATTGATTTACATTTTTCTCTTCAAACGTAAATGTCTCTAATCCTATAGAGAATGATCCTTTCTTTCCCCACCCCATAGTAGAGAATACATTTACTCTATCACCAACTGTCAAAGATCCAACAATTGGACTAGTCAATACAGTTTTTAACGATTTCTCAAATGTTCCATTAACACTTTGCTCATTTAAGATAATGTCATACAATGCCTCTCCATCGTATGTACCGCTATACTTAACGTTATCTACAACAGCAGAAGCATAGTTACCTTCTACGTTTTGAACAATTCTTTTACCAATTAAATTATTTGGTTCGCCACTAATAATCTTTACTCTTAGTGCATATGATTGAATCCAATTAGATTCAGATGATTTTAATGTAAAATCTCTTGGATATGCAATTTCTGGATTTGGATCCTCTTCAACCAAACATTTGAATAGAAATTTGATTGAATTGTCAGTTCCCTTTGATCTGTAAAAAGAAGAGATATTCTTAATAAGAGTTCTCTTGTCTACACCTTCTTTTAAATACGCTTCTGGAAAATCTGCAAGGTATTGATCTTCAAAACTTTTGACTAATGCATACAGAAACAAATTACTGATATTCTGTACAGTTGACCCATTAACATGAGTAGATGACTGAGTAGTTACAAATGTACTAGATTTGTAAAGATCTCCTAATGTTGTGTTTCCACTAACACCACGACTTACTTCTAAGAATGAAGTCTCTGTTCTATTACCATAGAAACAAATTTCATCATCAATTTTGATATATCCACTTTTTGGAAATGATGCAGCGTCTACTACGTTAATAACATCTGCATTACTGGATAGGTTGCCAGTAATAGTAGTTGACTGCTTTAATACATTTTTCTCATAAAAATCTATATCACGATATGTTTCAAGATTCGTGATAATATCAACAGGTTGACCCTGTAACTCTAATTGCTCATAGTACTTCCTTACAAACTTACTAAAAAGTTCGTACTCTTCATTAATGAAGTCTGGTAACTGAGACTCAACTAGAAATGAGATTTTATTAGCAGTCTTAAGCATCTACTACTCTTTGTATGCTACAAATGTACTTTTTGATATATCAACATCTAGATATACCTCACGTTTTACTTCAATATCCTTATTAGCAGGTTTAACTCTCAATTCAACTCGGTTGTCTGAGAACGATCCTTTTAAGATAGTGAAATTATATAATTTAACCTCGCCGTGCATATAATCAATATCACCAATAGAATCATTAAGGAGAATTTTTTCTCCAGTCAAGGAATCTAGTCTATATAGGACGATTTTGCCATCTCTATCCTCAAGATACGTGGTATAATTAGGATACTCAAAGACTGTCATACCAGTAGAAGAAAGCACTGGATTATCGCAATCTTTTAAGAAAGGATTCTGATAACATACCTCATAATAGGAAGATGCATTAATCTGTGCATAGAAATCCTTCCTTAGAGTCACTGTAGTGTTATTAGAATTGATAGAATGATCTGATCCATCAATTACACCAATAAACTTACTATATCTAAACTTACCATTAAACTTTTCAGTTTCTGATGTTTTTAAATATTCTACAATACCAGTGGCCGCAGTGGATGCTACTTCAGTAGGAAGTTTGTTTGTCTTAGTCCCATCAAAATAAATTTTACTATCTAACTCAACATATAGAATAGATGGATCAATAAATTGAGGTTTAACTGATGCAACTGTATATTGTCTTAGTTGCTGAGTTAAATCAGATTTTGTTAACGCAGAAAGTGATGCTGCTTCATTTGGTTTTACTGAAATGAATACCTTACCGTATTCTGGTGGAACTTGATCCTCTCCACCAAATACAATGATATCACTAATAGATGGATATAGATTCCTAACGATTGCACTATAGTCGTTAGATGTTACTGCACGATTTTGAGATCCGTAGAACTTAGGTGCATTGTATTTAATTTTCTCAATACTCTCAATATCAGCACCACCAGATGATTTACTAACAGTTGTGACCGTACTTACATTAAATGGTACTGTAATCGCAACATTGTTCTCATCTTCTATCCTACCATTGAATGTAAATGACTTTGCACCGTTTGATGAAGGTCCATTAGTAGAAATATAAGAGATCTCAACAATCTCACCGTTATCAGGTCTATTACCTAAAATATTGTCTCCAAAGAAAATTTCATACTGCTCATCTTCAATCTCACTGATGAAATACACATTATCATCAGAACCAATATCAAGAACACTGTCAGCTCTCTTATATTCTTGGAATACAGAGGATCCAACGGATTGATACACATTTACTACTAGTGTATTCAAATCTGCCGAAGGATTTTCAATTTTAAAGCGTTGTGACTTAAGAGAAGTATCAAAACTAGTTCTAGTTACAACAGATGCACCTTCGTAGACTGGAATATCCGTAAATGACGCAATTTTATTAGATACTTCTACCTTAACGTCATTTTTTAAGATATAACGATATAAACTACTGTCATAATTAGTTACAAACCCTGTTCCCGCCTTTATCGTTACAGACGCGGGAGCAGTGCTAGTAAATGTTAAATTAAAACTTACTTCCGCTTTCGGTGCGGTAATTGACTTCGGTGTATACCCTAATTGCTTTGCTAACGCTACTACGTTGTCTCTAAGAGTAGCGGAGTCAAGGAACATCTCATTGACTACCATATTAGCATTGAACGCCGTGTAGTACGTGTTATATGCTAATACATCTAAAAGTTGACTTAATGCCGACCCCTCAAAATCATAGTCAGTAAAATCCGTTTGCGCTCTCATGTAATCTTTGAGAGCAGTTTTGATTTCATTGAAATCTAAATTGTTTAACTGAGTATATGGCATTATCTCGTCCTAGACAGGAAGAATTCTATTTGTACAGGGGGGACATCTGTTCCTCTTATTTGATAAGTCATTTCCACATCAAAACCGTTGTCGTCATAGTTTGGAATGACAACAACGGCTTGTACTGATATTCTTGGTTCGTATTGTTTGATAGTACTACGAATGCCCATCTTGATTTGAGCAGCAGTACCAAAGTCTAAAGGTTCAAACAAAAATGATCTAATATCCGAACCAAAGTCCGAATTGAATAGACGTTCACCCCTGTTAGTAAGAAGTAAACTGATGATAGACTGCTTAATAGCAGCATTATCCTTACTAACAACTACGTCGTCAGTAACAGGATGCTTCTTAAAGGTGATATTGACATCTCTAAACGAGAGATTAGACGTTGCCATTAAGAGTTTACGGAGTCACTAGTTATTTAGTGGGTTCCTCATCAAAACGTATATTCCATGAAACACTAATCCTTTCTTCATCACCAATATGCGGAGTTACATAGTGAGGTAACCAACTCTGAAAAACTAAACCCTCACCTTCAGATGCTTTAAAGTTAATCGTTGGCATTTCAAAAGCAGTACCCATAGCTCCTGCTCTAGTGTCTGGAAATGCAATTGATCCTTTGAGTTCATCGCACTCACTCGGCACCTTTACATAGTAAACACCACTTAGACGGAAACCAGGATGACTATGGTAGTTTGAATAACTGCCTTTTCCTAGTTTTATTGCCCATGCTTCTATATGATATGGTTGTTGTTCAATATCAATACCAACAAACGCACTAGACGCTCCTAGGATCATCATACGCAGTTCTTGAGACCAATCGTAGGGTAGATCATGAAGATTACATTCAGAATGCCATCCAGTCTCTCCACCTACGGAATATCTCTTAGTATTTGGATTCTTTTTACTTTGCTCAATAACGTAGTTAGCAATTTTCCTATTCAACTTCTTAGAATTAAGATCATTACGAAATGCTAGAAGTTGAGTAGGAAAAAACTGCTTCTTATCAATTGATAAACTCATTCAGTCCAACGCTCCACAAAATCATCAAATCCACCTGCACCACCACATGGTTTCTCCATACGGTCCTCAGGCATTGGGTATAGTTCTTCTTTTTTCTTATTACGATTACGCTTTGACGCCATGTTCAAATACTTGTCACTATCAGTTTCAGTGATTAGAGTCATCCCCTCATCAATAAAACTTTGTCCTTTATCAACTCGTGAATTGCCCATCTTAGCTCCAGTGATTGTTTGGTTGTTCCCACCAGAAGTGTAAGTCTTCCGTGTTGTCGTCATAATAATGAGTTACTAAATCGCTTTTAAATTTACTATGAATGTTTTCGCAAAGTGAAAGAGTATAGTAATTCGGAATTGCGAATTCTTCCATCACTTCTGTTATCCAAGTATAATTACCACCACGAATAACTCCTGCTTCACATAAAACAAAGTTATCCCAATCTAATACCCATTCCGAAAAATTAGCAATAAATGCTTCTTTATATTTCCCAACATCTTCATCAGGAAAAGGAACGTTTACAGATTCAACGTGAAAACACTCTCTATCCATGGATAAACCGTGACAGAGGTGCTGCGTTACTATACTTGAGTAATCAGGAGAGACACACAAGAGACATGTCTTAGAAGGATGGATATCCCAATTAGACATCTTCACTTTATATATCATCTCCTGAATCATCGCCATCTCCTTATCTTGTGAGATAAACAATAAATCTCGGAGTTTCGGCGCTCGGGTCATTTGCCCTGTCCGCGATAACGCTTCTTCTTACCATTCCGAGACGTGGCAGCATACTTTGTGTGTTGCCCAGATCCCTGACGAGTTTTCTTGGGAACAGACTCAATCATGAGTCCGCCAGAAAGTCCGACTTTGCTTCGTGCCATAATTAATTCGCTAAATTTGAACCTATGATTATTGTAGGATGTTGGAACGGTCCTGTCAAGGGCCTCGGTGTACCTCCTAAAACTAACTGTGCTTCGTCCCCAGTAACTGCAGGTAACCTTCCGTTGAAAAAGACAGTATTGTTAATAGTTGGTCTGATGATCCTCTCACCTGGTTGACAAGGTGCAGGAATGAGTGGATTAATTTTCTGTCCTGCAATAGAAGCAGGTTTAGAGAGGTTATCGTAGATCTCTATAGGTTTACCATCGGCATACACCTTAGTGGCGTATGGAGTCCCTCCTAGGGGCGCTGCAGGGTACAAACAGTTTGCATCTGTACTTGAAGTGTCTACTGTTTCTGGTCCAACGAGGTTTGGCATTCTTCTAACTTCCTATAAACGTCATTCAACGTCTCCCCCAAAGTCAGATAACTCTGGGACTGGGGAGGCTTGTACATCAATTGGGGGTTCTCTAACGATGATACCCTCTGCTCCACCGTCGTCAATCTCTTGAGCAGCTCTTGGAGTTGATCGTTTAACTTCTGTATTGTCAATTGGTTGTCTTGAGTCATTGTCTAATCCTGCAAATCTTTTTGCTGCTGCGCCCTCAAACTGGTCGCAGAATGCATCAAAGTTATTCAGTATCTCTTCGTATAAATTATTCTCCAACGTTCAGTCTCCCAGATACTTCAGGATACTTATCTAGTGGATGTTCCCCATCAGGGAATCTCATGAGGTTCTCTACTTCAATTACCTTCGCTTCTAGACTTACAAGGCGCTCGGCAATTTCTTGGATTACATCTGCCATCTTATTGATCTGTTGCTCATGCACTGCGAGCACAAACTGGGGGTCCTTCTTCAAAGGGTCATTCAGATCACCAATGACAGTCTCTTCTGTAATCACGAGGTTTTCAGACATAATTTTTTTGGGCGAATTTTTTAGTTTCACGGTATTTCACATAACGAATTACAATAATATTTATCGGTCGTTGGGATACTTTTGTAGGTTAGGGAAGAGGTAGGAGTCCCGCTCGGCAACCCCAATATACCAAAAAGGGGGCAATTTAACTGCCCCCAGTGTTACTAACTGTGTGATCAGAGATCTTCTAGCATCTCGTCAAGTTCGTCAGTGTCAATAACACCATCCATCCAACGTACGCCATCTGGTGTCATCTTCCCGAAGTTAAGTTCAAGGCGTGGGATGAGCATATCATACTCAGAATACTTCCGAGCAATGTTATACATGCACTCATCATTCTGCAACCAGAGAGCAACATTCCAAGTCTCATAGTTTGCCCAACCGTTATAGTCAGTGCGCTCAGGGATCATGGTTTGAAGTGTTTGCATGTGGTGTGTTGTTTGTTTACTCTTTTATTATACAGGGAATGAGGCGCAGGTCTACACGAGGTGTGCCAGATGTTGATCCGTCACAGCATCTATGCTCTCGTCTTCATAGACCCTCACCCATCGGATGGGGTCGCCTGCGGTCATCTTCCAAATCATCTGATCACCCTCACCGATGACTGATTGGCAGATCTTGTATGCTGTCTCAATGTCGGCGCATTGGATCGCACCCTCAGGATCAAAGTTTGTCCAGTTGGCGGGTTGGACTGCCCAAGTGGTTTGGATCATGGTAGAATCAGTGACGGTCAGAAATGTTCCAGACTCCCCAGTTTTGATAACGGGGAGCGGGTAGGCGACCCTCACGGATTGCCTGCCGCTCTTGGGTTTCTCTCAGCATGTCTGCTTTGATGGATTCCATGGCGGCGAAGATCACAGGGTCGGTGCATCCTTTGGAGATGATGAACCCGTCGCGTACCTCGTAACGGTCCTGCATGTGCTTGGGGAGTTGGTCGTTTGTGTTCATGCTTTTATTATAGAGCAATCAGGCAACAGAGCAACGGCGCATGTGCCAGTTTACCCACTGACCGACCGAGCGATCACCCGCCATCATCAGTGCTAGGATATCACGCTTACGAGTTTTAAACGTGTACTCTGCCGAAGGAGTTTTGAACCAACGGACACGGCATGTGCCAGTGAACGGGTTGACCTTGAGAGTCCAGACTGATTGCGAGACGCTGGGGGAGATGCAGGAAACGTTGATCATGTTTTTTTGTTGGTGTCCCTATTATAGGGCATCACTGCCAACCCGTCGCCTCTGATGGGACAGTTTCCAAATCGGTCAGGTCCACACCTAGTTCCCCGTTCTCATCTTCTACTAGTACGCTTTCAATGTTAGGCACGTCAAAAATGTCCTGGAGCATGGTGATGATGTGGTTCATGATTGTGTGGTGTAGTCTATCTCAAGGACAGCAGCGCAGCAGTCATCATAACGGATGAAATCACGCCATCCCGTTGACAACTCATCTTGCAACTGTTCTTGATACTCTGTTTCCCATTCTTCTGCAGTCATGTTAAACCTCAGGTTGGCGTATACTAGTTATACCACCAATCAACTTTTTTGTCAACATGAAAACAAACCACGGCAAAAGTTCATCATTGCAATGCGATGGAATAGGTTTCAATTGTGTATGGGTAAGGATAAAAAGAGGGGGCAATATGCCCCCGCTCATTCATGCAAATATGTAACCATTCTCAAAGTCCCGAGTAACATTGTTATCGGTGATGAACCACTCAAAATTCTTCTGAAATACGCCGTCAGTGAATCCGTTACAGAATTCGTTGATGAGTGCATTCAAACGAGATTTGGTGGTGTTGGATTGCCAACCGCCATCAAAGATCTGAAGGAAATTGTCACCTACAGTGGCAATGTGGTTGCCGTGCAGGTATACCTTAGACTCCTCAGATTCGGGGCAGTAAGTAACACTGGTGTTAGCATTGCTCCAATTCTTGTTAGTTTGGATGGCGCGGTTCATCAGTGCTTCAATCTTACGCATGTGGTGAAAATGGGGGGTGATTTGTTGACTCTTTTAATATAGGGCATGGGGGCAGCAGTTGCAACCCCCTGTGTGCCACTACATCAAGTGGTTGGCGACTGCTTCCATTACGTCGCCGTATTCGCCTACTATGTTTCCGAAGTCATCACGGATGCAGGCATATGCACCATCATGGTCCTGATGCATGTCAAAGCAGATGTCCATGGCACGATCTAGGTCGTTGGTCATCTCGGTGTCGCCAGTGGCGGGGCAGGTGATTTCGTATGTCATGCACATAGTATAACCGATGGGTCAAAACAAAACAGCAACCAGTGGACAGTTGTCAGACTGGTTGCCGCGGCCGCTTTAATTGTTTATAGCGAGATCCCACATCTGGTTGAAATTATACAACCAGTTGACATGTTTCTCATCCATGTCATTAAGATCCTGCTCATCTGCTGAGACATAAGGTAAACTATGCTTAGTGCAATAGTCCTCATAAACAATAGTGAGAAAATCAATATTGTCCATGCTGGTTACAACCTGTCCAATTCTTAGAGTGTCCATGGCACAATGTGCTTTGTATTCTGCTGGTGTCATGTTCATCCCCTAAGCAAATAGTGGGCGCATGTAGTCTTTAAACTGTTCACGTTTAAAGTTTGCTAAATGACGCATCTCATCTTCTGCTAAAATTAAATCATATCCCTCACCTCTCATCTCATCATAACATGCCTGACTAATACCTTTATCAGTGAGGTCGTATTCATGAAGTGAAATGTGTTTGAAGAACATAAAAAGAAAATCTGAATGTACTCTTTAATAATATACATTCAGATTCTATTATGCAACCACTAGTGGTCCACTTTAATAACTGTCATAGTGTTCATCCTGTTCTCGTTTAAACTTTGCTACTTTCTTCTTTGAGTGGCGTCGGATATTCTTTACTTCATAACCAAAATCTTCAAAATCGTCTATAAACTCATCGCGGTGATCAGATGAACCGCGTGAACTCTTCTTACTCATTACTCAGATAGTGTTTACTATACTACAACAGTGGATGATTATTTAGTTGGGGTGATTAGACCTTCTTTAATACTTACATTTACTAGTTTACCAATAGATTCTTCATTTTTCAGAGTATTTGACACTTTTTCGTCAAATTCTTGTACATTTTTACAATTAAACTCGTATTCTTTGTCTAGATTGCTGTTATACACAACAAATACACTGTTTTCTTCCGATTTAAGGGAGAAAATAGCACTAGAGTCCTTGATTTCGTAGGTTTTCACAAACATGTTAAAGATTAAAAGTTAAAAAAACTCAAAAATCTTAAATTTTGACTTTTTAAGAATTCCGAAAAACTCAAAAAAGCGAAAAAGTGAGATTTCTGTGTTCTTGAGTTTATTATAAAGCACCTCCGAGTCATTTCCGAGGGTTTTTGTGCCACTAAAAGAACTGGCACACTCCTACTTGACTTTCGGTAGGTTGCGGGCTAAGGTAGCGTCTCCAGAGTACCTTAACAGATCCTTCACAGTATCTACACAGCACCTTACCCCCATTTATTTAATGTTTTTAAAGTTTTCCACAGGGTTTTCCACAACCTACTTAAAACCCTTGGTATCACTGGCGCGGACATGTGTATTATATTGTACATTATCTTGTACTATGACATGTGATAGCATACCAGTGTGACAGCGTTGAAACCAGACTGCTCTAAGTTGTTCATAGTCATCAAACATGATAGATTTGTTGTCTTTAGTGACGAGTAGATAGTGATGTCTATCGTATGGTTTATCACTTGTTTGTTTGAATAGTTTGAGTGATGGTGTCATCGTATTGTGATTGTCTATGTCCTAGGTATTGTACATTATTGTATTGATTAATGGGCACAACTAGTAAGCAATGATGTTGTCTATGTTTAGTATGTTGTGCTGTTTCTTCTGACATTGGTTTGGTTGATACTTCTAGTGTGAAGTATTGATCAGTAATACAATAGACCCAACCCTCATCATCTCTCCATTTAACTCTATCATTAACTCTAGGAGTGTATGTCATTTAGTTGCCCCCGAGTAGAATCCATCCATTTGTACTGTCATTCCTGGTGGTGTGAGATAGAAATTACCTGCTAGGACTAGTCTATCATCAGTTTGGCATTTGTCAACACCATGTATAGTTCCCATTGGTAGTATAACAACAAGTCCTTCTTCTACTGGGATAGATGTATTAGATGATGGGAGAAGGAGTGGTGCTGAATTAGGTGGTGTCCTAACATAGTATACAAAAGAGTATTGTGTTGGGATGTGATGATGTGGGAGTGAGTAATCATCTTTTGAATACTTAGCGAACCATGTTGACACAATAGTGAATGTGTGATCTAATGTGTATTGTACATTTTGTTGAATAGTATGTGCTACCCAATCAACGATGGTATCAATAGCAGGTGATTCTACCCACCAATCAGACATATGAGTGACACGTACAGTTGATACATTAAATTCTTTCCAACCAATAGTATGTGCATCAGTGTACAACTGTTGATTAATAGAGAGATCAGGGTATTTGGCAGTGATCACATTGACATTTTCTTGATGTTTAATGATCATCGGTGCATACGTTGAATAATGTTATCAATTTTACGTGTGAGTAGTTTATGATTCACAGTAGGGAGATCTATTTGTTCAGCACGTGCGATAGTATATGATGATGTACGTGCGAGTACAGTACGAATATACATGTATTCTTCAGGTGTAAGATGATTCATCGTCTGTAATGCCAGTTGTATGAGAATGTAACACGTGGACCAAACACTTGTGGTGCATGGTAGATACCACGTGGGATGTATAGACCATCACCTTCTTTCAATTGATGTATTGTACCATCTTCAAAATGATATGATGTCATACCAATACATTGTACTAACATGATAGAATGTGGATCTTTATGTGATTTAAACACATAAGACTCCGCCATGACAGTACTATAGGTATGAAGATTACGTAATTTAAGAGCGTATGCTTCTTCACATATAGTTCTAACATGATCATTCAAATTATCTTGAGTGTGTGTCACAAATGTGGGCACAATCACTTGCCGATCAATTTGAAATGCTAGATCTGGATTTTCTGTTTCACCATCATAATCAATATGATTTTCTGTGACTAACTCATTAGGTGGAGTGAGCATGCGGAGATAATCATTATTACGCTCTGCTTGCCATAATGGTACAATATCATTCCATGTGATGTTAGCATGATCAGGGAAATAGTTAGGAAAGTACAATACCTTATCACCCCACTCAATTGTGGGATCATATGTATCAGGTGTGATTTCAAATTGTGCTTTCATTTAATATTACCAGCAAGTACTATTCTATCATCACAATGATTAATTGGCACGTAATGTTCTACATTTCCAGGAAATACTACAACACGACCAGCAACTGGTTTGATTTCTTTATTTGATGTAGGAAAATAAAGTGATGATGATCCTTCAGGTGATTGTATGAAGTATACAAATGACCATGGTACAAACTTATGATCATGACAACGTGTGTTATCACCATCACTATAAGATGCATACCATGCTTCATACAATTCATACTTATGAACTGGTAGATCATCATGTGTAGCATGTAGTAATGAGAGCACCCACTCATAGATCTGGGTGATATTATCTGATTTGGTAGACCAAGCAGACATCTTAGCACTCACATTAGTTGCATATGAGTTCACCCACTCAATATCTTTGATCTCATCCATGAATGCATCATTGATACTGAGATCATAATATGTGTCAATAATAATTTGATGACGTTCACGAATGAATGCTCTTTCCATTACTTACCTACACCATAATCAGATGCTTCACTCTCTAGTTGACGAATACGTTCATCAATATCCATTTGCAATCGTTTGATTGCCTTTTGAGTGTCAGGAGTTTCATCCCACTCCCATGTATCACCCTTTGAATTTACAAATTGTCGTTTTGTCATTAATACTGTTCTCCTTCTCTTGCTTTAGGGAATGAATGGACAATATCCACCATGGTTTGTATCATCTCACCATGGGGTTGGTATGTGCAAACATAGAGTAAACCTACGCCGCACAATGTGCTTGCTAGCAACCATAAACGGTGTTTCATCATGTAGTTTGGTTACTCACATATTATACCACATGTTACCAGTGTTCGGGGTTGGATATGCCACTTTGAATAGTGGTCGTATTTGGACTCATATCACCACGATGGAAGTTAAAGTTAATCAACACACGTCGTTCTGGCGTGGTAAATGGTGTTGCAGCATGTTGATATGATGATGGAAACTCAACAAATCTATTTGCTTTAGTTTCAATCTCCAACGGATCACCATCATTGTCCAGTACAGTACAACCATCACTATCATGTAGATAATAAATGCCAGTCGTACATTCAAATGGTACATCAGTGTGCCATGCACGTTGTTCCATGGTATTAATATCCGTACGCCAATTACAATTAGCGCGGATACGTACTAGTCCTGCTGGTTTAATACGTGCAATCAATGGATCAACATATCTAAATGCAGTTGTATTCACCATTGGTGTACCAACATGTAGTTCTGGTCCTCTCTTTTCAGAGTAGAATACATGTTCCATGAGTGGATATCCTCCACCATAGTTACCAATCCAGTACCATGCCATTTCATTGCCCATGATAAAACCTTTGATAAGATTAAAATCTTCTTGTGGCATGTAATCATCAGTAATGATGACCTTACTTTCATCAATCATCTGTTAACGTATCGTTGTATGCGTACTGAACCAGTGAGTGGATCATCCAGTGGTACACTGATGTAACACTGTAATTTATAGTCACGTGGTTTGAGTTGTTGTCTTTCAATTTGATCTACCGCGTGATCAAAACACATGTACCATGATAAGTTAAACTTACCAGTACGTGGTTCTAATCTCCACGGAAATGGGTTATGTGGAAAGAGTTCTTTCTTACTAGAGCGCGTGTGTTTAACTCCACGATCCTTGCTGTTCTGGCGAGTGGTAGACTTGACTGAGGGTTTCGCGGAACTCTTTGCCTTCGCTCTCACTTTCGTACCAGAACTTGTCCCAGTCTTCTTCTGTTCCTTCTGTGATGTTAGTTTCTCTAGATTCTTCTTCAGATTCTTCTGAGTACTTGCGGAGCGTGATACTCTCTTCTGAGATTTCCCAGACGATTTCTGTGCCTGCTTCCCAACCGAGTTGGTTGAGGTACTCTTGCGGGAGCGTGATGTAGAGGTCTTGCGTGTTGTCATCTCGTTCAATCTCTAGGTACGTCATAACCGTTCTCCTCCAACCATTGACGTGTGAGTGGTGTGGGTTTATAATCATACCACATTTTACCACGAGCGCACGATGCAAGTGCTGCTTCTGTCATGCCTTCAGTCTTTCCTGCCCACGTTGCTTCCTTCTCCCATGGAATAGCATGAGGCATACTTTTATATGTGTCAGAAGCAATCTCTTGCCAGATCATAGGAACTTTCTCCTCATCCATGATGATAGCAATCAAACTATTATCAATGGTGCCTGCCATACAATCTTGTGCAGCATGCCATCCTTCATGTCTCATTACACTCATGAGTACATGTGGACGATGCATGAATCTCCTATTAAGATAGAAGTTGTTGCTTACAGTATGATAGACACCACGATGTCCTACTGGAAAGTATTTCTCATCAGCAAGAAATACTTTGACACCAACAGTATGGAGTGAGGTGAGCATATTATTAAACTCACGACTCACATGTGTGAATTTCTCTGGTTCCTCATATTGAGATGAAATATCCAAGAGTGAATGTACTTCTTTAACACCTTCTGTACACTCTCTAAGGAGCATACAACCCATTGCGTCAAAGGTATAATAACCTTTTGTCAGTTTATCTTCATTAGCATCAACTGCAATGGGTGCAACTGTAAATAGCAATCCACTCAGGACTGCAGTCATCTTCATTTGAAAGGACATAACCATGTTTCGTAATCACTTTGTTCAATTCTACCATCCTTGTATAGTATGTCAAGGAAGTATTGCCAATACTTTTGCTTTGCTTCAGTATTGCCACGTAGTTCGGGATGCCAAACTTTAATCACCTTACGGCAGATCCATACTGCCTCCTTCTTTGTCAGGTATGCCATAGTTGTGGATAAAATACAAAAAACTTTTAATTGTTCTCTTGATACCTAGACTACGCTTGATCTCTAACCAGTCCTGATACTCTTCTTCAAGAGCATCAGTCAGTGCAATCTTTGCCACAAAGGGATTTGAGTTGCTTGATTTCTGCATGAATCTTCTCTGCTTTAGCATGATCTTTATTATTCTCCGCTGTCATGTATTCCATGATCAGCAGTCTTATCTGCTCATTCAGGGGAGAGTTCTTCAAATCCGTCATGTAATTCTTGGAGTTCATCTACATTGTAGAAGTGTGTGGACTCGTTTATGTAGTTGTTTGGATCCAACCACTCAAACCATTCATCAGCAAAACAGAGAGCATCATCAATACGATCTCCCTCCATAAGTTCACGAAAGCGAGCGACTGCCCACTCACAAATGTCATCACGTTGTTGTGAGATACGAAGAGCGTCAACGTTGTTCATAGTTTGTTCAGTTCCAGTTGGTTCTTGAGGTGATCATAAGACACAAATTCTACATCCTTAGGGAGGATTTCGCAAATTGCCTTTACAAATTCTAACGTAAAATGTCCTTGATAGCGCCAGAAGCGTCTGTATTCGTCCGTCATGGGTTCAGCGTCAGTTCCTACTGGAACTGTGTACAAACCGCGTGTATGACGATTAGGGAGGGGTTTCAGCAGTGTTTTGATGTCATTGACGATCAATGGAGCGGTGTGCTGTGGTTTTGTTTTAGTGTAACGTGATAGGTAAATCATTTTACAAACACCTCCTGATTGTATTCTTTTGTAAGGTCAAACGCTTGCTTAAGCAAATTGCAGATATGAATAACATATTCTGCGTCTTCTTCATCCATACCACGCTCAAAGTCAAAGTCGTAGGCACAATCCCAATCGGGAGTACCATCCATCTTTACAGGAGCGCCAAACATATAACCATCATCTTCTATACCATAAGCATTGCCATCTGCTACAATGTAGTATGCTGGAACAGTCATGAGTTTAAAAGGGGAAAAGAGTGAACAAGTTTAGTGTATACGAGAATTATGTATTTGTCAATCATCACTTGTACAGGTAACCACCTGCCCAGTCAGCATTCTCTAACACGAACTCACGCTCTTTGATGATGCGGAGATCAAAGCGAACACCCTTAGCAGGTGCTTTGAATGATGCTGCTTTATACAGTTCACCAGTCTTCTTGTCCACAAATGCATGAACACTCTCAGAACCACTAGTATCAATCATGATGATCTTGTGGTACTTACGACCAGTGTTGATGGTGAACTTGTACAGATCTTTGCCTTCTTTGTACTCAGCAATACGGTTCTCCCAGTATTCTGTGTTGTCGCCGCTTGCAGAGAAGAAATGAGCACGGCGGATAGACTCGTTAACAAAGTTCTGCTCAAGAGAAAGGCAGAGCATCTGAGTCCACTCAAGTACATTAGCAGCGATCTGATCACGAGCATCAGATGTTGCACAGTAGTCAGCGAAGGAAGTGGTCATGTGGTGTCTTGTGTTGATGAACTTATTATAGGGCAGATCAGGCAGTGCGGATGTCGCCTTGTACCACTACGTCAGCTGGCACACGAGAGATGGTGTAGCGACGGATCTGCTGAGAGAATTGACGCCAAGCATCAACAGTCTCGTTCACAATGCGGTTGTGCTGGCGATCAGCACCTTTAGCAGTCGTACACTTGCCACACTTGCGGAAGTATACGATGGGGTGCTGCGGAGCATCAACAGTGTCAATCTCAATCTTGTAGAAGCAGTGCTTGACGGTTTGGATGGTCATGAGAGCGTTCCTTTGACCCTCTTAATATACATGGTTTCCATGCCCTGTGCCACCACAGTGGTCAGTTCATCAAGTGTCCTTTACTTGTAGACTAGATGCCAAGTATCGTTCAAGATAAACATCACTGATACCATGACGTGAAGCAAGTTTAAGTTCTGGTTCACATCCCCACATGATATCAAGTAAATACCTGACTTGATCAGGTGTCAATTCAAGTTTAATCTTCATTACAATGAATTACCTCTTTGAAATTTGTAAATGTCTGACATGGTTACACTAGCAGCATATCCATATGATTTTGTACCATCTTCATTATTTGTTGTACTTCCAACTGATGCAGGTTTAGCAGGTTTATTCATATCATACCTTCTATTGCCTAGCATGAGATTGTACAATTCAGATGCTTTATTAAGTTCTTTCTTATGGTATTTGATTACATCTTCTACACATGAAAGCATCTCTTCGTAACACCTACGTGCATCAACATCTGGATCTTGCAGGTAATCATCAATTGCATCCTGCATTCTTAGTTTACGTTGCTTATCATATGTCATATCAGGTCCTAGATTAGGGCGCTCAGATGATGGTGATGACCAATAGTCTTGGATAAGATCGTTCATTGAAACTCTTGCTGACGACGTTGATCAAGGTAACTTAGAATATCATTGCGCCACTCCATCAATTCATGATAACATTCCTCATCATGAGCATATTGACGCAGTTCTACATCTGGTTTAAGGACGCTCTCATAAAAAATATGGAAAGCGTCCTTCCGTTTCTGTTTTTTCAAGTCATAAATCTCGGACATAATCTCATACATTGTAAGGTTTTCAGTTAATCAGATAATTTACTATCTCGCTTAAATGCTGGAGGATACGAAGTCTTTCCAGTTAGATGATCAACATATGTAGGTCTAGTTTTTTTAAACTCTTCTACCTTATGCCAAGGAGCATAAAGTGGTCCATCGTAGTCTTTTTTCTTACTCATAGAAGTTAGCAATCGTAGGTCTCATAGGTTTGACAATCTGCATAGCAGTGTATGGTGTTGTCTTACTTATATCTATCACCTTTCCTGCTTTCTTAGAGTTGATTGGTGAGTGATACTGTCGCTTCTTTGAGTCATAGAATCCCCAGATAGTCTTTGAAACAGCACCATCGTTGTAAACGAATTGAGCATGATTGCAACACCAAATACTATAAATGTTACGCTTGAACGATTGAACTTCATAGGTATATCCTTTGGGTGGTTGATGAATAAAATCAGTTGGTAGTTCCATCATTGAGTAGTTCTAATTGTAAATGATCATCACAACAATCAGAATCATGAAGATCAATCATGTCTGTATCCAAACTAGTGAGTTTACCAAACAACATATCAATGAAGTCGGTGTCTTCTTTAGTGAACATGATCAGCAGTAGACAGGGGAGTAATCAGAACCAGAGTATGGTTCAAGGTTGAAGTCAGTAATCTCAGCACCATTAGCGACGTAGTTGTTTACATCATACACCATATCAGACTTGGTGCGAGTAGAGAATGAGACACAACCTTGATACTCATTCTCAGTAGGGTGCCAGATGACACGCTTAACATAACGCTTACCAGTGCCGACAGGGAAATAATCAATCTGTGTGGCAGGGGTGAGGAGTTGCATTGGGTGCCTTGCTTATGGAATAATTATAGGGCATTAGAGTGTGGTGCCAGAGGTCAGTGTGACAGATTCACAACTGGCATGCGGACCACTTGACAATTGGCGAAACTATGTCACTCTGTAACAATGCTGCGACATTGGTGCAGATATAATCATCATTGCCACCATTTTGTCCGCCTTGTTGCACATTAAACAAGCAATCATCGCTCTTAAGATGCTCTTCAAAGTTCTGCTTAGTGATATAAAAGATACGAATATCCTTTTCATCAGGATTAATTCCGCAGAAGATAAGACGTTCCCAATCCTTACACACGGAAACATGATTAATAATGAACTTATCAACCACAACTCCACCCTTTTTATTGCGAGTAGCGAGCGCGAACTTGATCTCTGTGAGGATACTATCAATCACACGATCATGTCCTGCCGTAGAAGTCTTGGCACGTTTAACTTCTGAGAGTAAAAACTCTTCCATATACTTGGACACAAAGCGTTCACCAAACTCACCCTTTTGTTTGGGTGACATGAACACATAACCCTCAAAGGGTGTTCCAATCCAAGGATCATTCAAATTATTATTGATGTAGTCGCGGAGACTACCGTCAGCAAAAATGGAATCAAACATGAATCAGATGTGTATGGAGTCATGATAGCATGAAAAAAGGGGGTTTGCAACCCCCTTGATAATTATTTACTTGTCCCAAATTCTTTTTGATAGGCAGTGACTGCATAGTCACGATACTTCTTGAAGAAAGGGATCAGGTACTCATATGCCTGATTAAGATCCTCACAGAGTTTATTCCACTCATACTGGTGGATCTGCCAACGGATCTTAATATCCTCAACGTAATCTGCACGTGACAGAAGAGTTTCGGGGCGTGATGTCATAGTGGTTGTTTGAACGACTCGTGTAGTATGGCACTGTCATAAGAGTCTGTCAAGAGGTATGTGACACTTAATCAACTGGATCAATTCCTTCCAATTGAGATACAGGTACTCTATGCTCTCCTGCAATGAGATACCAGTGCTCTCCATCCTCAAATCCTAGATATTTGAGTTCTTCCTCAGGAAAAGAGTTTTCTCTTAGCATTGCTTGCAGTTGCATATGCATAAGTTCATGATGTGTTGGTACATTCATTTAAACATTGGTCCCCATGCCCACGCTACTAATACATTTCTAACACCACTTGTAACTGGTTTTACTCTATGCTCCATAATTGATGGAAATATTAATATATCAACGTAATCTAAACTAATCTCTTTTGTATTGATTTTACCAGCACGAACACTTGCAAATTCAAACTCACCACCAGTGTAATCTTCTTTATGACTGAGCATTAATGTCATTGATAATTTTCGTGTCATTAAATTGACTTTATCATCACTCATCATCATATCATTATGCCAATCAAAATGATCATGTTCACTATAAGAAAAGCTTTCTTTAGAGCTCTCATATCTCAAATATTGAATGTTCTCAAAGAATGAGAGATCAAATTGCCAAATATCAGTAGCAGGATTTACTTCATTAAATTGAGCGAAGATGAATTTCATGACATCTTCATTCTCAATAACTGCTGCTTTACACTTTCTTTTATCGGAGAGATATGCAGACATATCCTCTTCAGGAGAGTTTGATCCAGCTACTCTAGCAGAAAAAAATTCTAAATTAGAAGATGCTAGATGACTCTCTAGATCCTCCATTAATTGTTTCGGAATGGTAGTTCTTCTAAAACTAAAGAACTGACTGTTATACTGTAGACTCATTTCACATCAAAATGTAATTATATTATATCATGAAGCAGCAACTTTGTTTGTATATGGAATAGCTCCTGTTGGTGTTACCACATATGCTTCAACAAAGTAATCGGTATCTTCTAATTCTTTTAGCAAAGGAAACCAACTACGTGCAGTATCAATAGCAACTGTTTGTGTGTCAAATTTATAGAATGTTAATGTATTTGAGAATATCTCTTGTACTTCATCCTCATCAATGATATCATCATCGTAGAAGTTTAAAACCTCTTGTTGTTTCTCGGATGAGAGATAGCACCAGTCAGTGTTATCAATGACTAGAATGTACTTGTTTTCTGCTTTCGCATAGTATGAGACTAATTCATATAGTCTCTCTGGGTTCATTGATACTAACATCAGATTTCTCCGTTTTCAATTCTTGTTATTAAAGCTTTAATATATGCTTCTGCAGATGTATTAGGATGAGATGCACCTACCTCATCTATAGTCTTCTCTCTAAGAGTATCATCTTCATGATTCAAGTTTATAGTTTGATGCCTGAATTTTCTGACTGGTCTTACACCAGATACTTTAGAGTCTTCATCTAATATAGACTTCATTGTCATATAAAGTGCTAGTTTTTGTGCAAAACTATTGACAGCAGGAGATGTTAGTTTCCAAAAATGAAAGTCACTGAACAAATACTCCTCATTAACACCCTGATCACCAAGTGCCTCAACATTGACTGCTGGGATATCTAATGTCTTTCTATGTAAGTATTCTTTAGGAGTAATTGGGAAGCATACATCATGTGGTAATTCTACCTGATTTTGATTGAACAATTCACGTAGATATGTTCTATACTTTTGATATAAAACTTTTTCTTCTGCTGTTATTGGTGCATCTTCTACTTGAGTCCAATCACTTTCATCTAATAAGAATTTTCTAACTAACTTCACCTTATCCCAGTTTAATGAAGCATCTGCTCTAAACTTTTGTTGAAGTGCTCTTTCGTACTCTTCCTCACCAATTTCTTTATATTCAATGAACTTCTCTGACACACTGTTGAATAAATCTTCAACTGTTGCAAGATCGTTAATTGCTTGTGGATCAAACTCGTAAGATACCCACTTACCACTGTTAGTCTTAAAGTTTCTTACATACTTATTTCTTTGCACCAAACAGGTTTTATCCTCTTTGTATACAAATAATTCTAATCTGTCCCTAGGAGTATCCCACACAGGTGTGATAATGGGAGCAATTTCTCTCTCCCAATAATCATCATTAATAGTTTTTGAAATACCTTTATAATTAATCGTCTTATCAAAGGCATTCAAAGTCAATAAAGCTTTTGACATTTGGATAATCTTGAGTGCATGAAGTATTTATCTAGAATGCTTTAATCAAGTATTTTGATCTATGATACCTTGTAATCAGAGGTATAGTCTCTTGTACTCGTGCTGTAGCAGTTACAGATATTGGAGTAGATGAAGACAATTGGAATTGTCCGTCAGTAAATCTCATATTACTCTTTTCTGCAGTAACTGTTCTTCTAAGACGATCAATTCCATCATCAGGACCACAATCACCTGTATTACTAGGAAGAGTAGCATCTACTGATGGGACAAAGTTTTGCTCTATAGCAGGATTGTAGTTAAATCCAAATTGTGCTAATGCCCAGTTATCATTAGTATCTCCTGTTCCTGCAGCATCATTATCTCCCGTACCTGTAGGACGATTTTGACGAAGAATCAAATAAATTCCGTTAGCTTTAACATTATTGTTATCATCAATTGTAACTTCATAATTTGCATATCCACTTGCACTAACAGTAGGTCCAGCAACTTGTGATAATAGTGTTTCCGAGGTTGCATCAACTGAAGTTTTATAGTATACGAAGAGTCCTTCTTCAGGAGCATCACCACCATTATTATTATTTCCTTTAATAACAGTAAATGTTGCTTTATTCACATTTGTCATGTTAAATGGTCCTAATTGTAAGAATCTACTTCCACCACCACTAAACAACACATATTTTGTTGCTTTATTTGCACTTAATGCTGATGCAGTTGGAAAATTAGTACCTGTTGAGCTAGTTACATTAACTCCTGCACTTGAAGAATGCCATATAGCACCACCAACTGTTTTTGGAGTTCCTGAGTAGTTTGGTGTATTTGATGGCCAATTGGAAACTTCATAATATCTTCCTGCTGGAGATGTAGTTCCAATTACATTGTCATCACCTTCAATTGTTTCATATACAGATACTGTAATGGTTCCAGCACTTCCACCGTTACCACCGCCGCTGCCAGCACCACCAGCATTTCCAATTGAACAAGCAATAGCAGTAGGATCACCTGTATATTTGAAATATACTTGAGATCCTGATCCACCGCCACCACCATCTGGGTTATCAACTGGTTGGGTATAGTTAATTGTAAGACTAACATATCCATTACCACTAGAACCAGAAGATTCAGAATAACCAGAAACATAATTACTATTCACAGCAGATCTACCTGCATAACCACCCGATCCAGAACCAGTGTTGACGTGACCAGCACCAGCTTGACCGCCTAAACCGCCATTACCACCGCCATTAGGACCAGCACCAGCACCGCCTCCACCGCCTCCACCAGCAGTACAACCAGAAGCACTACCAGCACCACCATTAGAGAAACCAATAGAAGCTGATGCATAAAGTCCTTGTGCTGGTCCAAGACCACCGCCACCAGTCCAGCATGGGTCAGTGACAGAACCACCATTGTTTCCACCACCGTTACCGCCGCCGCCTCCACCGCCGCCAGCACCCATTAGGTTACCGACACCAGCAGAAAGTGAAGTAGCGCCACCGCCACCACCACCAGATCCACCGTTACCCCATGCGCCGCGGCCACCAGTACCACCATTAGCTCGCCCGCCGCCTCCTGAAGTTGTAGATTCTGTCTGCGATCCACCGTAAATATTGTTTCCTTGATTACCTCTTTGACCAATTATAAAATTTAAATTTCCTACTGAAGCTATGGTTCCAGTTACTCTTCTACCAGGAGATCCAGTACCACCAGTTGTACCACAACCTGCCTGACCATTACCAGGTCCATTACCTCCACCACCACCAGATATGTCTGCATATACGCTTGTTAAAGAACCACCACTAGGAACTACAGATGCAGGATTAAATGAATCGCTACTGCTAAAATATCTACTGGTACTGGATGATATGCTGCTGTCTTCATCACCACCAGCACCACCTGCGGCACCGCCACCTTGTCCACCACTTGTACCAGATCCAGAAGATCCATTTTCTGTTACTTCAAAACTAAATCTATCATCATTTAACAGAGCAGCAGGAATAGAATAATTTCCTCCCCCACCTGCTCCACCGCCACCGTTGCCAGAAGAACCACCTTGACCACCACCAGCAGTAATGGTATAGTTAATGCCATCAACTGTGAGAGTTGCACTTGCACTTCCACCATTACCGCCATTACCGAAGGATCCACCTCCTCCACCACCAGGAGCTAGTAAAGTTACTTCATAACCACTTACTGTACTTGAATTGTTAGGGCGTGCAGGAACACTTAATGACCCACTATTAATAGATTGTTGATATATTTCTTGCCCAAGATCTGCTTCAGATGCAATAATATCTTTACCACCAATTGTAGTAACATTATCAACAACCCAAACTTTAGGTTCGCTTTGAACTTCACTTTCTACAATATATCCACCAGCTTCTCTAATTGTTCCTCCAGAAACAGTTTGAGCACCAATAGGATTTTGAGGTTGTAATCTAACTTGATTATTAGAGAAACCATCTTCTAATACTGTATACGTACCATCAAAAGTATTTGTTAAAGCAATAGTAACGGCATCTCCAACAGCAAATCCATGATCATTAACTGTAGTAACATTAAGGAATGTACCATCACTAGTAGTAGAATCAATCGCGATTGTTGGTGGTGTTGTAATACTATAGTTGTAACATCCATCCCAAACTACTCCAGGTTGTGTACCACCCATCAATCCAACTTGTGCAACTCCAATAGAATCCAATCCGTTAGGGTGGAGCGCACCAACATCATTCCAGCCAGTCTCACTATCAAATCCAAGTGATTCACTTGTTTCCCTACTATATTCCTGCCAAGTAGTTGCAGGTACTTCAAGATCTTGTTTTAATGTAATTGAAACATTACTTGTCCGATATTGTGGAGGGATATCAACTATTTGCTTTTTCCAGAATGCATATGCTGCATCATACTCATTGAAAGATAAACCACTACCTCCTCTAGAAGGAAGAATATCTTCTTCAACTCCATTTGGCCAAATTATTCTCAATCCTTCAGTTGGTTGGTTAGGACGTTCTCCACCATTACTATCATTTCCTACGATAGCAAGAACATAAAATTTAGTATAATTTGACATATCAATGGTGAATGTAACACCTCTGTCGTTTGCCAAAGTAGATTGTGGAGATGTTCCTAAACTAGAAAATCTAATATAATTATCTTGATCTAGTCCAGGATTAGCAAATCCACCAAGTTCACCACGACCATTACCCCATTCTGTCTGCCAAGTATCATTATAATCAGTAATCGTAGACGTAAATGCTGGATCATCAACTGCCCATGTTTTATCAGGCAGAACATTTGTTTGTTTCTTTTCACCAATACCTTCAACATTACCATAAGTAGCAATAGTTGCATTAGAAGGTCTTGATCCTTGTAATCCATGAGAGTGACCTATTGCCCCACCATCACCAGATGGACCACCAGGAACGAACTCAAGAACAGAACCATTATAATTTGTGTATTGTGTAGTATATGTGTCTACACCTCCAAGGGTTGCAAGTGATCTCTCTAGAACAATACTTCCTAAAATATAATGATTATGTGATGCAGGACGTGCAAAGATATAATCTTCTGTAGGTCCAACTCTATATGTTTTTTCTCCAATAGCATATGAAGTAATATCTGCTACTACATCATTATATCCAGTAGTAACAACATCACTAATTTCATAAAATTCTTGAGGAGTTTCTAATTCAGTTGTTGGAATATACCATTGCCCACCAATATCACCAACTCTCATAGTAATTCTATCACCTACCAGTGGACTACCAGATCCTTCAATACCCTCACCATATCCAATTAGTTTTCTATCTCTATAATCAGGAACTCTAAATTCACCTAGAATGTATGGATAATCAGATAATTCATATCCTTTTCTAATTCTAATTACAGGTTGATTTGTTAAACTTCCAATAACGATGTCTAAACTACCACCAGTGACACCAGATCCTGTTCCAGTAATATCATAGTTATCTGTATATGCTGGTGCTCTATTATAGTCTGGAATTAACTGACCAGATCCAGCAGCAAAATCCATATGAGTAATCAGAGTTTGCTGATTAGTTAGATTTGCAATAACATGTAGTCTGTACTTATGCTTTTCACCAGCAGGAGGTTGTGGACCAGAATATCCATTATTAACCCAATCAGGACCAGAACCTATTGAAGTTTGTTCTACAGTGTTAGGTAATTTCGTTGCGCCAGTTGGTAGTGGTTCATTAACACTCATTCCTGTCTTTGATGCTGGAATATTTTTGATATTCCATAATACAGATGTTTGAACTGATAAATCTTCTAAGTAAATTTCATAGGTATCTACACTAACACCAGCAGGCATTCCAAATAAATTACCCCAAGAGATCTGCATCGTATCATTACGAGCACCAGCATCTTCATATTGTTCATATCCCGTTGGATATCCTTGCCCAGTTAAAGGATCGTAAGTGCCAGGAGCGATTGCAGGGACTGTACCATAATGAGCAATAGCAAGAGTATTAAGTGGATCTGGTGATGCTAATATTGATGATGAACTAATACTCCATGTTACAGTTGCTCCAGGTGTTCCTGTAGTAGTATCATTAGGATCATAGTTTACAAGTACTCTATAAACATGAGTATCAGATCTTTGTGCTAAACTTTGATAGAAAGAAGCGTATATTAATCTATATTCTTTATTTTCTTGAACTACACCTTGTGATGAAGTGTTAGCAACATCAGAAGTTGTTGCCCATACATCCACATTAGTAGCATCATTATAGATTCTAACAGCAATACCACCTGGATTTTGCAGGAAAGTTGTGCCTCCAGTTCCAGATCCATTGTTTACCAATAATGATATTGGATATGAACCAGCAGAAACATTTCCTAAATCTACTGTGTTGATTGTGCCCTCTGTAAATGAAGAACCACTACTGTAAACAGTACCGTTAAATGTTACACTACCTGCATTATCAGTTGCGTACTGAATTTTATAATTACCAGTTGTAGGAATATTAACAGTACCACCAGTCCAAGTATGATCAATATCAAATAAAGGATCAGTAGTAGAGGGATATACAGAGTAGCTCTTCATGAACTCACTCCATAAATTGTTGTAAGGTGCTGTCGCCTTACGCCAAGTTCTAGAACCAGGAAAATCCCCTAATTGACGAAATGATAATGTTGCATTAGAAGGAATTACTCTATCATAAGTTACTGTTCCATCAGGGGCGGTTGTTTTTGTACCATAAATTTCTGCATATACATTACCACCATTTACAAAAGTTCTATGTACTGTTCCTGGTGGTCCTGATTCAGTTTGAATGATAGCATTTGCAGAAAGTCTTTCGTTACCATTAGCACCAGATCTTTGTAGATACTCGTTACCTAAACTTTCGTATAATAAAGGATAATCTTTAATAGAATATTTACTTCCATCACAATACAAGTATCCACGATGAGAATAATGTGGATCTTGTGTTGGTAAATTATTCGTAGGGTCAGAATTACTATCTACCAGCACTGGTACAATAGCACCAATCTGAACGTATGACCCGCCTTTATCAGAATAAAAATTTGGAAGAGTAGATCTATAATTTGCCATCAGAACTTAATTAGGTATTCCGTTACAATGTAAGGCTGTATGTATTTATCTGCCTTTTTATCACTATTAATATCAATCACAATCTGAGAATCTAGTCCAGTATCAGCTCTTGCCGATGCTGCTCTAGTTACCATTTTATAAGTATGTGGATCATCAGCTTCAACTGGTATTCTGTGTCTATGAATTCCTTCATCTCCAAACTCACCAGATAAAGTTGATACGTTAGCTACTGATCCATATCCTGTAGGATAATATTCTTCATCTAGCATTGTGAATGGTAAATTTGATCCCAGTCCAGCAAAGTTGATTAATGTATCAGAATTTACGAAATCAGTATCAATACCATTTGGACAACCTATACCCAATGGACATACACAATCAACTGTCCAAGTTGGATCATAAGTTATATTACCAAATGTGGTAGTATCTCCTTCTCTGCCATTACCCACGCCACATTCAGAATTTAATCTGATATTCCATTCTTGTTGACCTACAGTTCCGCCACCAGGACAATTAGAGGTTTCAGGCCACAGACAATATCCTTGAGTGGTAAACTGTCCGCAAGCAAACCAACATGCACCATACTGGTTAATTTCATTGGATGGTCCAAGTAGTGTAGACACATCGTTTTGTCCTGGTCCAACTCCTTCTCTAGTTTTTGCTGACGCTGTTGTTATTTGCCAGTAGCAAAGTTCTTGTCTAGTATTTGCCCACCACTGACAAACATTAAGTGAAGACATAGATCTAATAGAATTATTCTGAATTGAACCAAAATGATTTCCAGCTCTATCATATTGTCTTGCGCGACTAGTTGTGGATCTATGTAAGTGTGGTTGGAACATATTGTTTTGCACACCCGTTTCAAACGTATATGCACCCGTTTCAAGTGAAAATGATGGTTCTCCTCTTAAATCTACAGTTTGTGGTGGAATATAAAATTCACCATTATATGTTAATGTAAATGGACTATCAATATTTTGAATTACATCTAATCCAACACCAGCTTTTATAACTTGATTACCATTAACATCAGTTACATATAGATCGTTGTAAAGACCAATATTGGCAGATGTTGTTGCCCTAATATGTTTACTTCTTAGATCAGGTATCTGAAACTCATTTGCTGCTAATGCGGTATCTGGTTTCTTATAACGACATTCATCACCAACTCCTAGTACTGCTGCTAGTAATGGATACTCAGAAGCAAATAATACACTTCCATCACATCTTAGATAACCTGCAGGTAATAAATCTACATTATCTTTAGGTTCATTAGTAGGAAGTTGCGTAGCAAATGATATAATAGTTCCAGTAAGTGACCCTAACTTACTTCTTTCTCTATTGTAGAATACTGCCATTTTTAAAACGCCCTAATAATATACATTATTGTTAGTGATGGTGTATTTGGATTAACTGCAATTGTCAACGCGGTATCAACACTAACAGGAACTGTAGTACCAGTAGAAACGTTATTAACCAATACCGTTGTTGGTATAGCAAGACTTCCACGATTCATCGTCAACTCCATTGCATCGTGAGTATGCGACTTCAATGTACTATCTAGCCAACGATCAGACTCGTGATCTAGAGTTGATGCGAATGTATCTGTAACTCCTAAAGTAATTTGTTGTTGTTCTCCTAATACAAATGGAGGATCATTGATATATGCCTGTGGCATATCCACTCCTCTATGATAATCGGGAACATCTGGAGATGGATAATAGTTTCTTCTTCCTTGATATCTTCCAGCAGGAGGAAATGCTCCTGTATGTGCTTGCGTTTGCACAAATTCTATTGACAAACCATTATCTGTATATTCATTCTCAATTTTATTTACCTTTGGTATTGTCCTAGAAGTACCAACACTCTGAGGAACAAGTGCCATATTAAATGGAATATTAATCTTTTTGTCTAATATTGGGACAGTTAATCCACCATCATTTTCATCAAACCATGTAACATCACGTTCTCCACGTAAAAATGTATGTGGGGGAGAATTAGTACCTCTGTTTCCAATTGCCGTGACACTTTCAATCTTACCAGCATTATCAGGTAGTCCAGTTCCTGGTTGGAATTCCATCAATGGATTAGCAAGTGGTTGTACACCTGTAAATTTATCAAACTCACTATCACTAGCTGGTCTATGTGTATGCGCTGGAGTATGGTCATTACCAAGTTTTCTTGGTAAAACATACACTGTATCAGTATAAATTGGATCTGATAATGTAATTCCAGTAATTCTACCAGCCATATTATCTGATGGTTCTACTGTAAAAGTAATATCAACATCAACATCTGGTTCTGTATCTGGTAAATCACCTTCTGTTCCATTTTTACTAATATATGTTCCCAATTCTAATAGAGCATCAGTTGGTATTCTAGCTGCTTCAATATCAACTAATGCAAGTTGATTTAAATTAGGTAATCCAAACCGATCTACATGTTTTGATGCATCATGACGATCACTATCGGAATCTGGATTATAAGGAAAATTATTTACGATGCCAAAATTAACTCCAATAACTGATGTAGTATCAGTTGGTTCAGGAAATGGTCCATATGTATTTCCAAGTACTTTAGCGAGCAATGGATAATCTGCAGCATTTAGTATCTGAGTAGCAGGATTACATACAATCCAACCTCTTGGTATATTATCCCCACTTTCCCCAATCGCTGAACCACCACCCCATGGCATAATTGTGCCAATTGGGGCGATTTTCGTTGATTTAATTCTACCGTAATTTGCCATTTATCAGACCTCCTTGAGCCACCATCCAGTTACAGAGGAAGAAACAATTGTTCCTTGTGAGTCTGTAGATCCTAGGTAGATCAAGGTAAACGCAGCGTTTGGTGTTTGTACAACTAGTTCACCAGAATTATATGGAGTGGATCCACCTAATCCAATTGTAGTTCCTGAACTATCACCTTGGACTCTAACCTGTGATCCTAATGCTCTAATGACTAGAGATGTATCGTAAGTTAGATTTCCACCAACCTCAATGATTTCAATTCTATCTCCACTTTGAGCATTCTCTGGTAAGAATAGAATCATTTCATCTTGATTAGTTACATTAACAAAGTAAGTAACATTAGATTGTAGATTCTTATCATCTGCATCAGATCCAGTAGATACATATCTGGCATGTCTACCGCCACTAGTGGTGTAGAAATTATTAATACCAAATGCATCAATAGAATTATCTTGATTGATTACGAACCTATCAGCACCGTTGATACCAAGATTCTGGACAGATAGTTTTGGTGTTTTTGCTGGAGCCTCTGCTGGAGATCCAACAATTTCCCAACTTTGACCAACTAAACCATTACCAAATGTATCAATCTTAAATGATGGGTTACATGACTGTGCATTTACAACAACGTTTTCTGGACAAGTTGCTGGATAGAGAGTAATATTACCTCTTCCAATAATACCAGCATCAAAGTAGATAGATCCAGAGTGATCTGCATGTCCATCATCATTAACAACTCTCAAGATATTTGTCTTACCAACAGAATCCTTCATGACGATGTTGCCACCATACATGGAGAAGTCTTTATTAAGAACTAAATCACCATTTCTATGAGTAACGTTACCATCTTGGAGTGTTTCATCCATGACTGGTGTATGATATTTTCCTAGTAAACCTCCGTTAACAAGGTAGAACTTACCATTTGCATCAGATGCATTGGTAATTCTTACAAAGTTTGTGTAATCAAGTTTTGTTTGGACAATTTGTCCTTTATCAATAATTACAGAAACGTAAGGAACATTAGTTCCATTAACATCACGAGTTCTTTCTTCAATGTCAAGCATTGAAGAAACCATAGGATGCTTCAGGATTCTAATAACACTAGTTGTAGTTGCTGGGTAGGTTGATAGTGCATTTGCAGTTGTTCCCTCTTGACCAGGAATACATCTCA
>Ga0213860_10000028_pt1 | contig 53051 bp, 38 predicted proteins | sample PICome_3_FD_160118 | JGI IMG/M metagenome (GOLD analysis project Ga0213860, IMG submission 160118) | Coastal seawater microbial communities near Pivers Island, North Carolina, United States - PICO550 | ecosystem: Environmental > Aquatic > Marine > Coastal | place: USA: North Carolina...
TTCATCTATAAATGAAAATAGTTCAAATGGTGCAACTGTTGGTTCAATATCCGCAGCAGATAACGAAGGTAACACAATAACATTTGTAAACTTTGAATTACATCAATTACAATTAGATGATTCAATAGTTTCGAGTGGTTCTTATAGTGGAACATCACAATTAACAGACCCACATGAAAATCCATTCCAAATGAGTACAAGTGGTGTGGTAACAAGAAAATCAGGTGTGTACTTAAACTCTGATTTAATTAATGAATACATTTATAGAGCACAAGTAACAGACCCATATAATGGTACATCTGATGTTGCTTTGATAACAATTAATATTACAGATGATACACCAGCAACCCTTTCAGATAACTGGTCAGCAGGACCTTATATAAAAGAATCTGAATTAAGTGGTACAACTGCAAAAACAACAGATTATGGTTCTACTTCAGCAGATTATGGTTCAAATCAAAGTGGTACTTGGAGTTCATCTAACCCAGCAATATCAATTAACTCAAATGGTACTTTATCATTAGGTGTTGATTTAAGTGGTTCAGTAACCCAAAGTGGTGATACAATAGATTCAACAATTACATTTACAAATACTTTTGGTACAACAACTACTGATAGTTTAACTTTAGATGTTGTTGGAAATGAAGCACCAACTGCTACATTTACAAATCAAACATCTGTATTTGATTCTAACCAAGCAACAAGTGGAACAAATTTAGTTTCAGTTTCAATTTCTGATACAGAATCAGATTCACCATATCAATTATCAATTGGTGGAACTGATGCTTCTAAATTAAATGCAGTACCTCAAAACGTTGCTTCTTCATCTTGGGAATTGCAAGCAAGTGAAGATTTAATTGGTGGAACTTATACATACGATGTAACTATAACTGATTCATATTCAGAAACAACAACTTACAGTAGTAGAACAATTACTATTGCACAAGGAGATACTGGTACTTTAGGTGGAGATACAACTTCTTACATCATTGAATCAGCAGAAAGTGGAGATGTATTAAGAGATGCAACTGGTTATAACCAAGGAAATGCTTCACAATTATCAGTTTCTTATACAAATTATGGTTCACCGGTAGTTCAATCTTATACTTCATCTAATGAGGCGTTTAACATTGATACAAGTGGTAACATAACATTAGGATTAGATATTAGTGGTTCATCTACTGGTAGTGGAGATACTATAAGTTCTGATATTACTTTTGTTGACCAATATGGAAACATTGGTAGTGGTTCATTAACTGTTAATGTATTTGCAAATGGAGCACCAACTGCAACATTTACTGATAATAGTTCATTCTTTAACACAAACCAAGCAACTGGTAGTGTTTCATTGGTAGATATAACTGGTATTTCTGATACAGAATCAGATACTCCATATGTAGTAACACTTACTGGTACTGATGCAAGTTCATTCAATGTGGTATCACAAAATGTAAATGGAACTGTTTGGGAATTACAACCTTCTTCCGATTTATTAGCAGGAGAGTATGATTATAATATAGTTGTAACAGATGATTATTCAAAATCTACAACTTATAGTAGAAGTTTAATAGTATCACAATCGGATACTGGTACTTTAGGTGGAGATACTACTTCTTATATTATAGAATCAGCACAAGATGGAGATGTATTTAGAGATGCTAGTGGATATAATGCTGGAAACGCATCACAAGTAAGTGTTTCTTACTCACCAAACTATGGTTCACAAGTAGTTCAATCATTTACTTCATCAAACTCTTCAGTAGAAATTGATGGTAGTGGAAACCTTACATTCAATGGTGACCTCGCGGGAACTGGTAGTGGAGAAACTCTTAGTTCAACAATAACATTTGCTGACCAATATGGAAATATAGGAAGTGGTTCAGTAACAATAAATGTATTTGATAATAATCACCCAAGTGCTTCATTTACTGATAATGATTCATTCTTTAATAGTAATCAAGCAACTGGTAGTACTTCATTGGTTGATGTTAGTATAACCGATACAGAAAGTGGAACTCCTTATGGATTATCTATATCAGGTACAAATGGAAGTTCATTTAATCCTGTTCCACAAAATTCAGTTTCATCATCTTGGGAAATACAACCTTCTGGTAATTTATCGGCTGGAAGTTATTCATATGATGTAACTATAACAGATAATTTTGGAAAACAATCGGTATATAATAAATCACTTACAATATTAGCTGCAGATACTGGTACATTAGTTTCAACTGATACATATATTATTGAATCTGCAGAAACTGGTGATTTAGTTAGAAGAAATACAAATGGTAGAACTGGTACTCAAAGTTCAGTAGCGGTTACTTACTCACCATCATATGGTTCACCAGTAGCAACAAACTTTGCATCATCTGATTCAAGAATTGCAATTGATTCAAGTGGTAGATTATCAGTTGGTAACGATGTTAGTGGTAGTGGAAGTACAAATGGTTCAATTATAGCAACAACTATTACTTGGAATGACCAATATGGAAATAATGGTTCTGAAGCTATATCAATAGATGTAACTAAAAACTTTGCACCAACTGTAAATTCAACACAAACATTTAGTACAAACACGAATCAGGCAACTGGTTCTGAAAATATTGTAAGATTAAATCTTGTAGATACAGAAAGTGATACTATTTCTGCAGGTGGATTAACTTGGAGTGGATATAATACAACTTATTTTACACCAAGTAACTCAACTGGTCAAATGAATTTATTAGTAAACTCAACTTCAGTACCAGCAGGAAGTTATCCATATACCGCATCTATTGAAGATGTACATGGATTTGATACAACAGTACATAGTGGTTCGGTAACAATATCACAAGCTGATATCGGTACTTTGGGAGGAAATACTGCTATTTACTCAATAGAATCAGCAGAAAGTGGAGATGTGTATAGAACAGCAACAGGATACAATAATGGAAGTTCAGCACAAGTGAGTGTTTCTTACTCACCAAACTATGGTTCTTCAGTAGTTCAATCTTATACTTCATCAAATGCGGCAATTGCGGTTGATAATAGTGGTAATCTTACATTAGGTTTAGATTTAAGTGGTTCAGTAACTCAAAGTGGAGATACTATAAATTCAACAATAACATTTGCTGACCAATATGGAAATATAGGAAGTGGTTCAGTAACAGCAACTCTATTTGGAAACCAATCTCCAGCAGCCTCTTTCGTATCATCATCTAATTATGATACCGATGGAGCAAATAGTGGTTCTACTGCAGGTACATTGACAGTAACTGATGTTGAAAACAACTCACCATTTAGTATATCACTTGGAGGAACACATGGAACTTCATTTGATGTAAGTGGTTCATCTTCACCATTTATTATTCAACCTACTTCTGATTTATCAGCAGGAACATATACAATTGATATAACTGTAACTGATAGTTATAGTGAAACTGTAACATTATCGAGTGAAACAATAATTGTGGATACTGCTCTAGTAACCGGATTGGCTTATGTGTATAGTACAGGACAAAGAAGTGGTACATTATTATATGATATAGGTGCATCGGCTGGAAGTGGTACACCTCCAACATTAACATCATATAGTGGTAATGGATTCTTAGAAAAAATTGAAGATGGTGATTTAGGAAGTACTTCATTCACTTACTCATGGGGAGGAACAAAAACAGCTACACTTCTTGCAAGTGGTAGTGGAACAAACTTAGATACAATATTACAAGGATTTGGAGATATATCAAAAACAGATTCAAATACATTTGTAATCATTGCACCAAAAGATACAGATATGACTGGAGTACCAACTAGTATGAGAAATGGTTATTCTGGTACGGCGACTGGAGAGTATGTTTTAGAAGTAGCAACAGATGGAGATGATTTCGGAGCTGGATTAGGAACAGTAGAAGATTCGATAGTTTATGATTTTAATATAGGTTCGGCAGTTGGTGGAACAACCAACTACCACTTAATAGTAGCAAATAACACAATTGCACCAGCGAGTTCAATTGCATTGGCTGTTGTACCATCGAGTGGTTCAACACCATAATATTTATAATATAGGGGAATAAAGAAAAATGCCAAGTATTAGTAGTAAAGTAACGTTAACATCAGCAGCCTCATCAAGTGGTATCGCAATTGCAGATATCGACTTAATAAGAGGTGCTTTTTATACTGTTGCTGAATATGATGATTTAGCGGATATACCAAACGATAGATTGAGTGATAAACAAATCGTATGGGTAGAAGATGCAGAAGCAACTTATCAGTTATCTATTACTCTTGCAAATCCACCTTTTAGTTTCTCGGATACTTACACTTGGTCTGAATTTAGTGGATTTGGTTCTGGTGGTGGAGGAGGTAGTGGTGATATCACTGCTGTAGTTGCTGGAGATGGATTAATTGGTGGTGGATTTAGTGGAAATGTTACTTTGCACGTTGGAGCAGGGAATGGTATTGTTACTGGTTCAAACTCGGTATCTGTACAAGGAAGTGATGGTATAACAGTTGATACAAATGGAGTATCAGTTACCGCACATGATGGTATAACAGTTAGTAGTGATGGTGTATCACTAAACACAGGTTCAGCTCATTTTACAGGTGGAGTACAAAAAACAGAATTAGATGGTGGAGATATTTAACATTTCCATCAAAACGATATATTTATAAAATATAAGATATTAACACTATATAGTGTTTAACTAGGGCAGATGACCCAATAAATAAAGGTTATATACGAATTTTTAATTAATTAATTTAACAAGGAAAAAATAATAATGGCACAAATAATTAGACATAGAAAAGGTGTCTTAGAAAGTGTAAATGGCTCAACTAAAAGAAAAGCGGAGCTTCTCATTGTAACGGGTTCATCTGGAATTACTTCTACAAACTCTGATGCTATGGTATTTTTTGGTGATGGTACAGACGCTACCGCAGCAAATAAAGTACTCTATGGTTCAACAACACCAAACTTAACTGGTGCATCGTATGGTGATTCAATAAATGGTATCCCTTACTATAACACTTCAGAAAATAAACTTTACATTTTAGGTAAAAGTTTTACTGATGGTAAACTTGAGGTTCAAGCTTCTGCAAATACAGGTGGAACTGGTATTATATCAGGTTCTTCTCAAATTGTAGGATTGGGAGCAAACATTTACTCATCTTCAGCTATGGTAGCTGCAGATTTACTTTCTGACAACCGAAATATAGATTTAGGAACTGGTACATTTGATGCAGGAACTATCACATCAGATGGTACACTCAATGTAACTGGTATTTCTAATCTAGGAGTTATCTCAGGTTCGAATATGGACTTGACTGGTAACGCAAATATTCAAGGAAATATCGTACTAGGTGGTAACATCACAATTGGTGATGCATCTTCGGATACAATCGCATTCGGTGGTGATTTATCAACTGATATTATCCCTAATGCAAATAACACTCTAGATTTAGGTTCATCAACTGACAAGTTTGCACAAGTTCATGCAACTAGTCTTTTTGGTACTTTGACTGGAGCTGTAAATGCAACAAATAACATTGTATCATCTTCAAGTGATACTGCAAATGTTAACATAACAATCGCTGATGGTGTAGTATCTGCGGAACTTTATGGTGGTGTAGTTTCTGGTTCATCTCAGATTTCTGCTGACCAAACTGATGGTTGGGCTGCTGATGTTAAAACTCAGTTAAACTCAAACACAGTAATTTCTGGTTCATCTCAAGTTTCTTATACTGGTCTATCTGGTATTCCTGGTGGAATCGTAAGTGGTTCTTCACAAGTTGATGCGGATACAATTACTAACTTTGATTCTAATGTAAAAGCTAAATTAGATGCTGATGGAGTAATCTCTGGTTCATCACAAGTTGATGCAGATACAATTACGAATTTTGATTCTAATGTAAAAGCTAAATTAGATGCTGATGGAGTAATCTCTGGTTCATCACAATTACTTGACCAAGCAACTGACTTTGGTACTGGTAGAGTAAGTGGTGATAACTTTGGTGATGCTGATGGTGGTTCTGATTTTACTGGTTCATTTGCTGGTGATGGTTCAAACCTTACTGGTCTTGTATCTACTTTAACTTTTGGTAATAATGGTGTAGATTCAGATTCAACTGTTGATTTACAATCTCAACAATTTGATATTGTTGGTACGGCAAATGAAATTGAAACTTCAGTTTCAGGACAAACTTTATCTGTTGGAATTGTATCAAACCCAACTCTTACTGGTAATGTAACTGTAACTGGTAACTTTGAAGTTCAAGGTACAACAACAACTGTATCTTCAACAACTGTTCAACTTGATGACAATATTTTATCATTAAATGGAACAGGTGCTGCCAATGGTGGTATTCAAGTTGCTGACTCTAATGGTCCGGCTAGTGGTTCTTTACTATGGGATGGTTCAAATAACAGATGGATTGCTGGTGGTGAAGGTTCAGAAGAAGAAATTCTTCTAAGAAATACACATGGTGTAATTTCTGGTTCATCTCAAGTAGTTCTTAATGATGCTGATAAAACTGGATTTAACACCGCAGATGTTGCTGAAGATGCAACAAATCTTTACTATACAGATACAAGAGTAAAAACTAAATTAGATGCTGATGGTGTAATTTCTGGTTCATCTCAAGTAGATGCAGATTCAATCACTAACTTTGATGCAAACGTAAAAACTAAATTAGATGCAGATGGTGTAATTAGTGGTTCTTCACAGATTTCTGCTGACCAAACTGATGGTTGGGCTGCTGATGTTAAAACTCAATTAGATGCAAATACAGTAATTAGTGGTTCTTCACAAGTAACTGGAATTGTAAATTCTCAAATTGATGCTAATGCAGCAATTATCCACACTAAATTAGACTTAAGAGGTTCAGGTATCCAATCTGGTTCATCTCAGATTACTGAAAACGCTGATACTGGTGAAGCATTAATGAAAGCAGGTGATGGTTCGGTTACTGGATTCAATGCATTTTCTGATGGTGTAGATTTATTCTCAATTGGTACTGCAACTGGTAATGTTCAAGATTTAGGAAGTGGTAATCAATTAGCATTGTACAATGGAAGTGGAAACTCAGGTATATTGAGTTATGATTTAGGTGGTACAATTAACTCTTATGATTATGCAACTGCAACATACAGATATATTGATACAAACTCTGGTATAGGTATTGCACTTAAACCAAATGCTGATGCTAACAAAGCATGGTTAATTGATACAGATGGTGACTTAGTTTCTAATGCAACTGTGGCTGGAGCTGCTACTACTGGTAGTATCTATGGTGCGAATTTAGTTGCAAGAGGAGATTTAAGTGGTTCTAACTTAAAATTAACTGGAAATGCAAATATTGATGGTAACATCGTACTAGGTGGTAATATTACAATTGGAGATTCTTCTTCAGATACTATTGCTTTTGGTGGTGATTTATCAACTGATATTATTCCAAATGCTAACAATACTTTAGATTTAGGTTCATCTTCTGAAAAATTTGCAGAAGTACATGCAACTACTTTCTTTGGTAATGTAACTGGTAATGTAACTGGTACTATAAATTCTAACAATGGTGTAATTAGTGGTTCTGCACAATTACTAAATGTTGCTACTGATTTCGGAACTGGTAGAGTAAGTGGTGATGACTTTGGTGATTTAGTAGGAACTTCAACATTTACTGGTTCATTTGTAGGAGATGGTTCAGGTATTACAGGTCTTTCAACTACTATTTCAATTAGTGGTTCGGATGATTCAACTGATACTGTATCATTACTTAACTCATCATTAGTATTTGCTGGTGGTAATGGTATATCAACAACTGTATCTGGTGATAAAGTAACTTACTCAATCCAAGATTCTTCAACTGGTCAAAAAGGTCTTTCACAATTCTCGGGAACTAACTTTAGTGTATCGAGTGGTAATGTATCTTTAATATCAGGTAATGGTGTAGATTCAAGTGGTGGTGTAACAGGTGCTAACCTTAACGCTGATGTTGCTGGAACTGGTTTATCTTATTCACTAAGTAACCAACAGATTGATGTTGATTATGGTTCATCAGCAGGACAAGCAGTTCAAGGTAACACTACGATTACTGTTAATGGTACAGCTAATGAGGTTGAAATAACTGGTACTGCGGCTCAAGCACTTGGTGGTGGAGCTTCTTATACTATTGGTTTACCTTCTGATGTAACGATTGGTAATGACTTAACAGTTACTACTGATGCATCTGTTGGTGGAAACATGACTGTAACTGGTAACCTTTCAGTATTAGGTACAACTACAACTGTTGATTCAACTACTGTTCAACTTGGTGATAACATCTTGGAACTTAACTATGGTGGAGCACAAACAAATGCTGGACTTTTAGTTACTGATACTCAAGCACCAAATACAAATAGTGGTTCATTACTATGGGATGGTACTAATGACCATTGGATGGGTGGAGCAGCTGGTTCGGAAAAAGAGTTCGCAAGATTAAATGCGGCTCCAACTACGAACACAGTTCTTAAAGCTGATTCTAATGGATTGTTAGTTGATTCTGTATTAACTGATGATGGTACTGATGCTACATTTAGTGGTGACTTAATCGTTTCGGGTCTTTCAGTAGGTTCAAATGGTGGTTTCCTTTATGTAGATACATCAAACCAGATTAACTCAGCAACAGCTACTACAGCTGGTGATGTGATTCAATGGAATGGTTCATCATTCGTTGCAAGTAACGAACTTGATGGTGGTACGTTCTAATAGAATTTACTAAATAACTTAAAAACCCTCACATTTATGTGGGGGTTTTTTTATATCTTTATTTATTTCTATACTTATATTAGTATTGGTGTATCCTAAAAAAACAATTATTTAATTGCCCAATATTTATATGTAACAAATAGGAAATTATAGATGGCTGGAATATTACAACTAAGAAGAGGGTTAAAGTCAACATACATTTCGGAAGGAAGTAACCTTGCTGAAGCATTTTTCGTTACAACAAGCGAAACAGGTTCAGTATCGGCTAATACCTTAATAGTAGGTGTTAGTGGTTCTCTCGGCTCAGATGTAATTACCCTTGCAAAACTTTCATTAGCAAACAAAGATAATACATACGCAGATTACAACTCAGGTTCATTTTGGATAACTGGTGATTATACTGGTTCAAATGCACTAATTTTAGATAACTTAAAAGTTAGTGGTTCTGTTTTTATAGAAGAAGATTTACACTTAGAAGGACACTTATACTTAGGTTCTGGTTCTGATGATGATGTAGTAAGAGTACAATCAGAATTTAGTGGTTCAATAATACCTGATAATGATATTACAGGTTCTAGAGTATCAGATGCAACAACAGGTTCATATGATTTAGGTTCGGATTCTAAAAGATGGAGAAATATCTATTTACAAAAAGATGCAACTGGTGCAGGATTCCTTTCAGGTTCTAATATTGATTTAACTGGAAATATTAAAGTAGATGGTGAAGGTAGATTTGGTACTTTACGAGTTGATGATTTAACCGATAATAGAATTTTATTAGCAGGTGTAGGTGGTGAAGTAGAAGATGATGGTAACCTAACATATGATGGTCAAGATTTCAGATTAACAGATAGTGATTTTTATCAAAGTGGTAGTGGAGCTTCTTTCCAATTCTCGGGAGGTGGTGCAGATTTTACTGGTTCTATATCAAATTACGAATTAAGAGTTGATAATGGTGTTGTATTTACAAATGCAGAAGGAACTCTAGATAATCAGACACAATTTACTTGGGATGGTGGTTTATTAAACATTGATGGAGGAATTTCAGCATCACAAAACTTAAGTGTAGATGGTGAATCTTCTTTAGCATCTGCAATAGTAAAAGATTTAACAGAAAATAGGATTGTAATAGCAGGACCTGTTGGTGAGTTAGAAGATGACCAATATTTCAGATATACTGGTAATGAGTTTATCATTGGTTCTGATGAACATTTCAAAGTAACTACTCTAAATGGTAATACTTCAATAAGTGGTTCAGTTCAAATGTTCTCAACACTTAATGTAGATGGACAATCAACCTTAGCATCTGTAAACGTAGAAGATTTAACAGATAATAGAGTAGTAATCGTTGGAGCAGGTGGAGAAATAGAAGATGATGGAAACTTTACATTCAATGGTACAGAGTTAAACATAGGAACTGGTAACTTTACAGTTCAACAAGGAAGTGGTAATACACAAATATTAGGAACACTTGATGTAGATTCACAATCAACACTATCATCTCTTAATGTAGAAGATTTAACAAGTGGTAGAGTAGTACTCGCTGGAACAAGTGGTGAGATTGAAGATAGTGGTAACCTTACATTTGATGGTTCACTTCTTACTGTAACTGGTGATACAACAATTACTGGTGATTTAACAGTACAAGGAGATTTAACACAACTTAATGTTTCTACACTTAATGTAGAAGATAAAAACTTATTAATAGCAAGTGGAGCGATAGATGCTTCAGCTGCTAATGGGGGTGGAATTACAATCGATGGAGCAGATGCAACACTTTTATATGGTTCATCAGATGATTCATTCACCTTTAACAAATTACTTAAAGTAAATGGGAATATTAGTGGTTCTTCATTTAATGGAACAACATTACTTTCTTCATCAAACGAAAACTTCGCAGATTATTCACAATCAGTAGATTCAAGATTAGATGAAATAGAAGGACCTCTATCAACATCATTAGATACGAGATTAGATGCAATTGAAGGACCGATGAGTACTTCACTTGATTCAAGATTGATAGAAATATTCGCAACAGGTTCAGACCACGAAACAAGATTAGATGCACAAGAACTATATAGTTCATCATTCACATCAAATGATTTAGATATGAATGGTAACAAAGTTCTATTTGGTAACGTTTACTCAACAGAAGGAGATTTACCAAACGCAAGTACATATCATGGTATGTTCGCTCATGTACATGGAACTGGTAAAGGATATTTTGCTCATGGTGGTAATTGGATTCCTTTATTAAACGAAAGTACATTCACAACTGATTCAGCATCATTTGATTCAAGATTAGATGCACAAGAATCATTCAGTTCAGCTTTAGATGATACATTCGCAACAGAAGCAGAAGTAAATTTAGCAACTTCAAGTTTAAGTGCATCATTGGCAGTTGATATAGCAAGTAACTTATCTGAAATTACTAATCTAAATTCATTTAGTGAATCTATCGAATCACATCTACCAAGTGGAGTAATAAGTGGTTCATCACAAATCACAGATGGAAGTGGTATAGTTAGTGGTTCAGGTCAATTAGAAGGATATGTAAGTTCATCCACAGCAAACGTAATAGAGGTAATGACTTCTGCATCTTATGCAGCAATCACACCAGTAAGTGGAACTCTTTATATAATACAAGGTTAATAAATCATGAGGTTAAGTGCATCACAAAACATTTACTTCAATAATGTTTTGGTGGATAATGTTTATATCAATAATGAACTTATCTGGCAACCATCATATTTTGTATCAAATGATGGTATTGATGCATCAAATGTAAGTGGAGATGAAAATAACCCATTCCAAACTCTAAACTACGCTATTTCAAGAATCACAAATCAAAATAGAATATATTTTAAGTCAGGTTCTTATGAGTTTGATGAAAAAGAAATAACAAATACTGGTCTATCAATACAAGGATATAATAATCAAAATGTTACATTTGATGGAACTAAACCAATTAGTGATTTAGCAGATAGTTCTGTAAATGGTGGTAATTGGCAAACACATACAACTGATATTGTTACAGATACCAACCAAACACTTAGTAGTAAAACAATTTATAAAATAAAATTAAATTCAGATGCTGAAGTATGGCAACTTTTTTATAATAGAGATGAAGTAATAAATGCAAGATATCCAAGTGCTCAATGGACTGATGATAGTGTATATACTTTTAATAATTGGGGACATGGATATTATGAATATAAAAATAATGGAGATATAACAGATAATACTGAAACTGTTATAGGTAATGGAACTGGTAGTCATTACTATTATGAAAATGGAGAAATAGTTGATGTACCACATACTATTAGTGGAAGTTATACTGCTAGTTTATATGATTTCGTTAAAACTCAACAAGGAATAGACCCTTCATTTACTACTTCGGGTTCTTTAGCTAACTTAAATGTTGGTTCATTTAGAAGTTATACAAAAGTAGTAAATTCACAATCATTAGATGATACTAATAATGTTATTAGATTATCTTATGATGATGTTGCTACATGGAAAACAAAACACCATTATTACTATTTAGAGAATAAATTAGAATACTTGAATAGTGAAAATGAATGGTTCTTTGATAATGATACAAAATATCTTTATGTTTGGTTACCAAGTGATGCAGTTCCTACTACAACAAACATAAGAGCAAAACAACAAAGTTATTCGTTAAATATTACTGCAGATAATGTATCGATTGAAAATATTAATTTCTTTGGTACTACAATAAAAGGAAATAGTGCTAATAACTTAATAGTTCGTGATTGTGATTTCTTATATGCAAGTTGTTATGCTCATATGTTGAATCAAATCAATTCTGGTTCAACTATTTCTCCAGCTTCTAATGAAGTTTTTGAAACTCAAACAAGATTTACAAGTAGTCCAAATGTTACTTTTAATCGATGTGCATTTAGATATACAGATGGTGATGTAATTCATACACAAGGTGGAAATACAAGAATCGAAGATTGTTATTTTAATTATATCGATAAGACTGTTGCAAATTTATCATCTGTAATGACAACCCTTAGATTGATGGGTGATAGTAACATTGTTAAAAATAATACTTTCAGAAAAACAGCAGCATCTTCTACATTGAATTCAGGTAATGCACCGATTGTAGAATATAATGATATGGCTGAAAGTGGATACTTACAAAGTGATGGTGCTATGATACATCTTATGGTATCTCAACAATCAGGTTCTAAAGTAAGATTCAATTGGGTACATGATACAATCAAGTATGGTATAAGATTCGATGGTGATGGTGATGGATTTAATGGAAGTATTCACCATAACATTGGATGGAATTGTGAAGGTGGTATTATGGCTAAAGGTGGTTGGTTAGAAAGTGGAAGTAGTGTTGGTGGTCATTTTATATACAATAACACCTTCTTTAATAGTGTAGAAAAAAATGATATTATGGTATTGAATACCCAAAAAGGGGTGAATATCAATTATGGTTCGGTAGTAATGAATAACTTAACTGAAAAACTAAGTGGACACAGAACCGATATAGAAGGATTTGAATCTTGGATAACAAGTTCAAATAATTATACAGCATCTAATATAGAACCTTTATTAACAGATACGGCTAGTTATGATTTCAGACCAATAAACGATAGTTCAATAGTAGATGCAGGAAATACTACATATACCAATTTTGAATTCAATCCAAGTGGTGTTGATTCATTAACATCTGATATTGGTGCTATGGAGTATAATGGAACTCAATGGGAAGCTGGAATTACTTGGAATAGTAGTACTGGAAGTGATAGTGAATATGTTAGTAGTAATAGATTGAGCTTTTACCAATAACTCAATCCATCGATATTTATAAGGTAGTATAGTATAAGGTTAATAAATCATGAAGTTAAACGCTGCACAAAACATTTTTTTTGATAATACTGAGGTAGACCAAGTTTATATGAACAATGAACTTGTCTGGCCAACTGGTAGTGAAGCTCCATCAACTTATACAACAACTTTAGATTTTACTTTGGTTAGTGGTTCAGATTGGGTATTAAAAGGTGGAAATAGTAGTTCACCAGGTTCTACTATACCATCAAAAATATATACATTAGGTCCTCAAAGTGCAGGATACGATTATGGTAATACTTTTTTATGGATAGAATCTACAACATCAGAGTCATTTGATGATGTTAGTCAAGCCAACGTTTTCTGTACTACAAATGGTGCAACAACTCAAAGAGTTATAGCATATGCTGGTCGTGTAAGATTACAAATAGCTTTTAATAATCAGCCAAGTTCAAATATAACAATGGAATATCAAGGAAGTGTTAATCCTCCAACAACTCCTTGGTCACCAAGTACTGATATAACAACTGTTGCTTGGATTGATGCATCAGATTCTTCAACTTACACACAAACTTCAGAAAATTTAACAGGTATAACTGATAAATCAGGAACATTTACAATGACAGTTGGTGGTAATCCGCAAACTAATGCAGTAACTCAAAATGGATTGAATGTGTTTGAGTTTGATGGTAATGGTGATTATCTACAAAGTACAACTTATGAGGCACAAGTATCCTCAGGTAACCATTGGGCAATTGGAGTATTTAGATATGTAGCTGTAGATAGTAACAAAGATACTCTTTGGAGTTATGAAACAAATGGTTCACCAAAAAGAGATTATGCGGTTAGTAGTGGTAATTCATCATCATGGTCAGGTGAATTAGATTTAGATGGTTTATCTTCTAATAGAATTAGTAGTACCATTGGTAATACAGAAGTTTGGAATGCAAAAAGTTTAACACAAAACCAATGGCATGTAGTTGCTTGTTGGTTCAATAAGAGTGGAAATCAAATCGGTGTTAGAGTAGATGGTACAAATGCATTTACACCAGTTAATGATTATGATAACTCATTACAAACGAACCAAGAATTAAGATTAATGAGAAACAGGTCATCACAGGCATTAAATGGTAAATTAGGTGAGTTCTTTGCAGTAGCGGATATACCTGGTACAAGTGGTACTGATTTAACAGATTTAATAAAAGCAGAAGGTTATCTTGCACACAAATGGGGATTAGAAAGTTCTCTACCAAGTGACCATTTATATAAGAATTCTGCACCTTAAACATATTTATAGCATAGGAAAAAGATAAATGGCAGCAATATTACAATTTAGACAAGGAAGCAAATCGAGTTTTATCTCATCAGGCCCTTATGTATCAGAACCTTTCTTTGATACAGATACTAATATTATTCATATTGGTAAATCTAGTTCTGCCGTAATAACTTTAGTAAAATTAGGTGAAATAAATAGTGGTTCTTTATCTTTGAGTGGTGATTTAACTGCTTCAAATGCAACCTTAAGTGGTGATATTACAATTGGTGGTAATATTATTTTAGGGGATAGTACTGCTGATGATATCACAATATCAGGTCAACTTGATTCTGATTTAATTCCAAAAACAGATAATACACATGATTTAGGTTCTACTACTAAGAAATGGGCGAACCTTCACGCAGTTAGTGGTTCAATTGATTTTATTGACTTACGAACAAACTTACCAAGTGGTACAGTTAGTGGTTCAGACCAAGTTTTGGGTGGAACTAATATAGTATCATCTTCTATACAAGTGATAAGTTTCTTACCAGATGGTTCAGTTAGTGGTTCATCACAAATAACTTATTCGGATATATCATCAATTCCAAGTAATATTATAAGTAGTTCAGAACAACTACCTGATGGTATTATAAGTGGAAGTGAACAATTACCTGGTGGTATTATAAGTGGAAGTGAACAATTACCTGGTGGAATAATTAGTGGCTCAACACAAATAACAGATGGGAGTGGTATATTTTCATCTTCACTTCAAGTAAATCCTGTTAGTATTCCTGGTTTCCAATCTGAAGTTAAAAGAAAACTTGATATAGATGGTGTACTTAGTGGTTCAGGACAATTGCCAGATGGGACTGTAAGTGGTTCTGCTCAAGTTATAGGACATTTACCTAGTGGAACAGTAAGTGGTTCAGAGCAGGTGAATGCCAACACTATAACAAACTTTGATTCAAATGTAAAATCAAAAATAGACTCGGATGGTGTAATAAGTGGTTCAGTACAAGTTGATGTAACTGCAACAACTAATTATTCATCAGTAGTTCAAACAACAGGTGACCAAACTATTGCTGGTAATAAAACATTTTCTAATAACATAGTAATAAGTGGAGATTTGAATGTTGATGGTACAACTACATATACTTCTACTAACAATGTTAATATTGGAGATAATATTATAGAACTTAACTATGGTGGTTCTGCAACAGAAGGTGGTATCTATGTAAAAGATGCAACTGGTGGTTCAACTACAAGTGGTTCTTTACTATGGGATGCTACAAACGATTATTGGAAGGCTGGAATATCTGGTGGAGAAAGTGAAATTGTAACAGATTCAAATATAGTATCTAAATTACCAAGTGGAACGATAAGTGGTTCTTCTCAAGTTAATGCAGATACAGTTACTAACTTTGATTCAAATGTAGATGATAGATTAAACGCTAAAACTGTAATTAGTGGTTCTTCTCAAGTTAATGCAGATACAATAATTAATTTTGATTCAAATGTTAAAGATAAATTAGATGAAGAGGGAATAATTTCAGGTTCATCCCAAATATCACTTAGTGGATTTAGTACAAGTAATTTATCCGAAGGATTAAATAAATATTATACTAATGCACGAGTTAAAGAAAAATTAGATGAAGAAGGTGTAATATCTGGTTCATCTCAAGTTAATGCTGATTCTATCTTAAACTTTGATAGTAATGTAAAGGATAAGTTAAATAGTGATAGTGTAGTTAGTGGTTCATCACAGGTTTCTTATGTAGGACTTTCAAACATACCTGATAATATTGTAAGTGGTTCTACTCAAATAAATAATTTAATAATTGGAACATCTTATTCACAATCAATTGATATAAGATTATTGGATGGATTCGCAAGTGGTTCAGCTACTTCAGAATCATTACACACTTTAGTTGGTAATTTCCCAACAAGTGGTTCATTAGGAACGGCTGCATTTTATAACGTATCATCTTCATTAGCAGATGACCCTTCGGTAATTCCAAATGTAAAAGCAGTTTACGATTATATAAATAACACAATCGGAGCAGCAGATATTACTGGTGTTTCTGCATCACTTGGTTTAAGTGGCGGTGGAGCTAGTGGATATGTATCACTTTCTTTAGATACTGGTTCTGACCATTTCACAAATGCAGTTCAAGGAATTTCACCTCAGTTACCAGATGGGTTAATAAGTGGTTCATCACAAGTATCTGCTTCACTAATATATGAATTTGATAATGAGGTAGATAATTATTTAGTTCTTGTGGGTGCAATCACACACTCAAATGGTTCTACTGGATTATTTAATGAGGCTGGTTTAATTAGTGGTTCTTCACAAGTATTCTCAGATGTTAGTGGTGATATCATTATAGATTCTACTGGAGAAGCTTCCATCGAACCTGGTGTAATTATAGATGGTGATATTAAATCTGATGCAGCAATTTCTCACACTAAATTAGATTTAGATGGTTCTGGTATTATAAGTGGTTCGGCACAATTACCAACAGGCCTTATAAGTGGTTCGGCAATTACAACTGATGGAACTGATTTGGTTGCAATTGGAACTTCTACTTCTAATGTTGGTGATTTAGCAAGCGGTAATCAGTTATCATTATATGGAACATCCGTATCAGGTCTAACTTCATTTGACATTAATGGTACTGCAAAATCTTTTGATTATGTATCATCTGATTTTAGATATATTGATACTAACTCAGGTGTAGGTATTGTACTTAAACCAAATGCAGATGCAGGTAAAGCATGGGTTATTGATACAGATGGAGATTTAGTTTCTAACTCAAGTAATGCTTCGGTAACAGGTAGTGTATATGGTGCAAATATTATTGCAAGAGGAGATTTAAGTGGTTCTAATTTATTAATAACTGGTGATATTACAGTTAATGGTACAGTAGATGGAATTGATATCGCAACAGATGTAGCAGCAAACACATCAAAGACTGGATATACTGATTCACTTGTAAAAACAAAATTAGATGCAGAAGGTGTATTAAGTGGTTCGACTCATGAGGGTGATTTCACATTTGATGATAATTTAACTATTAGTGGTAACTTAACAGTTGATGGTACTACAACATCTGTAAATTCAAATACTGTTAACATTGGTGATAATATGATAGTTCTAAACTCTGATGAGACAGGAACTCCATCACAAGATGCAGGTATTGAAATAGAAAGAGGTACTTCTACAAATGTTAAATTCCAATTCAAAGAAAGTACAGATAGATGGCAGTTTACAAATGATGGTACAACTTTCTTTAATTTACCAACAAGTACTGCAGATGTAGCAGAATTTTCAAATCTTTATTATACAGATGCAAGAGTAAAAACAAAATTAGATGCAGAAACTGTAATAAGTGGTTCTGGTCAAATATCAATCGGAGCATCACAAGTAACTGAAATTAGTAACTTAACTGCAACTGAAGGAGCACAATTAGAGAACATTGATTCAGTAACAATCTCAAATACTCAATGGGGTTATTTAGGTGATTTAGACCAAGATTTATCAACAAACGATGATGCAATATTTAATAAAGTACAATCAAATAATCCTGATTTAACCCATGGTGGTCATGTTGCAATAAACAGTTCTTATGATGGTAGTGGGTGGGGTACTAATAAAGGTATAGGAAGAATAACTTTTGGTACACTTGATAGTAGTTTAGCGAGAACAGTTGCAACTATCGAAGTTAAACAAGAAGATAATGGTTCTGCATATCCAGATGAAACATACATGGTATTCAAAACCATTGCAGCTGCAGAGGGAACTGCCCAAGAAAAAATGAGATTATCAGCGGATGGTAATCTAAATGTTGTTGGTGATATTGTTGCATATGCATCCTCGGATGAAAGATTAAAAGATGAAATTATACCAATTTCTAATCCTTTAGATAAAATAAATTCAATTGGAGGGTACTCTTTCGTATGGAAAGAAGAAAAACAGAATATTTATAAAGGTAAAGATTACGGAGTTATAGCTCAAGAAATCGAAAAAGTATTACCTGAATTAGTTAATACAAGAGAATCTGGGTACAAGGCCGTAAAGTATGATAAACTTGTATCACTTCTAATTGAAGGTATTAAAGAATTATCTTCAGAAGTAAAAGAATTAAAAGAAAAAATTAATAAGGAATAAATAATATGGCTCAAATCATTAGATTAAAAAGAAGTACAACGGCAGGGAGTGCTCCAACTACCTCCGACTTATCAATCGGAGAATTAGCAATCAACGTTCATGATGGTAAAGTTTTCTTAAGAAGAAGTGGTTCTGTTGATGATATTAGAACAATCCTAACAAATGAATACACAGGCTCAGTAAATATTACTGGTTCTTTAACTGCTACTTCTTTTGTTGGTGATGGTTCAGGATTAACAAACATAACAGTAGACCAAGCGGCAACCGTACAGCAATCATTTGAAGGAACAACATGGAATGTTAATCACAATTTAGATACAACAAGTCCACTTGTTGCTGTATATGATGAGAATAATTATCAAATCATACCACAAGGAGTTAGAATAGTAGATGCGGATAATGTACAAATAACATTCCCTAATTCTGCAACTGGTTCTGCTGTAATAGCCAAAGGTGGTCATATTGTTAGTGGTTCAATTGATGCCGATAACATTAGTGGATTTGATGTAAAGGTAAAAACAAAATTAAACGCCGATGGAATATTTAGTGGTTCAGCACAAGTTACCTTACAAGGTGATGTAACTGGTACCGCGGCATCTTCTTCTATTGCTGGATTAGATGGTGGAGATATATAAATTGAGTTATATTATAAAAAGAAAAAATAATTAAATAAAGGATAGATAAAAATGATATTACACAGTCCCATAATTTCAGGTTCGTTAACATTCGCTGATAATGCAACCTTCGATTTACCAGATAATGGAATATATTCTGGTTCATTTAGTGGTTCAATACAAATTGACCAAGTAAAATCAGACTTGATACCTGACACTTCAGGAGCATATGATTTAGGTTCAGAAGCTTACCCCTATAAAGACCTTTGGTTGGTTGGAAGCACTTTGAATCTAGGTGGTATTGGTATTTCTGTTAGTTCAGCGAATTCAGGTCTTAGCTTTAAGAAAAAATCAGATAACACTCCAGCTGATATCGGTGCTAAATCAATTAGTATTGGTGGTATTGGAATTACTGGTAACAAGAAATTCGGTCTTGATTCTAACAACAAAGTACAAGTACTAGATGATAATGATGATGTTGATACTCTTGTTGTTAAAGATGTGATACTTAAAGATACAACTGGAAATGGTAAAAACACCAAATTAAAAGTTACTAATGGTAAATTTACAACTTCTCAAGTTAATAACGCTGGTACAGATACGGCAGATGATGCTGAGGGTTCTCTTTCAGGTTCATTTACTGGTTCTATCCAAGATGCACAATTCAATGGTGATGCTACCTTCAATAATGGATTGAGTGTAACTGGTACTTCAGCACTTGGAGTAACAAATGTTTCTGGTCTTGCTTCCTTAGATGGTGGTATTGATGTAGATGGAGCGTTTACAGTAGCAAACACAAGTGGTAACGTATCAACAACTGGTACTTTAGATGCTAGTGGATTGGCAAGTTTAGATGGTGGTATTAATGTAAATGACAATTTTACAGTTTCTGATGTAGGTGGTGATGTTTCTACAAGTGGTAACTTAGGTGTAACTGGTCTTTCAACATTAGGAGCAGTATCCTCATCAGCAATGGATGTAGCAGGTCATATCCTTCCTGCCGCACATAACACATACGATTTAGGTTCAACTGCTAGATTCTGGAGAGACCTTTACTTATCTTCAGGTTCATTATACATTAATGGTGTTCAAGTACTTTCAACAGACGGGACTGATTTGACTGTACAAACAGATGCAGGGGAATCATTCAAAGTATTAGAAACTGGTGCTGATACAATCACACTACAAACTGCAAATGGTGATATTACACTTACAAATGGAAGTGGTACTGGTAACATCGAATTAGATGCACCAATACAAGTAACAGCTGGTAACAATATTTTATCTTCTGATGGAAATGCAATTTCATTTGCTAATGATATAGATGCTGGTAATAACAGAGTTGCAGCAAATAATATAGGTAACCTTGATGGTACTTCTACAATTACTGGTTCATTCGTAGGTGATGGTACAAACTTAAGTGGTGTAACATCTTATACTGATTCAGATACAAAAACAAAATTAAATGCTGATGGTGTAATCTCAGGTTCATCTCAAGTATTCTCAGATGTTAGTGGTGATGTTACTATCGGTTCTGATGGAACTGCAGCAATTCAAGCTAATTCAGTAGCTTTAGGAACTGATACAACTGGTGACTATGTTGCAACTATAACAGGAGGTACTGGTCTTACTTCTACTGGAGCTACAACTGGAGAGGGAATTGCACATTCACTATCAGTAGATTATGGTACAACTGCGGATACAGCACTTGAAGGTAATACAACAGTAGATGATGTATCAGTTGCAAACTTAAAAACTAGATTAGCTGGTGGATTTGCTTCTAATGCAGTACAAATTGGTGATTCAAGTGATACTGTTACAATTGCTGGAAATGCAATCGTTAGTGGTAACTTAACTGTAAGTGGTACAACTACAACTGTTAACTCAAATACTGTTAATATTGGAGATAACGTTATCGTACTTAACTCTGATGAGACAGGAACACCTTCACAAAATGGTGGTATTGAAATTGAAAGAGGAACTTCAACTAATGCAGCTATCCTTTGGGATGAATCTAATGACTATTGGGTATCAGGTCTTGCAGGTTCTGAAGAAAGAATCGTAGTAGGAGCAGGTAACACATCTATTACAACATTAGGAACAATCTCAACAGGTACTTGGCAAGGTACAGCAATAGCTAGAGATTATATAGCAGGTGATGCAATCAATGGTTCAAAAATAGCTGATGATGCAGTTGATTCAGAACACATCGCAGATGGAGCTATTGATTTAGCTCACATGGCAGCTGATTCAGTTGATGGTTCTAAAATTGCTGATGATTCAATTGATTCAGAACACTATGTAGATGGTAGTATTGATACCGCTCATCTTGCTACTGATTCAGTTGATGGTACTAAAATTGCTGATGATGCGATTGGTCCAGAACACCTTGCGGATAATTCAGTTCAAACGGCTGCAATAGCAAATGATGCTATTGATGGAGACAAAATTGCAAACGATGCAGTATCATTTTCTCAAGTACAAAATATAACTACATCAACAATCTTAGGTAGAGTATCAGCTAATTCTGGTAATATCGAATCATTAAGTAAATCACAAGTATTATCATTTATTAATGTTGAAGATGGAGCAACTGGTGACCAAACAGCAGAAGAAATTAGAAGTGCAGTTGGTACTGGTAATAATGGTGTTATACCATCAGAGGGTACTGCTGGACATTTCTTAAAGCATGATGGTACTTTTGGATTACCTTCTTATACTACTAACACAGATACTAACACTCAGAATACATATTCAACTTCTGTTGTATCATCAAGTGGTATTAAGTTAAGATTGACTGGAGCAGGACATGATGGTGATACAACTGATGATATACAATTTGTTGGTGCAGGAGCAACTAGTGTAAGTAGAACAGATGCAAACACTATTACCATAACTTCTACTGATACAAACACAACTTACACAAGAAGTGATTTCATCAATCAGGATGTTAATACTAATTCAAATGTAACTTTTGATGATGTTGATGTTGATGGTTTATTAACAGTTAGTGGTACAGGTACTTCAACGTTCTCTTCTCACCTTAAATCACATTGTTTAGGTGTTGGTGTTAACCCATCGGGAACATCGGGTGAAATACATGCTGGAGCGGATATCGTAGCATATTCATCATCAGATAAAAGATTAAAAGAAAACATCAAACCAATTGAAAACCCATTAGGCAAAATTGCTCAAATAAGTGGTAATACTTTTGATTGGATTGAAAATTCCGAAGTACACTCTCATAAAGGTAGTGATATTGGTGTTATTGCTCAAGAAATCGAAGAAGTTTTACCAGAATTGGTAACAACTCGTGAAAATGGATATAAAGCTGTAAAATATGATAAAGTTGTGGCTTTACTAATTGAGGCAATTAAAGACCAACAATCTCAAATTGATGAGTTAAAAGGAAAATTAAGTTAAAATAAAGGTAAATATCCCCCCTTATGGGGGGTAATCCTTATATAAGGATTTTTTAATTACCAACTAATTATATAATGAAAACGGTAAGTCATAAATATGGCACAGACAATCAAGTTAAAAAGAACTTCGGTACAAGGTAAGATACCTACTATATCCAACATCGAACTCGGTGAGTTGGCGATGAACACATATGATGGTAGAATATTCTTTGAAAAGAATAATGGAACACCATCAGTACAAGAAATCATAACAACAGATTCCGAAGTAACTGGTTCACTTAATTTGAATGGTGCTATAACGGCTTCTTCATTAAACATTACTGGTAATACTACAATAGATGGTGATTTAACTTTAGGAGGTCAATTAACCATCGGAGATGCAACTACTGATTCAGTAAATGTAATTGCAAGTTTATCTTCTTCACTAATACCTGAAAGTACATTAAGTTTTGATTTAGGTTCATCTTCTAAAAAATGGAGCACTGCTTATATTGGAACATCTAATGTTGCTATACAAAGTATAATAGATACTCGTTCAGGTCAAAACTATACATTAACAGTAGGAGCAAACTCAACTGGTGATAAATTTTTAGTAACAACAGATAATACTGCAACAAAAGGTATAGTTTTATCTTCAAGAAATACAGGAAATACAGCAGATTCAAAATTATCATTTAGTGGTTCTGCTTTTGAGTTTGGTGGAGGAACTGTATCTGGTACATTTAGTGGTGATGGTAGTGGATTGAGTGGATTATCAGTAGACCAAGTTGCAACTGTAACTGGTTCGTTTACTAATACTAATTCAGTATCAGTAACTCATAACTTTGGTTCTAAAAATGTATTAGTATCTGTATATGATAATAGTGATAACCAATTAATACCACAAGGAGTTACCTTAACTAATAATAACTCTATATCAGTTACCTTGAGTGGAAATCATTCAGGTCATGTTGTAGTTGCAAAAGGTGGACATGTTGTAAGTGGTTCAACTGCTGCAGATAATATTACTGGATTTGATACTAAAGTAAAAACTAAACTAAATGCAGATGAAGTAGTTAGTGGTTCGGGTCATCCAGACCACTCAACAATTACACTTGGTAGTGGAAAAGGTTTGAGTGGTGGTGGAACAATTAACGTAAGTAGAAGTATAACATTAGATACTGGTTCTAATCATTTTGTAAATGGTATTGTAGGTGCAACTTCTTATAGAGTAGATGTAAGTGGAGCCGAATACTATACGGTAACACATAATTTAGATGAAGATTATCCTTTTGTCCAAGCTTGGAACACAACAACTAATCAGATAGAAGTTCCACAATCAGTCACTAGACAATCTAGTAATGCTTTTAGAATAGATTTTTCAGCAGCATTTTCAGGAAAAATAATCGTAAAAAAATAAAATATGTATGATGTTTATTATACAACCGGTGGAGGTCCTTGGTTAAATGCAGGAACTGATACATGGGTTAATATTTGGTTAGAAGAAATTGCACCAAAGTTGACTGTTAAACCTGTACTTCTCATACATAGAAACAAACCAAAAAACTTCAATAATCATAAATTCGACTTTCCAATAGAAACTCATTGGCATGGCGATGATATAAGAAAGTTTGAAAAAATAGTAAAAGATTGTAGAAGGATTCATATTTTACATGGACATTATACACCACAAAGAGCCATAGAAAATAATAAACATAAAATATACAGTAACGTACTACATAATTCAGTTGACCATATTGTAAAATCAACTATGTTTAGTGATGTTCCTGTTATATCCCATCCATTTCATTCCTCTAAGTGGGAGATGGAAGTAAATGAATGGGCAAAAAAATCAATATGGATTGGATTGTATCCATTAAAATATTCTACAATTGATATACCAAACTTTTATGAATTCAAAGAGAATAAAGAATTAAGTAATTCAAATAATATTGGATTTGCAGCAAGATGCGAAGGAAGAAAAAATCCTCACCTATTAGATAGAAAACCAGGATATGCATTTACAGATGGTAAAGAATTAAATGATTTATGGAAAAAAGGACAAGGACTGAATTTTACTAAACTAAAAATATATCAGTATAATCCAAAATACAAAGATACGTTTTACAATATGGAATGGGGTATATCTCATTCATGTTTTACATATGAACCCTTTGGGTATTCAATATTTGAGGCGGTTGATTATGGAAAAATACCAATTTTACACACAACTTGGTGTCCTGATTTCGAATATCCTTATAGAGCGGCATCGCAAACTGATTTTAATAATATTTATAATAGACTAACAACAGAGTCATTTGATATAAAAAACAAGTGGTTTAGTATTCTTAAAGAGTATATGGTTAAAAACTACACTAATAAACAAAAGTGGATAAATCAATTACTTGATATTTATAACATATAGGAGAAAAATATGGCAAGAAGTTCAGGAGACACACTCTCATTAAATGCATTAGCAGGAGCAACGGGAAATACTCAAAATTCCAATGTATCCTTAAATACAATTAACGGTTCGGCTGGAACAGAAGTATCATTTGATGATTACGGAATTGATTCAGTTGGTTCAATATCAGGATATACTTACTTAGTAGAAGATACTTCTGATACTTATACACTTGGATTTACTGGTGCTGGAGGTAAATTTTCTTCTATATCTGGTAGATATCAAAACTTTACTTGGGCAAAAGATGAAATTGAAGTTGAAAGTGATATCACAATATCTTCAAACCAAGATGCAACAGCAACTGTAACTGCTAAAACTGATATAGGTGGTGCATCTCAAACATTAATATCAATAACATCTAATCAACAAAATACTCTTCAAGTAACATTCGCTGATGGATTTAATGACCATGCAACAAACTATAATACTGTAAGAGAAAAAACTATATATGTAGTTGATTCATATGATGGTAACTCTGATGCTCTTTGTTTATCATTGGATACTCCTATAACAAAGGCAGATGGAACAATCATATCAGCTGGTGATGTACAAGAAGGAGATGTTCTTAAAGGATTTGAAATAGCAACTTTAGGTGAAGATTCAGATGATGATTATCTAAATTGGTCTACAAATGATTTATCAACAACATCGGAAGATGTAACAGTAACTAATATAGTATTTTCATTTGCAGATAGAATATACGATATAAACAATGGTGAATTACAAATTACAGGTGAACACCCAATGTTAGTTAAAGTAGATAATACATTTAAGTTCAAACCTGCTTTAGATATTCAAGTAGGAGAATATTTGGTAAAAGGAGATAACTCATTAGTAGAAGTTACTTCCAAAGAATCAACAGTTGGTTCAACCGAAGTTGTTTCAATAGATGTAGAAACTGAAGATACTTATTTAGTAAATGGATATATTACTCACAACAAAGGTGGTAATACATTTAGTGACCCTCTACCATCAGCGGTAACAGGTCTTTCTTATTCAGACCCTGATTTATCATGGACTGCATATACTGGAGCTAGTGATTATTCTGTACAAGTAGATAATAATTCTGATTTCTCATCACCTATTATTAATAAAGGTAATTGGAATGATACATCAATGCAAGTTAGATTAGGTGCATCACCATTTAACTTAACTGATGGTACTACATACTATGCAAGAGTAGCGGCTAGAAAAGGTGGAAGAATTGGAACTTACTCAAATACATTGACATTTGAAGCATAATATTTTATGTTTTCTAAAAATTTATATATTTATATATATTAATGTAAAAACACAAAATTAATTAGTTATGGCAAATACGCAAAAATTTACAGAACAAGAAATTCAATCAATTAACGAATTGAAAAAATCAGTTAGTATTGTTTTCACACAATTAGGACAACTTTCTATTCAAAAGGCAAGAACAATTCAACAAATAGAAGAAAAAGAAGCTGCTTTAATACAAAAACATCAAGAGTTGGCTAATTCTGAACAAGAACTGTTCAAAGGATTGAATGAAAAGTATGGAGATGGGAATTATGACCCTAATACTGGAGAATTTACACCAGTTGAATCAGAAGCTCCAGCTGAAGAGGAAGTAGCAGAAGAAAAATAAGCTTCCTTATTGATATGAAACACGAATCATTTATTTTACCATTCCCTCATGTAGAAATTGAAAATCTAATCACCAAGGAAGAGAATGAATACTTGTATTCAGCTTCACTTGATGTATTATCACCATCTGAAGAAGATTTGAAATCTTACAAATATTGGGTTTTAGATGAGGATAGATATAAAATAGATGATTTTGGAATAGAGAACTTAACAAATGAAGAAAATAAGTTCTTAGTACAGAACAACCATGGAGTATTTTTGTACACACAAGAATATCTTGATATCCAAGATAGAGTTAATACTAGGTTAAGTAAAATACAGGCAGATAATTTAGATAATTTTCCTATTCAAATTAATCCTAGTACTGGAAAAACGATGAAATGGAGTGTAAATTTATGTATTTCTAATGATTTACATGCACTTTATCCTCATTCAGATGATATTTATATTATAGGTGGTCATATGGGTTATGATGATAGAAAAACTATTGAAAAACTTGAACTACCTAGATATAAAGGAATTTTATTCGTAGGAGATTTAGATTTGGATTATAAAGATTACGGAACTAGATTTTATACGAAAGAAGAAAAAAATGATTCATCAAATCCATATGATGGGTTTGTAGAAGAAAAAGAAGTGAAATATATTCCTAGGAATGCTCACTTTTTCAAAACACAACCGAATAGTTATCATGGTACTGATTTCAAAGAAGGGTTTCCACACAAAAGAATATTTGGAACAATTTCTTATTATTAGTACAAAAAATATTTTTCGGTGAAGTTATTAATACTTATATAAGAGTATATTATACAAAAAAATTAACTAAGGAGTAAATAAAATGGCAGAAAAGATTGTATCACCTGGTGTATTTACGAGAGAAAACGACCTTTCTTTCTTATCACAAGGGATTGGCGAAATCGGAGCAGCAATAATTGGACCTTTCCATAAAGGGCCTGCTTTCGTACCAACCGTTGTTAATACACAATCAGAATTCGAAGAAATATTCGGTACACCGAATGGAGACTACTATTCAGGATATACCGTACAAAATTACCTAAGAGAAGCTGGTGTGGCTACTATTGTTCGTGTAGGACATATTGGTGGTTATACACAAAGTAAACCTCTAGGTATTAAATTAAGTGGAGTTGGAACTAAAGATGACCAAATAATTGGTATTCTTCATGCAACTGATAACTTAGCATTAGATGTTGAGTTAAACGATACCACAGTAATAAATTCATCACCCTCAGCATCAGCATTTGAGATTTCAGGTTCTTTATTAGGAACTGCAATTTCAGCATCTGTACTTCCATCAGCTGGAAATGATATATCAGATGTATTTGGTGAAGATGCTTTCGGTAGTAAAAACGTATATTCATACAAATATTTTGAAAATGCAGCAACAAACTTTGCTGACCACTTAACTAATAGTGGTTCACAAGTTTCACTTGTTGAATTAGCAGACCAAGATTTTTCACATGATGTTCAACACGCTTCCACTCCTTGGATACAATCACAGTTGATTTCTGGTGAAAGACATAACTTATTTAAGTTACATACCCTTGGTGATGGTAATTATGCAAATACAGAATATAAAGTATCTATCTTTAATGTAAAAGCAGCTGGTACTTCAAATGCAACTGATTATGGAACTTTCTCAATTGCTATTCGTTCATTTGGTGATACTGATAAAAGAAAAGTAGTACTAGAAACATTTAACAATGTAACACTAGACCCTGCATCACCTAACTATATTAAGAAAGCAATAGGTGACCAAAACATCACTATTGATGCAGTTGGAAAAATGACAATGAATGGTGATTATGCAAATCGTTCTAAGTTTGTTAGAGTTGAATGTATCGCTGAAGGTGCATCACCTGTAACTGCAGTACCATTTGGACATGGTGCTTATACTAATCCAATTTTAGTAGGTGGTTCAGAATCAGATATTCCTGCAGTAATTTTCTCTACTGGTTCAGCTGATAACAACTCATCAAAATCAGTAGTTTACTCTGGTATTGACTTAGAAAGTAACCTTATTAAGATTGATAACAAAGGATATTTAGCACCACTACCTGCTTCGGCAACTATTGGTGGAAATACTGCTTTCTCATTCGATGCAAATATCAATGTTTCAGGTGGTACTAAGAATCATCAAGATGATGGATATGGAACATTTAACTTCGGTTATACTATATCTACATCAGATGATGCTTCAACAATTAACAAAAGACAATTTACAGTAGGATTCCAAGGTGGATTCGATGGTAAGGCTCCAACAATAAAATCGGCTAAAGCTGATGATTCAGAATGGGGAGCAGGAAATACACAAGGATTTAACTTATCAACTTCAACGGCTAGTGGTTCAGTTGCTTATGTAAAGGCAATTAACTCAGTATCTAATCCAGATGATTTCGATATCAACTTGGTATCTGCACCTGGTGTTGTAAGAAGATTACACTCTTATGTATTTGATAAAGTAACTGATATGGTAGAGGCTAGAGAAGATGCATTCTTCATCGGTGATACAACTGATAAGAATGATACAATTGCTCAGGCAATCTTACAAGGAGAATCAGTTGATTCTAACTATGTAGGTACTTACTACCCATGGGTTAAAACAATCGATTCAAGAACTAATAAGTTAACTTCAGTTCCACCATCAGTATTGATGCCAGGAATATACGCTGAAAATGATGCAGTTGCTGCTGAATGGTTTGCACCAGCTGGATTGAATAGAGGTGGTATCACAGGAGCTGTTTCTGTACTAAACAGATTAACACATGCTGAAAGAGATACACTATATGAAGGAAAGATTAATCCAATCGCTTCGTTCCCTGGTGAAGGTATCGTTGCATTTGGACAGAAAACTCTACAAGATAGAGCATCTGCACTTGATAGAATCAACGTAAGAAGATTATTAATCAAAGTTAAGAAATACATTGCTTCTACTTCAAGATACTTAGTATTTGAACAGAATACATCTCAAACTAGAGGAAAATTCTTAAATACTGTGAATCCTTATTTAGAAGGAATACAACAAAGACAAGGACTTTACGCTTTTAGAGTAGTAATGGACGAATCAAATAACACACCAGACGTTATCGATAGAAATATCTTGGCAGGGGCTATTTATTTACAACCTACAAAAACGGCTGAATTCATTGTAATTGATTTCAACATTTTACCAACAGGAGCATCGTTCTCGGCATAATTAATTAAAAATAAAAAAGAACTATATTTATAGTAGTTAATAGGAGATAAAAAAATGGCAGAAGTATTAGAATTTAACGATATGTTCTACACGAACTTCGAACCGAAGATGAAGAACAGATACATCATGGAAATTGATGGTATCGCTTCTTATCTTATCAAAGCGGCTAACAGACCTTCAATTACATTTGAACCTGTTGTTCTAGACCATATCAACGTAAAGAGAAAATTAAAAGGAAAAGGTGAGTGGCAAGATGTAGAGGTTACTCTATATGACCCAATCGTACCAAGTGGTGCACAACAAGTAATGGAGTGGGTAAGAACATCTCACGAATCTATTACAGGTAGAGATGGATATGCTGATTTCTATAAAAAAGATATCGATATCTATATGTTAGGACCAGTTGGAGATAAAATCGAAAATTGGAAACTAAAAGGTGCATTCATTAACAGTGCAGTATTTAATGATTTAGACTGGGCTTCTAATGACCCATCAGAAATCACTTTAACACTTTCTTACGATTACGCTATATTAGAATACTAATACAAACAATACTTTTGATACTTCCATATAAAAGGTTCTCTTAGTGAGAACCTTTTTTTTTACAACTTTTTCAAAATTATATATTTATATACAAACAATAAAAATTAAGTTTATGGCAAATTATGATTTTCCAACAGAAATAATCTCATTACCATCACAAGGTAAAGGTTATCCTGAGAGTAATCCTCTCTCGAAGGGAACCGTTGAGATAAAATATATGACTGCAAGAGAAGAAGAAATTCTCGCATCGCAGAATCTAGTGAGAAAGGGGGTGGTGATAGATAAGTTATTCGAATCAATTATAGTTGAAAAAGAAATTAACGTAGATGATATCTTATTAGGGGATAAAAATGCAATACTACTTGCAACTCGTGTACTAGGTTATGGTCCAGAGTATAAGATACAACTCACTAACTCAATAGGAGAACAACAAGAGGAAATAGTTGATTTAGGTAAAGTACAAACAAAAGAAATTGATTTTGATAAACTTTCACCAGACAACAAATACGAATTCACCACACCACATGGAGGAAATAAGTTAGAATATAAAATTTTAACTCATGGTGATGAGAAAAAAATTGATGCTGATATCAAAGCACTACAAAGATTAAATAAAGGTAGTGTTGCAGCTGAATTAACAACAAGATATAGATATATGATTCTATCAGTAGATGGGGAATCAGATACTAAAACAATAACAAATTTCATTAACAATAAGTTTATAACTCGTGATACCAAAGCGTTTAGAGAACACATACAAACGATAACACCCGATATCGTTATGGAGTTCGAGTTTGTAGATGATGAGACGGGAGAAGGAGAGGTTAGGTCCATTCCCATGGGCGTTGGGTTTTTTTGGCCTACCGAGTAACTACTCAGTTATACTCCATCAACAGATTTTTGAAATGTGTTATTATGGTAATGGATTTACTCAAGAAGGAGTTTACAGATTACCGATACATATTAGGAGATTTTACTACAAACAACTTTCTGATACAAAGAAGAAAGAATCAGATGATGTAAAGAAATCTCAAAGACAACAAGGAGGTTCTTCCCCAAAAGGACCAAATGTAAGAGTGAGGAAATAATTTCCTCACTTTTTTTATGCTCTATATTTATAGTAGTATAATTGGAGATTAATATGAAGATAACTAAAAAACAATTAAGAGAACTTAAATCTAAGCCTTATTTTCAGAACGAAGGTTTTATATCAAGACTATTTGCTAGAAAACTTGGAAAATTATTAAAAAAAGATAATGATTTCAAAAAGGCAGTAGATAATTTAGATAACTCAATGGAAAACTTAAGAAAGCAAATAATTGATGCAGAAAAAAATGGTATCAAGATTCCACCTGGAATGAAAAAATATGCTGGAATGTAATAAATGGCAAAGAATAAAGCACAGTTAGAGAAAGAGTATCAAGATGCTCTAAAAATATCATCTTCTATGGTTAGTGACTTAACTAAACTATTAGATGAGAATACTAGTGCCACAAACAAAAAAACAAAAGCAGAGAAAGGTTATCAAAAATCTCTAAAACAAATGTTAGAAGATAGTGATAAGGCATCTAGTATTCAAGACCGTATTGCTAGTATAGAACAACAAAAAGAAAAGTTTGCTAAAAATTACTTTGGTAAAAATAAACAAATTGGTCAATTAGCAATTGCAAATCTAAATGTAGAACAAGATAAATTAAAAACTCTTGATATTGTTGACCAAAAAGCTAATGGACTTGCAGATAAACTAAGTTCAGGTCTTGATGGAATGCAATCTAGCTTAAAAAGTATCCCAGTCTTGGGAGGATTATTAGATAGTGTTACCAAAGGCCCTCTTGAGGGAATGAAAAGTGCTATTTCTGATTCTGCAAAAAGATTTGTTACCGGATTTGGTGAAGCCGCTAAAGGTGGTAAAGCTGGTATAATGGGATTTGTTAAATCTTCAATAGGAGGATTTAGAGCAATGGGTATTGCAATGTTAACAGGTCCTCAAGCAATTATATTTGGATTACTTGCAATAATAGCCGCAGGTGTTAAGGCCTTTGCAAACATGGAGGCTAGTGCAAAAGCATTTAGGGATGAGACTGGATTACTAAATTCTCAAACCCAACAAATGCAAACCAACATCAATTCTGTTTATATGGAAACTGTTGGATTGGGTGCATCGATGGAAGATGTTGCTAAAGCAGCAGCTGATTTCACAAACGAATTTGGTGGTATTGAACAACCCGCTAAGAATACAATGAAATCCATGATGGTTCTTAGTAAGAACTTTGGAGTTTCAACACAAGATGCCGCAAAATTAAATAAAGCATTCCAAAATATGGGAGGATTGAGTGAAGAAGTTGCTCAATCTAATTTAGAATCCCTTACCTCATTAGCGGCTCAAGAAGGAGTTGCTCCGAGTAAAGTGATGGCTGATATTGCTGATTCTGCTGAAGATGCAAATGGATTCTTTAGAGGAAATGTAGAAGCGATGGGAGCTGCGGCAATAAATGCTGCAAAATTAGGTACATCTCTTAAAAAGGCAGTAGAGGTTTCTAAAGGTTTATTAGATTATCAAAATTCAATTGGTGGTGAAATGGAAGCTAGTGCTATCCTAGGTACTAACTTAAACTTTTCACAATCTCGTTATCTTGCGGCTCAAGGTGATGTAGTTGGTGCACAAGCCTCGATGGTAGAACAACTTAGAAATCAAGTTGATTTACAGAATCTAAGTATATTTGAACAAGAGGCTCTTGAAAAAGCAACTGGTATGACAGTTGGTGAAATGCAGAACATGGCTAGAATCCAAGAACTAGGATTAAGTACAGAAGGTGAAAGAGGAAAACTTTTACAAAAAGCACTTAAAGCTGGAATGGATATCTCTAAGATGAGTAAAGAAGAGATTAATGCAGCAACTGATAAATTAGCATTAGAAGAAGAAAGACAAGGTAGATTAGAATCAATGGGTAATCAATTATCTGCAATGGGTTCTCAAATACTACAAATGTTTTTACCTATTGGTGAACTTTTAATAGGAGCTATATCATTTGTAATGCCACTTATCAAAGGAATATTCGGAACAGTTTCAGTTGCTATTAAAAACCTTATTAAGGCATTTGACCCAATCAAAACAATATTTAATGATATTTTTGGAGGAGAAAGTGGAGAAGCTGTAGATGGAATTAAGAAAACGTTTGAAGTTATTGGTAACATAATTGGAGGAGTTCTTACAGTTGGAATTAATTTATTTGCCAACTCAATCAAAGCAGTATCTAATGTTATAAGTGGAATATACGATATATTCAAAGGATTGATGAATGGAAACTTTGACCAGGTAAAAGAAGGTTTATTTTCATTAGGTGAGGGTATCTTAAGATTCTTTACAGCAATACCAATGGCTTTATTAGATACATTTGGAAACGTATTTACTGCTGTTAGAGAATCTCTTAGTGGAATGTTTACTGGTCTTAAAGAAAAAATACTTAATATATTACCTAATTGGGCATTAAAATTACTTGGTAAAAGTGGAGGAGCTGAAACACAAGAAGCAGCAATGGAAACTAAAGTTAATGATGCGGTAATTGGTCCAAGTGGAGATGTAATATCAACATCACCTCAAGATTACTTAATTGCAACACAAGACCCACAATCACTTGCAGGAGGTGGTACTGTATCAATGGAAGGAGTTATTGCTGAACTAAAAGAACTAAAAGCGGCTTTTGTATCAAATAAAGATGTTTATATAGATAATGAAAAAATTACCTCTCGTATCACCAAAACACAAGAGAAAAGTAATATTAACCAATTTGGATTAATGGGAGCTTAATATATGCCAACACTATTAGAACTTTTTAAGAATAAAGATTCGTTCAAGTATGGAACAGCTTACTCTGAAGTAAAATCTGATACTGAAACTCTTGTAGAACAAGAAACAACTGGTATTAGAATTAAATCTTTGGTAGAGATTAATAATCCTCTTATTTATGGAAATGAAGCTGGTAGAATATCATTAAGAAGTACACCTGATTTAGAAAAAATGAAATCTAATACAGGTGGTGAAGGTGGAGATGGTGGATTAATCGGAAAAGGTTTAAGTAAAATTACTGGTGGAGCTGTATCCTCAATTTCTGATGTTAGAGATAAAATAAACTCTAAGTTAGGTATACCAGAAAACTTAATACCAACAAAAGTATCTGATAAAGTAATTGAATTAAGAGGTAAAGAACTAACGTCTGCAGACCCAATAACACCTGATACTATGGGTAAAAATGGAACTGGTCTTGGTAAGTTCTTAAAAAATAGTGGTGGTGGTAACCCTAAAACAATTGGAAAACAAGCTTTAGGTAATGGTATTGGATTTGCAAAAGATAAACTTAGAGGAGCTTTATTTGGAGAAGCACAAGGTTTAGGAGATGCACAAAGTACAAAAGAACCTCAAGTTAATTATACGACTAGTAAAAAGGGAGAAACATATTCTGACCAAAAAGAATCTGTTAAAAATGCTAAAGGTGATGAATTATTAAAAGAATTAAAAGAAACTAAATTAGATTTATCTAAAGTATCACCTATATATGGAGTAGAAAGAAAGGCAAGTGGTAATAAACAAAAAGGAACATTTGGTATAGGAAACAATCCATTTTCATTTGATTCTGCTAATCCAAAAAAAGGAGAAAAATTACCAACATTTACACCAAAAGATGGAGAAGGATATTCTGATTTTATAAAAGATAGTGATGATAAAGTAACATTAGCTCAAAGAGGTATTTCAAATAGTGGTGATGTTATCGCAATGGGTGACCCATACACTACCACAGTAAATACTGAAAATGGGGAAGTAACAGTTGAAGGATTTTCACCAGTAAAAGATTTAATACCACTATTCATTGGTAGATATAAATCAACAACATATCCAATGATGGCATTTAGATGTTCAATTACAGGTCTAACTGAAACTTCTTCACCATCTTGGGCATCAAATAACTTTGTTGGTAATCCATACAAATATTATATCTTTGAAACAGTAGAAAGAAGTGTATCTTTTAATTTACAAGTATATGCACAAAATCCATTAGAACTTGCAAATAACTGGTCTAAACTATCGAACTTAACCAAATTATCATATCCTTTGATTGAAAACAATATGGCTCATCCTAACTTTACAGAATTTACTCTTGGAGATATGTATAGAGAAAAAGTATGTATCCTAGAAGCACTTACATATACATTTCCTGATAATGGGACATGGGAAATTGATACAGAAGGATTACTATTACCAAAATTCATTGATGTTGCTTTAACACTTAAATTTGTTGAGAATATAGAAGATGGTTCGGTAAGAGGATTATATTCATATCCAAAAAATCTTTCTAGTGAAGGTGAGGTTAGTTCACAACATGAAATTTATTCACAACCAAATAAAATAGAATATTTTGTAACTGATGAAAATGGTGAATTAAAATCATCAAGTAAAAATAATTACATTGATGCAGGTGTAGGAGTTAGAAAAACAATAAAGATTAAAAATTAATTATGGCAGGTAGATACACATTTAATCCAAAAAAGAAATTATCAGATGGTAGAGAAGTTTATGTTTCTAAAAAACTTCCAAAAATACCAAAAACTGATAATGATATCTATGTAGCAGTTCAAACAGGAGATAGATTAGATTCGATTGCACAAGAATATCTTGGAGATGCTTCTCTATGGTGGGTTATTGCAAATGCTAATCAAATTCACGATGCACCATTTTCATTACCAGATGGAACTGTTCTTAGAATACCTGCTAATATAGACGGATTTTTAAGTCAAGTAGATAATAGGTAATAATATGGGTAACTGGCCACAATTTTCATATCCTTATAGTGGGATACAAACTAAATTAGATACATGGGGTGGAAACAACTCACCAATGCCATATGCAAGTGGTAGAGGTGGTGTTAGTGGTTTAATGCCTTGGGTACGAGTAATCTCATCATATGGTGCAACTACACCAGAATCTTCAAAAAATGGACTTATAATGCAATCTAATTATCCTGAAGATGGATTCAATATTAGATATGGAAATGGTTCTACTGGTCAAAGTGGTGAATCTGGTATTTGTGGATTTGAATTGGATTATGAAACACCAGTTAGAGTACCAGGTAGACCAACACGACCTGCACCTATTATTAGTGGGTTATCTGTAAGTGAAGTAGATGTGGGTAGAAAAACCACAAACTTTTCAATCACTTGTTATACATTAGAACATATGGAAAAACTGGCTAAATATTTTTTAGAACCAGGTTTTTATGTTTTAGTAGAATGGGGATGGAATACTCGTGATGCGAGAAAAAATTGGTGTGGAGACCCAAATACAGGTGCGATAACACCTTGTATGATGGCAAAGTATATAAATCAAAAATATCTTTTACAAAAAAGAATAAGTTCTAATTTTGAATATGATGCAACTCTTGGTTTAACTACAAATGGGGGTGTTAAGTTTGGAGATAATGAAACATTTATATTAGATATACAACTAACTTCTCAAGGTGAGGTTGCTGAGTATATGCAAGGTCATAAAGGAGGTAGTTCTAATAGTACTAAAAATATATCATCTGAAAGATATGACCCAGCGGAAATAGATGATTCAGCTTCTAAAGATGGAGTTGCAAAAGCACTATTTAGGCAAATGTTTAATGATTTGAATTCAGAAAAACAAACAACTGAAATTAAATCTTGGGAATCTCAAAACATTTCAGATAAGAAAAAAGATTATGCATTTATAGAATATGGTAAAGCAAATGCTGATAATCTATGGGCAGATGAATCTAACTATATTAATATTGATAAAGTTATGCAAACATCAATATTAAAGGCGCTCAAAGATAAAAAAAGTGTAAAGGCAACTAAGGAAAAAACAGGTAGTGATTTTGAGATGCCAGAAGATAAACCATTACTATCAACCGAAAGATTTATTAGATTCGAACTTGCTTGTGCAATAATGAATGAAGATTTTACTGAAAAATCTAGTAAAGCTGAAGGTTCTCTTAACTCTTCTTGTAGTAATGAAAAGGTTAGTCACATAGTTAATATAGATACTTGTATTTGTGGTGCATTTCCACATATGTATTCTCTTGATAAAAATATATTATATCTACCAAACCCAACAGCACCTTCTTTTAATATAGATAACGCTTTCAATGGAGAAACTACTGAAGTTAAGTTTGTTGATTTAGAAAACTTAGATTCTAATTTACAAAACTTACACCCTAAACCAACTGATGGTATAAGTTGGAGTGGAACAAGAAAGAAAAATAATGATGGTTTTGGTGGAGCACCCCATGCCTTTCCTTGTCAATACGATTTAACTACTGATGATAATAAATGGGAATACGACCCTCAAAGCTCTGTTAAGAGTTATGAAATGAAAAAAGGATATTGGGGATGGTTAAAAAATATGTACATAAATTTTGATTACTTTAACAAAGTAATGAAAACCCCAAACTATACAATAAGAGATGTTCTATATGATTTACTAAATGGTATGAGTTCCGCTGTTAATTCCCATTGGAAATTTCAGATTATAGAAAGAGCACATCCAAATACAGGAAAAACAGAATTACAAGTAGTTGATATGAATTTTAGTGGTATAATAAATCATAATGAAGATAAAATACCAACTTATCAATTAAGAGGAACAACTTCACCATTCATCGAAGTTGATTTTGATGTTACTACTCCAGCGGCAATGCAGAATAGTATATTACAAAAAAGAGCAAGTAATGATAAAAATGCGGAAACTATACAAGAGTTTGGAGGATTGATACCAGTTGTGGGTTCAGTATGGTCTAATCCTGATGCAGCAGATAATGATGGTATTACACCAGTTGATATGGTAGGTACGATAGTAAGTGGTATAAAATTCAAAGAACCTCAAAAACCTAATGAAACAACTAATGCTAGTGAAACTCAAGAAAAGGATGCCGATGCTATTAGAAGTTCTAATTATCAATTTTTTACAAACAAAGCGGGTGTTTATCCTAAAGTACAAAATAGAAATGATATGGCAGGTATTGTTGAAGAGTTAAATGATGGAAATGTTAAAGAAGTTTTTATGGTTGGTACTTTTAATGACCCATTATTATTAAGACAAATATACTTAAAAGATATAGATGCTGAGGGTTGGAGAGATATCACTTCACAAAATGGAGGTAAGGTAAATACTCCATTTGGTATGGCAAAAGTAAACTTTAAGGTTCATGGAATTAGTGGATTCAAACGAGGTGATACTTTAAGATTTGCTGGTTTACCTAAAAACTTTTCAAATCCTCATGTATATGAAGTTACAGGTTTAGAACATGAAATAACAACAACAGGTTGGTACACTATGGTACAAACAGGTATGAGAGCCTATGGTTCAAACACAGCGGCAAGATAAGATGGGTATATTAGATTCATATGGTAAATTAAAAAAGGGTAACAAACCAAGAACAAAGGTTACTCTATCCGCATATGTCCCAAAACCAAAAGCCTCTGATTATAAAAGAGGATATATTAGAAGATTCTTTGCACAACCAACAAATGATAAACTTGGAGTGGTAACTGAAATATCAGGAGATGATTATATAAGAATATCAACTTCTTCTTTATATAGAGCAGTTACTTTAAGATGGAGAATAAAAGGACCATTAAAAATGACTTTCAAAGATGATGGTACTATTGCTGATAGGGGAGTTTCTGAATCAAATAGAATAGCCTTAGATTTAGTTTCAAAGGATATGCCTGGTATCAAACTTTATATACTACATCTTCTACAATTTTACAAAAAATAATTCACTTTTTGCTTGGATTTCTCATTATTTTTTCGTATATTTACTATGTAAATAACTGATATATGAGAAATAAAATAAGCTTTGAAACCCTAACTAAAATCAACGAAACATTTGGTGAATTTGAAATTGGACAAACCTTTGGTGGTGGTAATCCTGTTTATTTAAGATTTGGATATTGGAAACAAGTTGATGTAAAAAAACTCAATGAAATATTAAATCCAATCAATGAGGTTGTTGAAGAAAAGTGGGATGATGATGATTGTGGATGGCAATATAGTTACAAAATAATGTAGTTTTTGCTTGGCAGTCTCGGCTTTTTTTCGTATATTTACTATGTAAATGAGTGATAATAAAACAATAAAATTAAACCTTAAAACTATGAGTAAAAAATTCAAATTTTCAATTAAAGGAACTGAGTTCCAATTACCCCTTTCTCAAGTACAAGAAGATTCGTACAACAACAATGAGAAATATATCTACATGAACGCTAAATCAGCGGCTTCAATAATCAAACAATTTGTTAAACAAAATTATCCTGAACTTAAAGTATGGGCTACTTCTGATGTTTATAGTGGTGGTTCTTCTGTAAGAGTTAATGTTTCTGAAAAAGATGGTTCACCAGTTGATTCAACTATCTTTGATAAAATCCAAGAATGGGAATATATGTTGAAAGGTGGTTCTTTCAATGGTATGATTGATATGTACGAAAGTAGAGAAGATAAACCTACTACTGATAATGGTACTCCAATGAAGTATTTCCCTTCTTACATCTTTATTGAGAATAAACCTAAGTGGGATTCAATTGAATATTGGATATCTCAATGGAATGAGTACCAAGTTAACATAGATGCTGAATGGACTGAAAAAATCCAAAGATTGGGTGGTTGGTTAGAATATAACAAACAATTCATGAACAAGAAGATTGTTGATAAAGTTGCTAGTTTAACTGTAAATGCTTAAAATATGAAAACACTATTAGAAAGATTAAAACCAGAAATAAAAACAACCTTGTTAGATGAACAAGAAAAATACCCAAATACTGTTGGTGAGTTACTAGAAGTTCTTGGAGAAGAAGTAGCAGTTACTCAATTAACATTGAAAAATATTAATAACTTAAGTGACTTTTCACCAAATAGAGTTAGTACTATTTTAGAAATTTACGATATGTTCGATGAAATATAAATTATTACTATTATCATTATTAATTATAGGATGTACTAAAGAACCATTTGAATACGAAGATTCTACTCCTATTGGCAATCCAAAACCTACAATAGATTTTAGAAACGAATCATATTCTAGTATAAATAATACTGTTGGTAATATTGAAAGACAAAAATGGAATCTTCACTTTAGTGATTATGATTTTATTTGGAATGAAGTTACACAAAGAACAAATGTAGATAATTATTATCCAATCTATAAAGCATCTGTACAATATGATTTCTTCGATGATGGTAAGGTGGATTTACTTGTATTTAATGCAGGTAGTGGAGAGAAAATACCAGGTCTTTATGTATTAGTAGAAGATGTACTTGAAGATAATAGAACTATAACAACCTTCCCAAGTAAATTATATTCAGCTAATTCAGCAGTTTTATCAGATACCGATGGTGATGGTAGAAATGAAATGTTATTATTTGGTGAAAATAGTCATAACAATTCTGAGTTTGGTGGACCTAATAATTATTTAGAAACAGGATATAGAATATTTTTTGATTCTAATAAAAATATTATAGAACAAAATATTGGTAGTGTTCCAATTGGAGTACATGATGTAACAAGTGGTGATATTGATAATGATGGTGATATAGATATTGTAGTATTTCCAACAGGTGTAAACCAAGCAACTGTAACACCAAACTTTTACTTTCCATTAAAACTAATCAATGATGGTTTTGGTAATTTTGTTGAAAAACCATTTTTTTCTGATGAGGAGTTGATAACTTCAAAATATGGTTTTAATGAATGGCTAGCAACAACCTTTCACTTATTTGATGTAAATAATGATGGTTATTTAGATTTAGTTGGAGGTCATTATATAGGAACAGGAGACCCTAGATGGGGTGCTGAATTTATTAAAGATAAAAAAGATTTAACCTTTACTGGTATTTTTATTTCATATGGAACATCTAGTGGAGATTATTATTACGAACAAGTTGGATATTTTTCAGAAAGTGCATTAAGTGATAAAACACAAATATTATATGGATTAACTTTTACTGATTACGATAATGATAATGATTATGATATTGTAATGAGTACATATGAAGTTGATATAAATGGTTCATTTAATTTAGATTCTGATTCATATATAGTACACTTGTTAAAAAACGATAACAATAACTTTGTAAATGTAACTGAATCGGTAATTGATGGTTTTTCTGATTTATCTGGTACAAGATTCAGTAATTTTTATAGACCAATAATTAATGATGTAGATGATGATGGTGATTTTGATATTGTTGCAACTGCATATAGATATGGAAACAATAATATAACTTATCCTAAATTATTATATTGGGAAAAAATTGGAAGTGGATATGTTAGAAAAGAAATTTATTAAAATATTTGTATAATTCAAAAATAATTCGTATATTTGTAAAATTATGGTAAAAACAGACTTAAAACAATTCGAAGGTATGTACTATATAGGTGATATTGTAGATGTAGATGGTGATGGTTGGGTAGATGAAGAAACGGCAGAGTTAATCCTATTAGAACATAACGCAGGAGTTACTGAATGATTATAGTAGAAACCAATAAAGAGAAAGACCAATTTCTCGAATATTGGAATAATGAGGAATCTACAATTATTCCGATTTGGGAAGATTTGGAAAGACATCCTATGAATAATAGGTTGTCATTTTTGTATGTCCGATTTCCAAACATGGATTTCATTCTTCCTTTTAATCATAATGATTGTGAACCTTTAACTATTGATTTATCTCAATCCAAGCAACAAAAGTGGATTTGGGATAAAAAAGGGTTCTTACAAACCGATATTTTAATTGAAAATCTAAAAGATGTACAAACCTCTTTATTTTTCAATTCAAACAAAATATATCCATTTAAGGATAAATTAGAGGTTCTAACAAACTTTTATTATCGTTTGGGTATAAGAGATGATTTAGGTAAATCAATCCCTATAATGAAGTGGGGTGAAGTACTACGAGGTATTGTAGATGAATGGAAGTTAATTCCTAACAATACTTGGGTAGATGATACGATGATTCCTATCCTTTCAGACATTGAACGAATGGGGATTCGGGTCGATACAGAAAAATTTATTGATAGATGGCCTAATCACCAAAAACATATACTATTGGGGAATGTATTCACCGAATATAACCCTTATACCATAACAAGTAGACCTTCTAACAGACATGGTGGTGTAAACTTTAGTGCTTTGAACAAGAAAGATGGTTCGAGAGAATCCTTTGTACCAAGAGATGGTAAGTTGTTCTTACAATTTGATTACGATGCTTATCATGTACGAATTATTGCCAAGTTGATTAAATACAAACTACCCGATACATCGGTTCACCAATGGTTGGCAGACCAATATGGTTGTTCATATGATGAGAGTAAAGGAAGAACATTTAGAATCTTATATGGTGGTGTGAGTGATGAAGATAGAAAAATCCCTTTCTTTGATAAAGTAGATACCTTCATTAGAAAGATGCAAGAAGAATCAATCAAGAATGGGTATATCCAAACACCTAAAGGTAGAAAAATACCATTAGGATGGATTGAACAACCCAATGGACAGAAGTTCTTCAATTATCTACTTCAAGCGACTGAAACTGAATTCAATATTGAGGTACTGAATAAACTTAAGAAATTACAACTTCCTCTTCCTATCCTATACACTTATGATTCATTTCTATTCGAGTTTGATGATTCTGAGGTAGAAACAATTAAATTGGTTAAATCCGTTCTCGAAAGTTATGGGTTTCCTATCAAAGCCGATTGGGGAAGTGATTACTCAAAAGTTTAATATTTATATATTGATATACAAAATTAAAGAAATATTATGAAACTATTAAAAATCTTAATGATATCACTACTGCTTGCAGGATGTGGTAGGGAAGAAGTTCTTGGTCAAGAACCTCGTGAAAAAATGACAGAGGTAATTGTAGAGAACCAAGTGTTCAAGGTTTGGTATAACGAAATCAAAGAACAACCAGTGAAATTGGTCTACACTTCAACAGACAGACCTAAAAATGTAGATAGAGGTTCAATGAACTTTTATACAGAACCAGATTATTACACTTCTAACAATGCAGATTATTACAGAAATGTATGGGATAAAGGACACCTTGCTCCAGCTGCAACTTATTCTGATTCTATGGAGAATCTAAAGTTAACATTTTCTTATCTAAATTGTGCTCTACAAAATCAATATCTTAATAGAGGTGAGTGGAGATTATTAGAAGAACAAGAAAGAGTTTGGGATGATGAACAAAATCTTACAATCACAGTTGAACTAATATGGGAAGATGGGTATGAAATCTTACCAACAGATGCTCATGTTCCAACTCATATGAGTAAAACAATTTACTTTGAAAAAGATGGTAATTGTAGAAAATTTGTATTTCCTAATGAAAAACCAACAAAAGATTGGGAAGAGTACGAAGTAACTTGTACTAATTGATATTTATAGTATAGTATGGATTATAAGCAACTCATAGATAAACTAGTAAGAGAACTCTCATATAGGGTAGGTGTTCCTAATATATACGATAAGGAACATCAATCTATTATATCAGAAATTCTTACAGAGTGGGGTGAGTTTGAAGCAAAACAAACTATTTTTGAATTTCTTACTGAAAAAGATGATACGATTGACCCTGAAACTGAAATTACTTATCAGAACAAAAAGGGTGAAACAAGAAAAACGACTTATAAAACTGCTATAGCATCTAATCAAGATTCACCACAATTCAAAGCTGCAGATGCATTAAGAAACAAAACAAAAAATAAAGGTACTGAAAAACTAAAAACTTCTATAAGTGGTAAAAAGAATTATCAACATGCACCTGATGTAAATCCAGAAGTAAATAACACAGATGGAAGTAACGAACCGATAGAAATAAAATCTAATGAAGATGTAAAGGTAGAAGTTGATGAAATTCAATCTGATTTACAACAGAAAAGAGATATGGGAACTGCAGGTGCAGGTGGACCAGTTGCATCTCAAGGTGAATCTCGATATTGTAATACAATGAATACTTTGAACGTATCGGATTTCAAAGAAAAAAATAAAGAATCAATATCAGAAAGAAAAAAAGAATTAGAATCATCTAAAAAATTAGCATCAGAATTAAGAACTGCACAAGCTTTAGGATTAGACCCTAATAGTGATGAATTTAATGATTATCTTGCAACTCGTGAAGAATTTGCTCAACAAGAATTAGAAAGAATTAAAAATATTGATAATTCTGTATTTTATCTAAAAGGGAAAAAAGGATTTAATGGTAAGGATGACCCATATCTTGAGTGGATGAGAGCTTCTTACGATGGTACTCTTGCAACTCGTAAAATATTAGATGAAAATACTAATATGGATATGAGTAAACCTAATACTACAATTCAATCTGAAGGTGAAATTGATGATAAAGTAGAATCTAAAATATCTAATAGATTAAAAAAGGCTACTCAAGATGGTAATCAAAATGATATTGATTATTATAGAAATGAATTAAAATCATTCCAAAAATTTAGAAAATATCACGATACATATACTGTTGGACAGGACTCTGAAGGTAGAATGAGTGTAGTATCTATTTCAAATAAAAAAGGAGATGATTTAAGAGACCCACAAAATAATACCACACCAGCGAAACGATTTAATATTATCAAAGAACGATTTGGTCAAGATGTTGCAAAATCAGTAATAAAATCAATTGATGAAGGTATTGAGTTAGTATCAGATGTAAAAAAGGCAGCAGTTAAATCAACTAACGTAATTGATATAGATGAAAATATTGTAAAAGTTTGTGAACTTCCACAAATGAAAAAATATATAGATACACTTGATGGTAATGCTAAGTTTGTAAAATATGTTGGGGATAAGGGTAAATCTTATGATACATTAAATACTGAAGATAAACTTAGATTAATGCAAGAACATTCTAGTTTTTTACTTGCAAATGGAAAAAATCCTGCATTTGAACCTTATGGTAAAATTATGACAAAGGTTGGTGAGTTTACACAAACAAAAAAATTCCAACAAGAAAATCCATCTATTAATTTTGAATCATCATCAATAACACAATGTATTACGATAAAACAAAATGAAAAAGATGCTGTTAAAAGTTCACATAATAAAGTAGTTGAAGATATAAAGGGTGCTGATGAAAAACTTGGATTTCCAAAAGATGGTAAAAACGGCCCTCATACACAAGGATACATTGGAACAGTAATGGATGCAATGCATTTTGATTCTTATATAGATGGTGGTGATGGGAAAATGATTGTACAAATGGGAATCAGAGGAGCACAACCACAAGATATAAGAGGATGTTTAGGAGAAAAGAGTGGATACAAAGGAGATATATCTACAACTGAAGGTAGGGAAGGGTTAAAGAAACATCTTAGAGAAAAATGTAAAGTGGATTCTAAATCAGGTGCAATAATTATTACAAATGAAAATGGCTCAACCGAGATATGTGAAGATACTTGGAGAACCGCTGGTACATCACAAAAAGTAGCCAGTCATTTTGGTAAAGATATGAGAGATTGTATCTCATCTAAGGTTGATAATAGAAGAACAACCCCCTCTGAATAACTCTAATTTGTGGTAATGTACATTTATAGTGTATTTTCAAGTTTTGAAAAAATCCTATTATATTTATATACGAACATATAATTGATAGGAAGATTAATGCAAACACAGTTACTCTGTACATTTACAACTAAAGAGAAACTTCAAAATACCCTACAACTTATTAGAGAAACATATCATATAGTTTATAACTACATATATGTTCTTCAGAATAAGGGTAACTTGGATGAGTTGTTTATTACATACAATATAGATACGGCTTATAAACCGGATAAACCTTTGGATGATACTATATTAGTACATCGTAAAAAACAAAGTAATACATTGTACACTATTAATGCTCTTAACGAATTAGTTAAAGAAGAAAATGGTGGAGTATTGGATAAAACATTTACTATTGATTGGGATAAATTCAAAAACTCAATTATAGTAACCAATGTAGAGGGAACTAAAAAAATCTCTACAAGAATTTTTGAAATTATAGAGTTTAACAGTCTATAACTTAAAGTTATGCTAAAAGACATTCATGTTTTTGATGATATCATTTCATCAGAAAGTCAAGATTTATTAGAATCATTCGTTATCGATACAAAAGGTTTCAAGTTTGGAAATAACTTAAAACACTTTGGAGTAAACTTTCCACAATATGTTTTTGCAAAATCATCAACTGATTCTTTCCCTCATTACATAAATCAAATATTCACAGAAATACAACATAATACTTTATCTAAAGTTAGATTAAGTAATTCTATTAATTGGAGAACTAAAATAAATAAATTGGTATCTAATGATAAACCATCTGATAATCCAAACTATTCAATACACATAGATAGAGATGAAGAACATTTATCTTTGGTATATTATATAAATAATTCAAGTGGAGATACTGTATTTTATAAATTAAAAGATACTTATAATATAGATAATTGGAAAGAAACAGTAATCAATGGTGAGTTTGATGCATTCACAGAAACAAATTCAATCCCACCAAAGAAAGGAAGAGTAGTTCTATTTAATGGAAAAACATTTCATAGGTCAACATATCCAACTGATGGAGATAGATTCGTAGTAAATATGAACTTTTATTACAATAAGATACAGAATACCAAGTTATTTTGATATGTATATTAGTCATGATTACTTAATTTTAATTTTAATAATATTTATAGGTACATAGTAAATAAGGAAAAACTAGTATGAGAGGAACAATAATTGGAAGTGATTATATCTTTGACGGAACAGATGCTAAGGTTCTAGAGATAAACACCAACACAGGAATATTCAATCAAGCATTACAATACATAGATGTAGACCCATTTTTTGACTTCTTGGAAGCAAATAATATAGAAACTTTAGAATTCATTTACAATGAAAATATTACACCTGCAACTGGTCAATATAACTTAGGTTTCAATGGTCTCCTCGCTTCAGAATGTGAAGCTAGAGGAATTACTTACGTTCAACATGAAGTACAATCTAGTGCAATCACAATTCCATCAGTAACAGATGCTGATGATAAATTTATCTTAAGACATGCTTACGATGTATCAGCTATTGTTGATTCAACATACTGTGCTGATAAATTTGAATTCCTTGAGTTGATGAGTGGTTCGGATGCACTTCCAAAAACATATGTTTCATCATCTGATTTCTTATACGATACTTTAGATACAATAGATACATCAGTAACAGATGCTCCTAATCTTATTGAAAAGGCTAGATACCCAAATTATGATTTACAGTTATATCCTAAAATGTATAGATTTACTAATTCTAGTGATTTGGCAGATAAAAAGGCTGATATTACATCTGATAACTTCTTTATTCAAGAATATATCAAAGATGATAATAACATAGTAGATGATAGAATTACTGTAATTAGAAGTTTAGATATTATACATGGAGCTAACCTAGATATTATAAATCTAGGCTCATACAGAAACTCTTCTGTTTTACCACTATCACATGATAGTTCAACTTTTAGATTAAATTTAGGAGCAGAAGGATTAGAATCTAGTTCGATAGATTCTTATACAAGATTTAAGTATTTGAATAAATATTCGGGTAAACAAACAATGCAATACCACACAGATGCGGAATCTGATATTTTGATACCGAATGATGGTACTACAAATGTTGAAAGTTTAGAGGTAAGTTCTTCAGTAATTGCACCTAGATTCCAATTAATAACTGGTTCTGAATATGATGGTAATCCAAGTGAAGAATATCAAGAACATAACGGTACTTTAGAATTAACCACATCATCACTTTCATACGAAACATCATCAGTAGTTAGTATAGTTTCGGAAAGTGTAGAAGATTTATTTGTTAGAGTAACACTTAATGATGGAACTTCATTTGATGATGCACCAGAAAACGAAATTTATACTGTAATATCAGGTTCAAATGATATAACAAGATTTGAATTTATTAATAAATTGTTAGTAGGTGATAAGATTGTATATTTTGAAACTGGTTCAAGTAATGTACAAACAAAAGAAATCACTTCATTGGATATAGTTTATAAAGATAACTTTTATATATACAATGTAGATATCGAACCATATGACTACTTCTTAGTTGATTCGAAAAATGACGATGGTTTATTCTCAATTCACCACAACGCATGTAACTACTGTTATACAACTTGGGCACCATGTGGTAACTATTGGTGTGACAATAACTGCTCTACTTGTTATGGTGGTTGTTTCGTAGCAGGAACTAAAGTTATATTATCAGATGGAAGTGAAATGAATATAGAAGAAATAGAACCTGGCCAGATGGTTAAAACATTTGATACTGATGAAAATGTTGTTTCAGAAGGTTTTGTTGGTGATATTCAAGAAAAGCAAGTAGAAACACTTGTTAAGATAACATTTGATAGTGGGTTAGTTATTAAAACTACACCAGACCACCCATTCTATTTATCTAATAGAGAAGATGCAGATTATTGGACTGTGGCTGATGATATTGTAAAAGATGATGTTTGTCTTAAACTTGATGGAGGAGAACTTAAAGTAACTGAAGTAGAAATTATAGAAGAAGAAACAACAGTATATAACTTAATAGCAGTTTCTAATTTTAACAACTTCTTTGTAGAAGGAATATTAGTACATAATAAAAAATAAAAGGAAAACTCATGGCAAAAATTCAACCAAGACTATATAACGATATTATTTCGACTAAAATTTCAAGTACATCCTCGGATGAAAAAACAAAAATTTCAGCTATTTTTGCAAACATAGTTCAAAGAATAAAAGACGCTAATTCATAAATTTTTTATTTTTTGCTTGGATTTGTAAAATAAATTTCGTATATTTGTATCAAATATAAGTTTTATGGCAAAAAAGAATACAACGAGTACTACTACGACTCAGAAAAAAGTAGTAAAAAAGCAAACTAGAAATCATAAGTTAAACTTTAAGGCACCTGAAGAAGAATCTTATTCTGTTATTAGGTATGATAATCCTGATATAGTAGAGAAGATGGAAAAGGAATGGCCTGAAATGACAGATGAATTCAAGAGAATCATGTTTACTCAATATGAGCTTTTCTGTAAAAAGCAGGCAAACTATGGACCAGATAATATTTCTGTTGGTTCTAATTTAGAAACCAAACAAGATATTAATATATCTCTTACAGGTCTTTGGTTTAGAATGAATGATAAGATTCAAAGATTAAAACAAATGGTAGTACAAGGTAAGAAAGATGAGGTTGGAGAGGCAATTGAAGATTCATACCAAGACCTATCAGTTTACGGCATCATTGCTCAGATAGTTAGTAATGGTAAGTGGGCAAAATAATTCAATATTTGCTTGTATAATCAAAATATTTTTCGTATATTTACAAAGTAAATTGAATTAACACAATTGTTAATAAAAAACCAAAGAGATTCGGTGGTTTTTGAGGTTTTATTATATTTATATATACACCGAGTGTTAATAAGTTTGGCACTCAAAAATTAAACTTAAAACAATAAATTATTTAACATTAAAGGATTAAAATTATGGCTTTAGACATTAACGCAATCAGAGGTAGACTGAACAAACTACAAAACACACAACGTAAATCAGATGCATTATGGAAACCAACTCCAGGTAAGCATCAAGTAAGAATCGTTCCTTACAAATTCAATCCAGACAATCCATTTATTGAATTGTATTTTCACTACAACATTAACAACAAAACTTATTTATCACCACAATCATTTGGTAGACCAGACCCTATTGTAGAGTTTGCGGATAAACTAAAAAGAATGGGTGATAAGGAAGATTGGAAAGCGGCGAAGGCGATGGAGCCTAAGTTAAGAACTTTCGTACCTGTTGTTGTAAGAGGTGAAGAAGGTGAAGGAGTAAGATTTTGGGGATTTGGTAAAACTGTATATCAAGAGATTCTTGGTTACATTGCTGACCCTGACTATGGTGATATCACAGACCCAACAAGTGGTAGAGATTTAACAATCGAGTATAAATCAGCTGAAGAAGCTGGTACTACTTATCCAACTACTACTATTAGAGTTAAACCAAGTGAAACTGCAGTTAGTGAAGATTCTGAAAGAGCAACTTCTTTCTTAGAAACACAAACTGAAATTACAGATTTATACTCTGAATTATCTTACGATGAATTAAAATCAGTATTAGAAGGATGGTTGAATCCAAGTGGAGAAGGTGAAGATGAATCAAAGAATGAAGCAGTATCTCAATCAACACTTTCAACTGAAACTAAGAGTGAACCAGTAGCACAACCTACAACTTCAGATTCAAAGAAAACTGATGATGTAGCGGCTGCATTTGATGATTTATTTAACAACTAAACCTTACTAAATGGCGAAAAAGAAAGCAAAAGAGCTTGACTTGGCAGATATTCTGGCGGGTGAACTTAACAAACAATCAAAAGACCAGAAGGTAGCATTCTTCCTTAATGAAGATGAGGCTCCTACAAATGTAGAGGGTTGGATTTCTACTGGTTGTGCAATGTTGGATGTTGCTATCTCCAATCGTCCTTATGGTGGTTTACCAGTCGGTAGAATCACAGAAGTTACAGGTTTGGAACAAAGTGGAAAATCACTACTATCAGCTCACCTCCTTGCAGAAACACAGAAACAAGGTGGAGTAGCGGTATTGATTGATACAGAAACTGCAGTGAGTAGAGAATTTTTAGAGGCTATCGGTGTTGACGTCTCTAAACTTCTTTATGTATCAGCAGATTCAGTTGAACAAATCTTTGATTTTACCGAAACAATCATCGAGAAGGTTAGAGAAACATCTAAAGATAAAATTGTTACTATTGTAGTAGATTCAGTTGCGGCGGCTTCAACTAAAACAGAGTTAGCGGCAGATTATGGCAAAGATGGATATGCTACTGATAAAGCAATTATCATTTCAAAGGCAATGAGAAAGATTACCAATATGATTGGTAGACAGAAAATCTCATTAGTATTCACTAACCAACTTAGACAAAAGATGAATGCCATGCCATTCGGTGACCCATGGACTACAAGTGGTGGTAAAGCTCTTGCTTTCCATGCATCTGTAAGATTGAGGTTGAAAGGTATGGGACAAATCAAAATGAAGGTAAACGGCAACGATAAGGTTGTTGGAATCAAAGTTCGATGTCAAATAGTAAAAAACAGAATGGGCCCACCATTAAGAGCGGCTGATTTTGAGATTTACTTTGATAGAGGAATTGATAATTATGGTTCATGGCTTAAGGTTATGAAAGAAAACAAATTGGTAAAACAATCAGGTGCTTGGTACACTTATGTAGATACAAGTACTGGTGAAGAAATCAAATTTCAATCAAAAGATTTTATTGGATTGATGGAAGAAAGAGAAGATGTTAGAGAGCAAATCTATAAAAGGATTTGTGAAGAATCTATCTTACAGTATAAATCAGATACATTGGATATTGATAATATGGAAATAGATACAGAATTACCTGAATAAATTCAAAAATTATGAGTAAATTAATTACAATGTTGAGAAAAAGTGCCGAGGCTGATAGAGCTAAGGCAATTTTATCTCTAGATTTATTAGATAAGAAGGCGGTTGGTATTGGAGACCATTCAACAGAAGATTTCTATAAAAATGCAGAGGAAGCACTTGGATTACTTGCTGATTCTCAAGATAGATTGGAAGCTATTGAAATTTATATCTCTGAAACCCAAAACAAAGACCTTCTTACATGAAGCAACTATACAAAAACATACTAGAGTCAGTTGAAACTGATAGAACTCAAAATATCAATAGACACAAGAATTCTCGTGTATTAATTATTGATGGGTTAAACACATTTATCAGATGTTGGTCATCCATTCCTACAATGAATGATGATGGTGACCATGTTGGTGGAGTGACTGGTGCATTGAAATCTATTGGATATGCAATCAGACAAACTCAACCGACTCGAGTTGTTGTTGTATTTGATGGTAAGGGAGGTTCAACCTCTCGTAAAAAGAAATTTGGTGGTTATAAGGCACAAAGAGATAAAAACAAACTCAGAGTAAATCGAGCATATGCTGATTTGATGAACGATGAGGATGAAAGAGAATCCATGAAAAGACAATTCGTTTGGTTAAATGAAATGTTAGATGGGTTACCTCTTACAACTATGATATATGATGGTGTTGAAGCCGATGATA
>Ga0213860_10000029_pt1 | contig 52512 bp, 25 predicted proteins | sample PICome_3_FD_160118 | JGI IMG/M metagenome (GOLD analysis project Ga0213860, IMG submission 160118) | Coastal seawater microbial communities near Pivers Island, North Carolina, United States - PICO550 | ecosystem: Environmental > Aquatic > Marine > Coastal | place: USA: North Carolina...
GCTTTCTACTTCTAACGTATCAGTAGGTTCCTTATCAATAACAACTGGTCTATGTGGAGCAAGGTAGAAACTACCAAGCACATCGCCACCAGCATTCTTGTGAATAATCAAGTGAGCGTTACCACCATTATGGTTATGCTGACAGAGAATTCTTTCACCAGAGTCAATGTTATCTGGTGTTGTGGAAAGTTGGGTTACTTGACCCAAGAGTTTGATTACGTTCATCCTATTACGGTAACGGGGGAAGCATAGACATAACCAGTGCCAGCAGTTTGGTTTGGTGCCAATCTTATCTGGATAGTTTCTCCACCAGATTTTGGTTGATCCAGATAAGTTGGAATATTGGGATCGTCATAATCAGTAGAAGTAGATTCTTTTCTGATGTAGATAGTCTCGCCTGCAGCAATAATAACATCATGATAGTTAAAGGTCTCTACATTATTCTGCTGGAAAATACTAAATGGTTCTCCAGTAGCAGGATTAAGAGCCTGAACTACAACTACTCTGGCACAAACAGGTTTGTCTGATTGATTGTCAATCTTAACTACACTTGCTCGAAGGATTTCTTTTCCATTTAACATTCCTCCTCCATTACCAGAAGGATATCCTGCATCAATATCTGTAGCAGAATCCAACGAAGTAATTTTACCAATTGGTGTGACTAGCATTACTCTCCTGATTCTTCACTTTTATTTATTTGTTTCAGCATTTTCTGGAGGTCTGCTGTGCTACCAACAAATAGATTATTAGTAGTATTATTAGTCTCCCTCTTGGTAGGTGCCTCAAGGTTCTTCATCTTCTGCTGAAGATCGATGAGTTTGTCAGTAGCGTCTGCAACCTGCTTCATGGCGTTCACAGCGACTTCATACGCTCTAGGGTGCCCAGACTCCTGTGCTACCTCTAGCGCCCCGTCTAGCGCCTCCTGACCCTTGCTGAGCAATGAGTATAATTGACCACGGGTAAACTCGTAGTCTTTTGTCTGATCGTCCTTCTCTTCTTTAGGAGGTTTAGGTTTTGATGGTTCAATGTCAGTCGATTCAACTTCGATATCGAAAATGTCTTCCATGTTATCTTCAAACTTGCTCATAGTAGTTCAATGCCTTCATTAAATCCAAAGTCGTCAGTAGATACCAGCAGTGCGTCATCGGCAGCATCGATAACACCATCGTTGTTCTTGTCTTCGAGTGCCTTGGGTGTATAGGTAACCTTGGTTGTTCTTTGTGGAACAGCAGCGTTGATACCTTCGTATACAATTGCTTTCTTGATGACGCTTGATTGATCGAATGGACCGTAGATGTAAGACTTAGCAGTAAAAGATAAAGTCCAAGTAATATATCTACGCTCAAGAAAAGAGTCATCCCATGTATCATCATACTGAACACTATTCAATACAATAGCAACATCACGCTTCTCATTCATGTCTGGGATCATGTTGAGAGTAATATTAAAGGTTGGTTGGAAGTATGGTAAAATCTGCTCAAGAATCTGAAGTCCGTCGTCTTGATTTTTAGCGATAATACCAAGTTCAAACTCAATATTATATGGCACAGGAACATACTGCTCCTTTACCTCGGTGCCATCGTCTTGAACAATGGTTCTATATTTTTGAATAGGAGATGTTTTACGTTGAGCATCATACCCAATACCAGTCATCTCAAAATAAAGACGTGGTAATGTGATAGCAACTTTACGTGCCACATCAGGATTCTGTTCCAGACGTGTTAAGAACTTTGCCTTTGGACCATATGCCAAAGGAACTTTCTCTTCTTCAAGAACAGTAGTTCCATCAGTAGGATCAACCTTCTTCAAAGAAATGTTATTGAATAGGGTTCCAAACCCAATAATATTTCTACGAATAATTTCGTTATAAAAATGTGACCCTAACATTAGATACTACCTGTAAAGTTACCTGCTTCACCGAATGGGTTGCCCTCAGTCCAATCAATAATATTGTCAGCGGCATCTTCGATCTCTCGATTTTGATCATACTCGCTGTTGGTATTATTTAGAGTATCAAATGTACCTACTGCATATGCAGCACCACTATCATTTCCAGTTAGAGATTCTCCCTCTGTAAATGTACCAGTTCTGTTGATAATCTGAACAATTCTTGAGGGAGCATCCCAAGACTTGACTTCACCAGTAGCATTACTGGTTCCTCCGGTAACAGTTTCACCGACTTCATAGTTTCCAGTTCCACCTGCTACCATAGTAAGAGCGATAGCACTGCTGAATAAAGTTTCTATCTGATCGATATCAGTCATTCCGGTAGAAATATCATCACTACCAACTTCATAGATCTCTGCTGTCATTGTATAGAATTGAAGTTTACCAAACTGGTAAAATGGGTTCTCTCTTTCTACAAACTTAATTTCGTAAAGATCTTTAGTTAATGGGAAATAAAGTAGATCGCCTTCGTTAGGTCTACCTTGTACAGTAAGATTGTAGTTTACTGACGTTGTGTCCCATCTTCTAGTAGATACTCGGAACTTAACTTCATCAGTAATTCTCAATCCAAACTTACTAATAAACTCAGATGTATCTCCAAATCCAGTTACATTTTCTAATAGCATCTCAATTACAAACTGTGTTTGAAACTTAGAATAGATGATATCATCCAGAGTGTTATCCTTTAGGATAGTTCTTGGCATGTAATAGATATCTGTGCCGAACAATTTAATCTGTTCGTCAACAAGATCCTGGATGAGATTTTGCTCACCAGTAAAACCTTTATATTGTTGTGGGAAGTAAGGACTAGTAGGCATATTCTTATCCGATCATGTCCATTGGAGGAAGACTGTACTTAGACATCATATCTGCTTCTAATTGCATAATTTCTCTATTTCCATCCTCCCAGATCTGACGACCATTAAGAGTGATGCCACCAGGAAGTTGTACATTATTGTACTTAATCAAGTTTGCTCCCCATTGTCTTTTGATTAGAGCAGTCGCATATTTTTTGACAAAACTATCGTTATAAACTTGAGTAAAAGTATTTGGGTCTAGATAGCGATGGCAATCAATAAGAAGATATTGATCTTCAACAATTCGTTTCTTATCAATATCAATATAAAGTCGATCTTGTCTCTTGTTAAATCTATATTCAATTAAAGCACCTGTATTGATAATCATATCAATAGTTTCAAAGTGCTGCTTGATCATGAAGTAGTTGGTCAGATCAAAATTACCAAAACTAAATGCAGAACCTGATGAGAATGAGAACAAGTCCATCAAATAGTATTGGTTGCTCATACCAAACAAGTTGTTCCTCATAAAGTTTGAGGAGACACCAAAGACTTTGGAAACACCAATAACTGCATCAGGGACTTCGATGTAGTTATTTCTGTTTTCCCATGCATCATTATTAGGAGCAGTAGTATCCTGATCTGATTCGTCAAAACGAGTTACATCATCAGCAGTGAATTGATGTTTAAGATACATCCTTTCCACGCCATCAAAATGATATTCATGATAATATTGAATAGCATCATCAATTAGATCATCTACCTGATCATCATCCACATTGATCTCTAAGACAGGTGCTCCAAGTCTTCTAAGACAATAATCAGTAAACTCCGCTCTACTTGACGGTTGTGCCATTACTTCAACCTACTTTTTAAGTATTTATGGAAGTCTAAAAGTCAAGTAGATAACTGTTTAATCATTACTCTACATGTGTCAGCTATAGTTACTGCGGCTCCAGTAACTGTGCTAAGTCTTCTCATTGTAAATCTAAAATCATCGCCACTAGTAAAACTTTCAATTGTATGAAGGTTATATGCAGTTTCTTCAGCGCCACTGCTGCGACGGATATATCCATCTTCAATTCTAGCTAGTAATGTTCCACTATCTGAGTTTAGACGCATATCTAGTTGACCCGTATATCTATAGTTACTTCCTGCAGTGCCTCTAAGACAAAACTCAATATTAACTTCATACACTCCTGTTTCGTTTATCGTATAAATGCCACCACTTTCTGAGTAGATAGAATCATTAAAAGATGATGCAACATCAATATTACTAATTCTACTAGCAGTGGTGCTGTTAAAGTTTTCATTACCAGTAGGATCTTTATAGATAGCAACTTTCATTGCAGATGATCCACCACTAGGAGCATCAACCCAGCTTGTCCCAGTTGCAGTAGAACTTAATAGTTGACCAGAGGTTCCTACATCACCAGAACTATCCGTTAGAGTCCCATCTACTTGAAGACTCCCATATACTCTACTTCCACCTTTTAACTTTGCCATCAGTATCTTAGTTTTTTACTATTTATTTTACGAACCAGAATAGTCTGGATTTTGAATAAATGGAGCAAAGTTTTTTACTGAGTTTTGGTAAATATTTTTTATTTCTAAATCATCTAGTTGTCTACTGTACAGTAATACGTTTCCAATTACTCCATCAAAATACGCCTCAGCTCCAGACGTGTGTTGTTCTGCTCCAACTTTAACGGTATTAATACCACTGGTACTATATGTGTTTGTTGGACTTAAAAAACTAAGATCATTACCAGTTTTAGGTTCTCCATTCACATAACATTTTATATCACCAATAGTTCCCGAACTTGCCATAGAAAAAGCAATCATTTGATATGAGTTTCTTTCATATCCTTCAGCTTCGATAAGGTTCATTACTGAACTATCAATTTCAACATAACCATTTCCAAGTTCTAGTCTAGCAGCACCTTGACCTGTTACTCTAACAGTAAATCTTTCTCCTGATTGGTTTCGACCATATGAAAATAATCTAGCATTAGTAGCATCAGTTTGATTATATTTAAATCCAACTATAATAGTCCTTGCTGCTGATCCTGTAACACCATTATAAGAAGAACCACTATTAGAACCATCACATGCTCCATATCTAGCAGTGCCATCAAATCCCACACCGCGATATTTTATATCAGTATTATCAGGAATGAAAAGAACACCAGGAATATTTGGACTAACAGGTCCAGTTGTATCTCTATCTAGATCTTCAATAACAAAAGCATTCCATTCTTGTGCTTGAGGTGGAATGATAAGTTTTCTGTCTCCTGATACTGGATACTTGGTTGCTGCATAAAAATATGGATTACTAGAACTAACATCCGCTTCGTTTGCTCCAGCAGCTAATAGTTTTGCATCTCCTATTGCTACAAGTTTTCCCCAATTTGAAAGAGTTGTTATATCAGTACCTCCTTGAAAAGATTCTGGTTGTGTTTCACCATCATTACCAAAAATATATGTTGTATTAAGAAAACCTGTTGTAGTTCCAAATAATCTGGATCCTCCAACAATAAGAGTTCCATCCGACCTATCAACGTCTAAGGTACTTCCAAAAAAAGTATTAGCAGTACCTGTAGGATTAGAGATCTTATATTCATTTGTTCCATCTAAATCATAACGATAAACTGCTCCTTTTTTGGAATCATGCCCAGGAGCTCCTACGTATATTTTGCTATTTCCTATAGCAACACAGAATCCAAACTCATCATCACTGGATCCATCGGAAGCAGTAATTTTAGTTTCTCCAGTTCCATCTACATTGAATACATAAACTGCTCCTTCCGCAGAATTAATGCTACTATCTCCTACTACAATTTTACCATTTGCCATAGCACCAGAAACGCCCCATGATGTAGTAATATTAGAATCGGTAGAAGTAATTTTAGTTTGGTATGTTCCATCTAAGTCAAAAACATATGCTGCTTGTCTAGCAGTAACTAAAATCTTTCCATTATCAATATCTACATCATATCCAAATAATAAATCATCTGCGGAATCTGGGGGAGTGACCCAACTTGAATAATCAATTGATTCACCTGAAGCAGTTAAACTAATAATAGTTATTGCTCCTCTATCGTCTCCAACAGATCCAAAAGCTTTATCTTTAGGAGCACCTACAACAACTGTATTTTCAGCAACGGCAACAGCAAATCCAAACTGATCACCATCTCCCAATCCCTGAAGAGAAGAAAATATAATTTCTCCTGTTCCATCTAAATTATAGATAGATACTTGAGACAATTCGCTAGTCGAAGGACTAGGATTACCAATAACAATTTTTCCACTTCCTATAGAGATAGAATTAGAATATAAAGCATAACCCGCATTGTAATTTCCATCCAATGATGTTAATGGAAAGAAATGTTCTGAACCTACCGTATTAACAAAATTATAATGAATATTAGTACCAGTAAGAGGGAACTCTTCATATGATGGAATTACTGTTTTTTTTATAAGTGTTGTAGGATTATTACCAGAACTAGAAACAGTGCCATTACTAGATATACTGACATCTAAACCATTATTACCTGCTGAATATAATCTATATTTGGGGTTTCCAAAAAGACTCTTCTGATTTCTAACAAGAATCTCTACACTTTGTCCTACTTGAACTTTTGGATTTGCAGAACATATCAACCAGTAATCATCTCCCGAGCTGGATTGTCCACCTCTACTTCCATTTTTGGTGAAGTTACTATTAATATTTAAATGCCTATTATTACCACTAAGATCATCCCATGTAGTTACAGCAGTAGTAACGGTTTGATCTGCTGTGAGTGTTGTTGGATATTCTCTACCCGTTCCCCAAATAATCCTAACGATACCATTTGCACCATCTCCGCCATCTTGGTTGTCTTTACCGCCACCGCCACCGCCACCATACAATCCTCCATTACCACCATTATCATTTGATGTGGTTTGCCCTTGCCCACCACCGGAACCGCCACCACCGCCAGTTCCGCCTATTCCGGCAAATCCATTAGTTAATGATGTAGCCGTCACTCCTACACCACCACCGCCACCACCTGCAGCAGACACCCCGCCGCTGCCACCGCCACCACCGCCACCATTAGTACCAGCACTAGCATTATTGGATCCTCTATCACCACCATCACCGCCATCACCACCATAACCAGCAGCACCACCACCGCCACCAGCTCCATTAGTGGAATCTGAAGTAGCTCCACCAGCACCACCATTTGCCGCTCCATATCCTGTCAGCGTGAATATTGATGTCCCAACTCCACCAGCACCACCACCGGATTGATTTTCATCAGTTGATGATCCACCTTCTCCACCAGTTGCCTGCGCGTATACCCTCGTAATTCCTACATCGGATGATATAGAAGAAGTTCCACCAGTAGCACCAATATCACCACCAGCACCACCTGCACCAACTACTACTGAATATTGTTGATATGCTCTTGCACTCAATTTAGCATAAGCAAGTCCACCACCACCGCCACCTGCTCCGGGTTCATCGTCATTAGTAGCGTTTCCACCTCCACCACCGCCACCAACGACAATAGCAGAAGAATCGGAAACACCTGCAGGCATTGTAAATGTGTAACTTCCTGGAGTTGTGTAGTCAATCTGTCCTTGAGTATCTCCAGTGGTAGTGAAGGTTCCATTTATATCAAAATGAAGTTCTAAACCATTTGTAGGAATATCATCAAAAGGCTCTATTTCATCAATGTTTCCTAAAGTAAAAAGAGTTCCAGCTGGATCAGTTCTTATTGTAGGAGTATTGTCAATTTGTTTTGGTTTAAGTTCAAGAGTAATTGCTGCATATGAATCACTGCCACTACCACCAAATGCTCCTGGATTGATGGATCCAGCGGATACATTAGATTGGTAAGCAGCCATTACAGTAGCTCCAGTGGATCCATCGTCACTTTCGGATTCAATCATAGTGAAACCAGTTGGAGCTGTAACAGGAAATACTTGATCATCATCTAGAAATCCAATAATAACAACAGTCGAACCAGCACTTACTGTTAGTGCTCCTGGATTAGGCATACTAAAATTACCAGTAGAAGTTATAAAATTAATACTAGAAGGAGTAAGACATTCAGGATCAACTCCACTAAAAGCAAACTGAATATTTGGAGCTCCAGATATAGTTGTAGCAGATTGAGAACTATTCCCAACATTATAATACGACAATGCATAGTTTGGATTGTCATTAGTACCTCTATCGATACCTACCCATTTAAGTGGATAATCTACCTCATTAATATCATGACAATGTGCATGAAAAACAACATCACCTGACTCTACTGATGCCATTGTTGTTAGAGAGGTGGATCCATCATAATCAGCACTTGACCCTAGTGAAATAGTTTCAGTAGAAATAGAAGATATAGATGTTTGTTCATCAATTTCAGTACAAAGAACTTTAGACTCCTTAGTAACTTTAAAGTCACTAACGTTTGTATCTCTCTCGTCAAACTCAACCGCACGAAGGTTTCCCGGTGTAGGAAATTGTTCCAAGACAACATCTCCTGGTGGTAACTCCCTTCCTGTTAGTTTTGCAACGTTTCCCATAATTATGATGCGTTATATACGAAGTCTAGACTGTCGTCAGTTTCATTATATAGTATCTCAAATCTCTCGGTAGATGCTGAGTTCTCGCATCTTACTGCTCCTTTAACTGTAACATCTGCAGTAGCAGTTAGTGTTCCTGTTACCGTAGCACCAGAAGTAGTAGTTTCAAGTTTTTTGGAATTGTTGTGATAGAGATCTACACTACCATCTTTAGTAGCGGTAAATAAAGTGTCTGAATTGGTTGTCTCACTCATAGTGAAGACACTACCATTCCAACTCATACTCATATTATCTTGAATACCACCAGTAACATCATCAAAAACTAGTGTTGGAGTATCAGATTGAATCCAAACTTGACCTGTACCTTGCGTAAAAATCTTAAGATCTTGACCTGTAGCAGTCGTAATCTGATTAGTTGCGCCTGCTGCATCATGATAAATCTGTAGGTCTTGAGAAGCACCAAACTGTAACCTATCATCGGTGGCACTACTACTATCGCCAAATTGAATTAGATTACCATTGGTGTCTAATGTTCCACCAAGTTGTGGTGTTGTATCTTCTACAACATTGGAGATTCCACCACCACCACCAGTGCTAACAGAACCATCTGCCATCAAGAACTGGGAAGATGTTCCGCCAGACTTAACGATTGAAGTTGCAGTTAGTGCTCCTGTTACCGTAACGCCAGAAATGGTAGTTATCAAAGTTTGAACATTGTTGTGATAAAGTTCACATGCTCCATCAGCATTAAACAATGCAATATTTTCAGTGCCACCTGTTTGTTGGATAGCAAATAAATTACCAGCAGGAACGCGAGTAAGTAGGTTACCTGTTGAATTATCTATGTATGAACTCGACCCATCATGATAAATCTGCAGATCTCGGCCATCGCCAAAATGTGCTCTATTAACCATTTCACCACTACTATCAGGAAATTCAATTACATTACTATTGGTATTTAAATCTCCACCAAGTTGTGGTGTAGTGTCATTTACAACATCAGATGAGATTCCACTCAGTCCAGAACCGTCGCCAGTTGGTGTGAGATAATCTGTGCCAGCAACAGCAGCAGAAATAGTTGTTCCATTAGACTTGACAATTCCATTAATGGCAGCAACTACAGGATCAGTTTCTGTATAAGAAGTTAGATATGTTTGAAGATCACTAATCTGAGATTCTGTAATAGATAATGCTGCCTGGTGCTGTGTTACAGAACTTTCAGTGATATTAGCATTAGGTACATTTGCCCAAGTAACCGCAGAAGAAAGATCATTAGTTTCTGTATAAGAAGTTAGATATGTTTGAAGATCACTAATTTGAGATTCAGTGATACTTAATGCTGCCTGATGTTGAGTTACACTCGATTCGGTGATATTAGCATCGGGTACATTTGCCCAAGTAACCGCAGAAGAAAGATCATTAGTTTCTGTATAAGATGTCAAATACGTAGAACTATCAACAGAACCATCTGCCTTTAAGAACTGGGAAGATGTTCCGCCATTTTTAATAAATGCTTCTGCTTCAATATCCTTATTAGAGACCCACTTAGTTCCACTATGAGAATAGTTAAAGGTAGCACTAGCACCGTCAACAGTTAAACCTGCACCATCTGCTGCAGCAGAGTCAGCAGCACCTGAAGCAACAGTGATGTTTAAATCCGAGACATCTAGAGTGGTCGTATTTAGAGTTACCGTAGTTCCATTGACAGTAAGGTTACCACTCAAAGTGAGATTTGTACCAGTAGCATTTGTTGCCAATGCACTAGCAGTTGCAGCATTACCTGAAGTGTTAGCACTTAAAGTATTTGTAGATGCATTATAAGTGTAGTTAGCACTATTAGTGAATATCTGTTCGTCTCCTGTCGCAGTTCTAACGAACACAGGGAAACATGTAGTATCACTAGCGTTGTTTCCTAAGTCAACGGTAGAGGCAACTGAAGCAATATCAGCAGTTCCAGCAAGATTTGCACTAATTTTATTTGTAGATGCATTATACAGTAAACTAGAACTATTAGTGAATATCTGTCGATCCCCTCCAGAATCTTTAACGAATGTCAAGAAACATGTAGTATCACTAGCGGTGTTTCCTAAGTCAACTGTAGAGGCAACAGAGGCAGTTCCAGTAAGATTTGCACTTATAGTATTTGTAGATGCATCATAAAGTAAATTAGAACTATTTGTATTTATCCGTTGAGCTCCTGATGTGGCTCTAACGAATGTTAGAAAACATGAACTATCGGTAGCGTTGTTTCCTAAATAAACCAACTCAGCTTTAGTTGCATTTGCAGCAATACCTGAGGTGTTAGCACTTATAGTATTTGTAGATGCATCATAAGTGTAGTTAGCACTATTAGTGAATATCTGTTGAGTTCCAGTTGTATCTCTAACAAACAAAGGGAAACATGTAGTATCAGTGGCGTTGTTTCCTAAGTCAACCTTATCAGCATCAGTCGCATTAGAAGCAGTTCCAGTTAGATTTGCACTTATAGTATTTGTAACTGAATCATAAAGTAAATTGTTACTATTAGTGAATATCTGTCGATCCCCTCCAGAATCTCTAACGAATGTCAAGAAACATGTATCATCACTAGCGGTGTTTCCTAAGTCAACTGTAGAGGCAACTGAAGCAGTTGTTGATAAAACATTCGTAGATGGATTATATGTAAGACCAGTATCAACTTCTGGTCTTTGAGATCCTGTAGATCCATCAACAAAAACTAAGTATACTGATTCATTAGTGTTGTTATTTTCGTGGACATCGATATTCTGAGCAAGAGTTGCTTCTGATGCAGTAACAGAACTCCATGTTACATTACCAGAACCATCACTAGTTAAAACATATCCACTAGTTCCATTTGTAGTTGGATAAGATAGTCCCCCAGCAGTAAGAGAACCTGTAATGGTTGCATCTCCACTAGCACTAATACTACCTAGAGTTGCACTGGTAGCAGTTACATTAGGAATATTGAACTCGCCAGTTGATGGAACGTATCTTAAACTCGTATCAGTTCTGAGGTTTTCATCTCCAGTTGTAGCATCAACAAAAGTGATGTAATGAAACCCAGATGCACTATTTGTAGCAGTTAGAGATACAGTCTCTGCATTAGCACCAACATCTACAATACTTTCCGTTCCGTCAACATTTTTCTTGATGAATACTTTTCCATCATACGTATTGATCGCTACTTCTCCCAACGCCAACTGTGTAGTTGTGGGAACTGAATTAGCCGTAGCAGATCTACGTAATTTAATTGTTGGGGCTGCCATGGTGATACCTATCTAGGTTAAAACTCACCACCATCCTTAACTGTATCTACAGTTTTCTTACGAGTAGATGGTGATTTTTTTGAAGCGTTATCTAACGCTTTTTGTAACTCGGAAACATTATCTAATGTTTCCTGTAATTTTTTTTCATGACACTTAATACGTGCCTCCAAAGCAACAATCTGGCTGAGTTGTGTTGACAATTTTTCAGTCATCACCTCAACCAGAGTTGCGTAATCTACTTGAACATCCATAATAAAAATACAATATCAATTATTTATCAATAGGTTCCAGCATCAACTACTAGGTTCTGGAGGTATCTTCCAGCGGTTGCACCATCAGGAGCATCACCAGCAGCAAGGTAACTAATAACTGCTTCGTTAGTTCCGGCAGTGTCTGTTACATTATAAGCAAGTGATAAGAATGCAACTGGTGTTGGAGCAGCATCACTGCCACTACCAGCAATAGCAGTAGTACCAGCAACGAATAAATCCGCTCCTTCGTCATAACCAATGAATACATTGTCTAATGAACCACGATTAACAATCAGACCAGAATCTGAAGTAGGAGCAGTGCTACCACCAAGTCCCTGTTGCAGTTCAAGGATAGCATCTGTGACTGTCGTATTTGTTGTATTGACAGTAGTAGTTGTTCCATTAACTGTTAGGTTACCTTGGATCGTAACAGTAGATCCATTATCAGAAATAGAACTATTTACAAGTTGATCAGTAGACCACTTAAGAACTGCATTGTCTGTCAAGTTAGCAGCGTTCTTAAATGCTACGCTATCGGCAGCAACTGCAATACCATCTCCAGCACCAACATTCAAACCTACAGTTTGACCTTCGCTTGCGGTTCCAGTCTTGGTAAGACCATTTCCTGCGGTTACATCCTCAACATAGTTACCATTAGTATCAGTGCTAAGATCAATAGGTCCAAGAGTAATTTCTTGACCAGAGATGCTTAGATAATCATGTGATGTATCATCAAGAGTTACATTAGTAGAATTATCTGTTCCTGCTGCATCAACACCTAAAGTTCCTCTAGCAGTAGCAGCATCTGCATCATCAATTAGAGATCTACCAAAAGCACTGATGGCAGTAGTAGCAGCACTAGTAGCAGAATCAAAGTATGGGAATGTATTTGCTGCTTGAGTTAATCCAGCAAGATCAGCAAGAATAGCATTCTGTGCTTGAACGTCTGTGCCGATAGTTAATCCGAGAGATGCTCTAGCAGTTGCTCCAGATTCTAGAACAAAGTTTGATCCATTACCAACAATGAATCCGCCATCAGTTGTCGATAAACCAGCAACATCAGCAACAGTTCCTGTTCCAGCGATAGAGATAGCATCACCGTTTGTAGTGACAGTAACAGCGACTCCACTACCTCCAGAAGCAGTAAGTGTTTCACCATTAGAAAGAGTAGTGGTATTAGAACCATCTGAAATGGTCCAACCCGTATAACCACTTTCCTGGGTTACCCAAGACAAGTTGCCATTAGTATCTGACTGGAGAATCCTATTTCCTCCAGGAGCATCTGGCCAAGTATATGTAGAATCGTTAGCAGTATCTGCAACCTTAAAGGTAACAGATCCACCACCACTACCATCAGTTCTGGATAGAATTACAACTTCTCCAGATGCTGTAGCAGTAGCAGCTACCAGTGATTCATCGACACGAGCGGTAAAAGAACTACCACCAATAGTAACAAAAGAAGCAGACCCATCTGCGATGTAAAGAACACCTGCGGTAGTATCTACAAAAGGTTCACCAATTAATGCATTATTAATACTTGCTGCGGAAGGAGACTGAGTTCCCCTTCTTAGTCTTAATCTTGGTGCTGCCATGTGCCTTTTCTACGTAAAGAACAATATCCTTCCTATATTTAGTAAGTTCCGTAATCTAAAGCATCATCGTCAGTTCCATCTGCTTGATCTAACACCTCAAACTTAGTTATATGTTCGTATTTTAATGTACCAGCATTCCATACTAACATACTACCATCGTGTCTTCTAGAAATATCAACATCAGTTGATGCTCCTAATGTAGTGGGACTAGGTGTACCCCCACCACCTGGATTGCTTGGTCCAGATCCTCCTCCGCCAGAATTACCTGATCCACCGCCACCAACATTACCAAATCCTGGATTACTAACGACAACAGATGTGGCAACTTGTGACACACTCGTAGACACAACGTTACCACCCCGACCAGTGTTGACTGTTATTTGATATGCCATTTAAATTACTACGAAAGTACAGAAGGTTCTACTTCAATGATACCCTCAATAACTTTTTCTTTTACTTCGGTGCTAGTATTTTCAATGAAGATATTATATACATATCTTCCTACCTTTAAACTAGTTGTTGTAGTTGTAAGAGCACCTCCATGATCAGGCATACTAATTCTTATTAGTCCTTCCGATGCATTTAAATCTCCCTGAGCATTTAGGGAAATTACATTGGAAGTAGTATAGTTTCTTGCCATAAAGGCACTTACAGTATATCCAGTTAGGTCAATAAAATTACCATTAACGTCCTTGAGATTAAAGTCCGCATTGAAATCAGTGCCCTTAGTAATTGTTAAATTAACAGGTATTGCCGCCATGAAAAAACCCTCCCATATTCTTATTTATATGAGAGGGTTTCTATCATTCTTCAGTTGTCTCTGGAGTCTCTGGAGTCTCTTCAGATTCTTCTTTAGGACTCAGAAGTTCTAAGGTTTCCATACCTCCTTGAAGTTTTAGTTTATACTCTTTTGCTTTAGCAAGGTTTGATTCTAATTCGGCAATCTGCTTATCTGTGGTAGCAAGTTGCTCTTCAAAGTTTGCTCTAAGTTGTTCAGTGTCCATTGTAATCAAAAAAATAATTTATACTAGTATTTAGTGCCTAGGAACGGCGGGGTTTGTTGGAGGATCGATTTTGAAAGGAAGAAATGATTCAGGGAGTTCTTGATTTGCTCGATAAACAATATTCAAATGCCATCCTGGCAGAGGAGTTGCAGAATTATCTACAGGTTCTTCTTCTCCAGTTAACTCATCAATTTCATATCTTCTAGTGCTTTCATCGTAGAGAGTTCCTACTACATCGATAAATCCTGGACCAGGAACATCAATAACAGTGTCCCCAGTTGCATCATATGTTTTTACATATTCCAGTGGTTCAGCAAGTTCTAAGAACTGCTCCATGGAATCAAATCTCATATAATGTACTAACATTGGTAAGTCCGCTCCTTTTCTATATTTAGTAATTCCAGAATTGATATGCCATACTATATCTTGGCGTATCTACCGTAGTACCACTACCAGAATGAAGAACATCTCCTGGAATAATTAAAAGTCTTCCAGGCATAGGAGAAATTAAATCTGTTTTCATTTCTCCTGGTACTCTATTTGGCGAGAAAAATATTTTTGTTTCTCCTCCCCATTCAGGTTTCCATTTTGTGTTGGGGTATATAATAAAAGTCCAACAACCTTCAACTAAAGAATCTGTGTGTGGAAGAGGTTTGTCGTCTTTTTCAAAACAATTATACAACACTCTATCAAATTTTTCAACTTTTGGTATCTCAAGAAAATCTAACTCTAATATTTTATTGAGATACTTTTTTTCTATAGATGCAAAATCTTTTTCTAAAACATGAAACCCTTTGGAAGATGGTTGTTTGAAGTTTGATTCTTGAACATCATCAAACATAATCCATTCAATCGATTGAATGTGATTAGTTAACTCTTCTATTTCTGTTTCTGTTAAAAAATTATCAATCACCCAGCAATCTGGTCTAACAATCTTTAGTATCATGGAGAAGCAATTTTAATAATAGTAATTACACCTGATGGAGCAGTAATAGTTCCAGTATTTCCTAATTGAGATCCTCTAAGTCTTAATGTAGAATTAGATCCAACCTGAAACAAAGCAGTTCCTGTATCACTACTAAAATTGTGGGTTCCGCCTTGCTGTGCTCCACCACCTCTACTATAGTTTGATTGATATCTGAAGGGTTGAATACTTCCATTAATATCCCACTGGAAACCAGCATTGGTTCTAACTCCACCAGTAAGTCTACAATTAAAAGAACATTGATATGTTCCTTCATCAGCAATAGTGATGGTAGTTCCATTAGTCAAAGATGTGATACCACCAGGATCAAATACAAGTGCCAAACCATCAACATAGTTAGTAGTATTTAAATTAGTTCCACTACCAAAACTATATTTTGCTGCTAGTGTGTAAGCAGCACTTCCTGGTCTAATATCTTCTCCCGCGTAATTTTCAACAGCTGTTGCTGCTTTAATTACATCTACATGTAGTTTACCTGTTCCTGGCATTATGCAATCCTCCAAAGTGTGATGTAACTATCTCCAGCAATGATAGTTGTATTTTGTCCTGCCGCTCCTGCTTGACCAAATTCCATTGCAACTGTATCTCCAGCATTTAAATTGTAAGCAGTTACCAATTCAGTGCTTGCTTCATTATGACCACTTGCTACTCTAATATACGAAGATCTAGATTCTTCAAACTGACCGCTAGAATTAATACGAAATCTAAATCTAGGAGAATCACGAGCTGCTGAATTATTATATGCCGTACTAGCCATCACAATATACATTCCTGAAATAGGAATGGTAATAAATGTAGCGTCATTAGACCAAGCACCAGTTTCCGACTGATTAATGATTGGAGATGTATTAAACACTGTTCTCAAAGTAAATCCAGCTGTGTCATTTGGATTTGGATTTGCAGTCAAGTTTGTTTGATACATCGCTGTAGAATTATAACCAGTAGATACTGATCCAGTACCTTCTTTGGTTACAGTGTTTGCTTTAATTGTTGTTACTGTTAAAGATCCCATTATTATTCTGCAATTTTGTAAACTAATGCGTGACTAAAATCTAGCAATGTACAATCATTGCCATTGAATCCTGTGCCATGATAGAACTGCAATCTTAAAGTAGAACCTTGATTAAGCTGATACATAGTTGCTAATGATGTAGATGCTGTGTACTGACCGCTAGCATCTCTACAATAAGAACCTCTAGCTTCTTCTGGTTGAGCAGATCCATCAACAACCCATCGATGCCAAACAGTCCAACGATATGAACTATCTTGGGTAGTACTCTCAATATATCCTACATTAGCATAGCAATAATAGATTCCATCTTCTGGAACAGTGATTTCAGAAGTAGAAACAGTAAAACCACCCTGATTAATAACAGTAGAATTGAACACATTTTTTTGTGTCCAATTAGTTCCGCCATTAGTCATGTTAGTCCCAGCAGGTCCTAATCTAACTTTGACGAGGGGGATAACTGATGATCCCCCTCCTTGTGGTGGTTCTACCGAGTTATAAAGTAACTCGTCGCATTCAATAGCACTCATTGCTTTTGTATAGACTCCTCATTCTATTTATCAAAGTATCTGCCAGATGCCATTGACGATTACTGTATTTCCACTAGCGATAACAACGTCTCCTGTAGAGAATGCATTAGTTCCTGCAGGAACAGTTACATTTTCAGAAATAGTAGATCCTGAAGCCTTGATAATACCCTGACTATCTAACCATTGAGCACTTCCATTAGCTTGTAATCCAGACTTAGCATTAATAACACCAGTAACATCAGCACCGCCAGTAGTGATAGTTAGAGCACCTTCAAGTCTAGATGTACCTTGAACACGAAGGCGACCAGATTCACCATTATCAGTGAAGTCCTCGCCAACATCAAGAGTATATGCTGGTGTTGTTTCACCAATACCAACTCTGGAGTTTCTGTAGATATTAGTTCCATTTTCAGTCCAACGTGAGGTGACAAACTCACTATCATTCTGATAGAGAATACCAGAGAAGTTGACATCACCAGCAACGTTTAGAGAATACTGAGTAGTGCCATTTACAAATGCAGAAGTACCAATTCCAATCTGATCATTACCGATGAAAGTATTACCACCATGAGGATTAGCATGATGTGGAGTTCCGCTATAGACTCTAAAGTTACGGCAAGAAAGAACATTACTTGCTGTTCCATTAATAGCAGTACCACCAGAATTGGTAACCGTCATTGCAAATACAATGGTATCACCTGGATTTAGATTGGTGATAGCAGCAGAGAAGTTTCTGTACGCAGTTGCATTAGCAGCATTACCATCCAGATAAGTAACTGAATTGTAATCATCTGTAATTACAGGTGTTCCATTAACACTAATTCTATATCCATAGAATCCAGAGTTAGTTTTAGTGGACCACTTAATTCTAAGATCACCAGTCTTCTCAGCAACAAATGTATTTACATCGTAGTAATTTGAGTTGCCATTATTATTTGCTGTCTCAATTTCTCTATCGTTAAAGAATACCAGATAAGCATCCTGATCACTGTAACTAATAGCAGAAGCATTTTCTGTGTGTACTTGACCATTAACAGATAACTTATATGGAATGTTTAATGGAGACTGACCGATACCAACATTTCCAGAACCTGTTTCAATGTCTCCACCAGCTCTTAGTAGTAGAGAAGTTGAGAGACCAGTGATATCAGCATCTGCTCCGCTACCAGCAGCACCATTGAAATACAAATCAGCAAGAGATGTTGTCGCTGGATTATTGGTGCCATAATCAGATGGTGCTCTAAAGATGTTCCAGGTATAAGCATATCCACCATTCTGGAAAGCAATACCTTGTTCGTGTTCGTTAGTACCAGTTCTGATAGTTAAAGCACTACGGAAATCATTGCCAGTAGTGAATACATTCAACTTACCATTTTGAGATGGTGTTGCTGAAGGTGATGTGCCTACAAGTACGTTACCGTTTGCTTGATCAGCATAGATCAAGTTATTACTAGAATCAACTCTAAAGGTTCCTTCAACATCTAGTGAATCAGTAACATCAACATCCCCATTGACTGTTAGCAATCTAGTAGTAGCATTACCAATAGTTAAGTCGCCATCAAGTGTTCCACCTGTAATTGGTAGGTTACCAGTTGCAGCACCATCTAGAGTTGCTGTAATAGTACCCGCAGCGAAGTCGCCATTAGAATCTCTGGCAACCAATTTACCATTAGCATTAGTATCATATCCTACAGGATTATTGCCATCAAGACCATCATCAAATAGTAAATTAGCAGCGTTGAATACTACGTTATTATTGACTGTAAATGAATCATTATTAACAACTTCAACATCTAGAGTTCCTCCTCCATTGCTTCCGTTACCTCCAGATGCAATGATACGAGAATCATATGTAACAGATGTAGAACCAGATCTGAACTCTACAGATGGTGTTGTACCACCAGAAGGATCATCTTTTCTACCAAGAGTTAACTTGCCATCTTCTAGTTTAGCACCTTCATAAACAGTTTGAGTGGTTTCATTATTAGGAGGAAGGATGATTCTATAATCAGCAAATGGTGGTCTATTAGAAGCACTACCAATAGTTAATGCGCCAGTAAATCCTCCATTAGTAATGTAACCAATGATAATACTATAGTCACCGGATGTATCTTCAGCAGATGCAGGGTTTGGTGGTACAGGTATCTCATCATTTGTGATGATGTTTGTAATCTGGAAAGAACCTACCGCGTTTGAAGTCGAATCGTAAAGGTTAACTACCTGGAAAGAACCATTATCAATAAATGGTAATCCTGTCAGCAATTGACCAGGAACATAAACTTCATAATATTCAAAGTTGTTGATCTTTCTAATGGTAAGGGAATCCTTTACATTAGTTTCATCTAGGTATTCTGGGATTCTGTTGGTAGATAGAATACCAAAATTAATATTGTAAGCAGTTTGATACCACTTGCCTTGCTTGTTATCAAGTTTGTCGGCATCAAGACCAGTGTCTACGCCATCGTTTAGAGATGTCCAAACTTTATACCAACTACCAAAATTATTTGCAGGTGTAGTACCAGAACCACGAATCCATAGATTATTGTTATCAGTAAATGCTAACTGTCTTACACCACCATAAGTAGCGTCAGTTCCACTAGCACCATTTCTTGCAGTTAGTACCAAGTGACGGATACCACCATCATCTAGTCCATCAGCAGAATTATTTTTAGTTTCTGCTTTGAAACCAGCTGGGAATTGAGATGGGTTAGAAGAAGAACTTAATGCACCTACATCTGTGTTCAATCTCAAGGTATTACCAGAGGAACCAGAAATATTAATATTATAAGTACCAGACAATCTATCTGTTGCTAATAGACCTGCTGAGAGGTTACTAGCGTTTGTATAGTATGTTCCTTGGAATCCGTCAAGCAAGTCAGCATTGAGGTTACTTCCATCACCAGTCTTGAGTTCTACAGAACCATTACCATCAAGTCCAACATTAAATTGCGACTTCTTAAATCTAGAAACACCAACTGTGCCATAAAGATCCTGAGAGATAGTCTGCTCAGTTACTCTCTTAACATCAATAGTTGTGTTAGCATAGTTTCTAGTTACTTCACCAACTTTTGCCAAAAGAACGGCATTAGAACCTGCTCCCAATTGAGGTGGTAGTGAGGTTACTGTGAAATCTCCAGTAGTATATCCACTACCACCGTCAGTTACAACAATGGTAGTAATATTTCCGGTTCCATTAACAGTGATGTTCGCTTTTAGACCAGAACCATTTCCACCAGTAAGTGGAGTGTCATTATATGTTCCAGGTGTGTATCCAGTGCCCTGATTAGATAGGATGATATTATCAACAAAAGCGCCGATAGTAAATGTTGATTCTAATACAAGAGGAGAACTTCCTCTTTCAAACTCAATTACTGTTCCAGAAGGGATTTCTTGAGTTAAAGTCTTATCAAGAGAGATTTCTGTAGTTCCAGCAGAAGTAACTACATTAGTAATTAATGTATCTGCTTGGATACCAGAAACATTATTAATTACCTCATGACCTTTAAGTACATCTGAGTTAGTTGCGAAAGATAATGTACTAGAGTTAATAGCACCAGTAGCACTAGTAATAGCAAAGTATCTTGTTTCTGCTCCCTTCAGTGATTGCATGACGGGAGCGAACGCTTGGTCTCCACGTAAGAATGTAAACGAGTTAGCAGCAGCTGAGTTTTGTGCTAGTCTCGATGTGGAGATAATTCCAGATGTAATATCAGAAGCAGCAATCTGGTTAGAGGATAGTGCTACCCAGTTAGCAGCGTTAGTAGAAGAGGTATTATATACTCTAGTTAGATTGACAGTAGCACCATTGTCATCATCGATGAAGTCAGTATCCTCCATCTTAACTGCGTTAACAATGTTACCATACAATCTACTTTCAATTAGAGCAGTTGCAGTTGCTTGAGTTCCACCGCCACCAGGAGCATCAATAGTAATATTTGGATTAGCGGTATATCCTAAACCTCCAACATAACCATTGAATAGATTAATAGTCAGAGAAATAACGGAACCATTAGCAACAGTTGCGGTTACATCTGCTGCTTGAGTTGGTGTTCCTCCATCAGAAGGAGTTACAGTTACAGTTGGTGTTGATACATATCCAGAACCACCTGCTGTAATGTTTACTTTGTAAACTACACCTGCTCTATATTCTGTTGCCTGAATCTGAGATCCAGAACCACCTAAAGATCCACCAGAATCTCTAGAAACATACACGTCATTGACGGTGAATGCTAGAGCAGGGTTTTCATTAAATGCTAAGAACTGACTTTCAGTATCATCATTAAGAATGAATGATTGTGATGTATCATTCTGAATAACAATGTCACCTGCAAGAGCACCACTATCTCCATAGATTGTATTTTCGCTAATTCTTGCTGCTTGATCTGCTACAGTGTAAACACTGAAAGGTCTTAGTGCAGGAATCTGATCTAGAGAAATCTTACCAGAATCAGTAAGTTCAACTAGTGCTCTAGGAACAGCGTTCGTAGAGTATGGTTTGTTGATGTAAGGTCCAAGGTTGTTAGTGATGAAGTCCTTAACCGCCTTCTGAGTTGGGATCTTACTATCAGAAGAAGTAGCGCCACCGAGTGTATTGGATGCGTCGAAACCAGTAACAACAACGTCGCCACCCTTCAGTTTCAAGAACTCAACTTCCGAGATGGTAACCGTACCTGTGAAGGTGATAGCACCAGTTCTGTTCTCAATCTTAGCGAAAGTACCAACCTTAAAGTCACCCAGTTCGTCAGTACCAGAAACATATACACGACCGTAGTCTTCCGATACTTGCTCATTGGCATCAACCTTAACGCCACCATTCTCGGGTAGAGCATTATAGTTTGTACCAGAACCTGCAAACTCCCAAGTGTGAGAAGAAGAGTTAACGATAGAAGGTCTGTGTAGAGAAACTTTAGGATTACCTCCATAGTTTGCTACATTGTAAGCAACTAAGTCTGTACTTAGAACAACTTGATTGGTAGCTTCATCAATTAGTTCTAAAGCATCTCCTGTTCCATTATCAAGTGTTAATGCAGAATTGAATGGAGGTCCTACAGTTCCACCAGTTAGAGATTCGATGAAGTATTCATCATCCGGGTCGGCGTTTCTATAACCATCAACTTTTACAATATAATCTTCTAGAGGTCTTCTTCCAAGATTCTCTACATTAATAATAGTTCTTCCTGTAACTGTGTTGGAGACCGAAGCAATGGTAGCGCGGATATAAGTACCACCACCTGTTGTATAACCTTGATCAAACTCATATGCATCTTTTCTGAATCCTCTTGCCCTTAGAGCAAACGTACCAAAGTTTGTAGCAGAGTTGGTGATAGATGCGTAACCACCAGATTCAGAAAGGACGCCATTTTCAGCAAAGATGACGAAGACAGAAACTAACTGGGTATAACCATCATTGGTAACCTTATATCCTGTACCACCAAATGTGATAATAGTAAAGGCAGCAGCAACCATTGACTTACCCTGGTTGGGGAAAGATGCTGTTCCATCAAGTTCCAGACCAGGGAAAGGTGAGTTAGGTTGAGCAACCTTATCTCCGTCGATCTCAGCACCGCCACCACCTAGGAAGGAGATAACAGAAGCGTTCTGAGTATATGGTGATGCCTCAATGATGGGCAGATCATCATATGTAGTGGTTGGAGTAATTAACTTATTATCTTGATCATACAGATAATTATTTGGTCTGCTTAGAATATTAGTTGTGTCAAATAATGTTCCATATGTACGTGTTGTTGCACCAGGAAGAATAGTTCCATCTAAAATCTGCTCAAGCAAGAGCATGGAAGTATTAATTGTAGTAGCAACATTGTTGCACATTGGTTGATCACCAGTTGTGTAAATGGCGATCGAGTTGTTTTGAGTTCTTACAAAAGTGTGAGCAGACTGTGGAAGGTGCTTGACACTATTAGAAGTTGCACTAACAAACGTATGTGGAGATTGTGGAAGATGTCTTACAGCATCTGCAGTAGCAGTAAGAAGTGTCGCGTAACCAACAATTCCAGAAGTAATGTTAACAGTAATCTGACCATTTTGTCTCTTGACTCCGTTAGCAGTTGCACTAACAAAAGTGTGTGCTCCTGTATATGCAGATGATCCTACCTCGATATCAAAAGTGTTTGTAGTTACGTTTTTAATAGGTAACCAGCGACCACTTGGATAATCATATCCAGCACGAGGATATGATTTGTTGATTGGAGAAGACTCTCCTTCTGGTTGACATGAGAATGTCAATGAAGAATCATCTACTTTAATATAATCACCTTCAGTAAAGTTGTGAGAAGCAATAGTTAATGTTACGACACCGATCATAGCGTCATAAACAGCATTAGTCACGGTGTGATCAGAAGAACCAACACTTGTGATAGATAGAGACTGTCCAGAGAAAGAATCTACTCCAGGACGTGGTAGAAGTCCACCATCAAATGTTAGTGAGTTGTCTGTTAGAATGACTCCACGACCAACACCCAGTCCATGCTGACCAATATCAAGAACTAAATCGCCAGATCCAGAATCGTAACTACCAGATGTTGGTTGGAAGTCTACATTATCAGCAGACTTGCCTGCATTAATTGTAATTGTGGTATCAGTAACTGCTGAGATAGGAATAGATCTACCAGCAAATGGATCAATTCCTGGACGTGGATAAGTCTTGGTAGACTGGTTGCCGTCCATGTCGCAAGTAAACGACAAGGAGTTGTCGTCAAGTACAATACCCGCACCAATGTATAGACTATGTGTTCCAATAGTTAGCGTTAGTTCTCCAGAAGCAGGATCATATGTAGCAGCGGTAGGAGTAAATTGTACATCCGCCGCAGATGCTCCTACATTTACACGAAGCGTATTTGCATCTACTACTGTTACTGGCAGATCGCTATCAAATGCTGTTTGACCAGCGCCTGGGAGGTAGTGTTCAGTCTTGTTGCTATCCATAGCACAAGTGAACGTAAATGACTGAGGAGCAATTCTCATCGAGTTGCCACTTCCAGTCAATCCATGACCAGTTACAGTAACATCAAAGTTACCTGTAGCAGGATCGTATGTAGCATTAGAAGGAGTGAATAGTTCTTCTAGATCCGCATTAACATCAGGGAGAATATTCCAATCCTCAAATCTAGATGCAGTGAAAGGACTATCTAGATCAATTTCTTCTGGGACAATAAACGTTCCATTTGCTAATGCAGAAGCAAAGGTATGTGCTACACCAGCAGCAGTTCCAGCATCACCAACGTTTACAGTGATAAGAGTATTAGCACCGGAAGTAGATACAGCAGTAATTAAAGTGCTCTTACCATAATTACGGTCTGTTGGAGTTGGACTTGCATGAGTTCCAGCACCGCCACCAGGATCGCATGTAAATGTGAGAGCACCTTCTTTAAATGCAACTCTATCTCTGTTTTCTACAGGAACAAACGTCAGTCCCGATGTTGTTACAGTAAGAACTACATCTCCAGTTGTTGAATCGTATGTAGCAGTGGATGGAGTAACCTGGAAGTAGTTTCCATTTGTCCAGTTACGCATCGCTTGACGAGCGTACTTACGTGCTTGTCTGAAAGCATAGATAGTTGCTCCTAACTGTGCTTCAGGAACTCCTGTAAGTGCTTGTCCGGTATAATAGTTCTCAGCAGCATTAACAATGCCTCCATTTCCACCCAGAGCGAGATCTCTAACTAAACCAGATAGAACTAGTTCAATATCTCTCTTGCACTTGTATGCTCTGTCTGTGGATAGTTTAAGAGCAGGATAGAAAGAAATTGCATCTCTATATGATTGATCAGCAATTAGAGTTTTGTTTCTAGCAATTAGATAAGCAGCATCTAGATATGTTCCATTAGTATTGTTAGCAAGGATATCATTAAATAAGAAGACAAGAGTGTTGATGGATGCCTCTACATCAGCACAGACTGGAGTGCCAGCAGTTGTGCTAATTACAGTTGGATCTTTATATCTACTTAGAGCAGAATACTCTGGTACATACTCTGGATTATCAGAAGTTCCATCTCCTGTAATCCAATTTCTCATAGCAAGAATAATCAACTGTCTAGCATATTCAAATGCTCTTACAGTTTGAATAATCTCATTATCTACATAATCAACTCTAGCTCCAGCGATATAATAATTTGCTGCTTCAATAACATGAGCATTAGATCCATACTCAAGATCCATTAGAATCGCATTTACAAAGTGACCTACATCTCTATAGCACTTAGAATCTCCACCAGGGATATTGAATCCAGGATAAATCTTCTGACCCTGAGAACATGAAATTACAATATCTTCGATTTTAACAACTTTACCATCTTTCAGTCCGGGGATTCCTGCAGTGGTAACAGTTCCAATACCTGTAGTATTATCATATACAAATCCAGTTACAGAATACTCAGTTCCTTCAAATGTTACTGTTCCTCCAGAAACATAAGTATGAACGAAATCATTTGGATTAGTTCTTACTTGGAAAGTGTTTAGAGAAGTATCAACACCTTCTACAGCAAAATGCTTTTTAGCAAACTGATCATTTAGTTTTAGAACAACTTCATCTTTGATGAACTCAATATTATTTCTGATTAGATTGCAAGCATCTTGATATCTTCTAGAAACATATGCTGCTCTAGAAAACTTGTTTGGAGAGTTGAGCAAAGATAATGTCATGTAAGACATTACAGACTTTACTTCAACAACTCCTGTTGGTTGGTAATTATCTGTAGTGAGAACTGTAGTCTTTTTAGGAATAACAAATCTTCTGGATCTGCCATCAGCATCTCTCAAGATTTTATAGATTCTCTGCTTACCATTAAGGAAAGAAAGATCTGGTCCAGAAGTTGGCAAACCAGTGATTTCAATTTCTTGACCTTCTTTGAAATCATGTACATTTGATCTTCCTACGAGATCATTTGTATAGAAAATGATACCACCTAGATCTTCTGCATTACCTTCTACTTCAGAACCAAAACCACCTTGAGCAGCTTCTGCAGTGCCTTGTTTGGAGAAGTCAATTCTTGTAATTGGTAGAGTAGTAGAATAATCTGTTCCTGTCTCTACAACTTCACCTTCAGCACGAATTGATTTGATATCTGTAGAAACAAACTCATAAGCATCTCTCAGATACGTAAGTTCTGCTGTTCCATTATTTACTGCTCCAGAAGTATGAGTTGGAATTGACGTTCCTGTAGTACCGCTAGCAGTGACAGTATATACGTTACCAATCGCCCATAAAAGTTGACCTGATGTTACAGCAGTTTCTTCAATAAACTTAAGTGTTCCATCGCCACCATATTGGAAAGTTTCACCTGTACTAAAGGTTCCATTTGTGATATCAACAGAAGCTTTACCATTAATATATGCATTCTGTCCAGTCGTCTCGTCAAATGATAATTCAAATAGTTGACCTGTCGCACCAGTGTTAACACCTCTAACAGGAAGTCCGTTAACTAAGTTAGCAAGACCAGTATTAGTTTGGAATGTTACTTCAATTCTTGGTGGACCAAAGATTTGGTGACCGATAGGTAATGTCCTACCAAAACCTCCACCAGATTCTTTGTCAAAGTATATTCTCTGCTTATCATCAAACACCATGGCAAAATCCCAGGTTGCCACAGGATCGCCATTGGAATCAATCTGGTCACGGAATGTGATGCCAGTTAAATAGTTTTTATCTCCAAACTTAAATACGTGCTTTCTAGCGTTTTGTGGTCTTACAATAACCAAACGTAGGTTATCACCAACAATAGAACAATCAGGTGGAATAGAAACTGGGTTGTCTTCTACATAGTCTCCACCAGAAATAATGACAGTTTCTTTTACACCAGGAGTAGACCAAGCAATCTGACATGCTCTCTTGATTGTTCTAACTGGGTTAACAGCAGAACGACCATCATTTAAATCATCACCAATTTGCTGAGAAACATAGATACGACCACCAACGTCATTCGTTGCTAGGTTGAGGACGTATTCTGTAGTTGCAATCTTGTCTGATCTATCTCCCAATTTGGGAGTAATAGATCTTGGGAAAATACCAGCTTCTCCTGTTTCTGCAAAGTATGGTTGGTTTTGATCGTTTACCCTAAAACCAATATGCTTTAGTTGAGCATCACCATTTGCTTCAATACCATCAACATGATCTGGTGGCGTATTACTGGTGAGACCTGCAGTAGTTACTTGATATACATTAGTCTCGTGATATCTATAATCACCTACCTGGACAATAGTGCTTTGTGCCCAAGGTGTTCCAGTATTGTTCTGGAAAGTTTTTAGATTAGGAGCTCTAAAAGCAGCGTCAGCAGTTACAAAGTTATCAATATCAAGGTTGAGGATACGAGCAGTATCTGAAATAATTGAAGTAGATGTTCTTACAGCACCATTAACATCTAGTTCAAATAAAACTTCATCCAGGAAAGCTTCAGCAGCAACACCTACGCCGCCTCCGCCATCAAAAGTTACGGTAGGAGCAGTTTCATAACCATCACCGGGATTATCTACAACAATTGCAGTTACAGAACCATTAACAATAGCAGCGGATGCCTGAGCTTGAACAAAAGGTGCTCTAGTAGGAGGACTGAGTTCTACCGTAGGTGGTAAAGTATATCCATTACCTGCTGAAAGGAGAGTAATTTTCTCAACCCTTCTGCCAGTTCTATTAATACCTACTCTAGGTAATGCTGTTTCAGATAATTGAGCTCTAAAAATCTCTCTTTCTTGAGCACCAGCGCCAGTTCTAATAGTAAATTCGGATGATCCGTAAATAGATGGATTTACGCCCGAGATTCTTTCGCTATCCGAGTTAAACTTAAAGCTCATGTTACTGCTCTAAACCGCTTTTTTCCTACCTATATTTAGCATTAAGACCAGTCAATAGATACGACTTCTGTAGAGGCAACCCACTTAATTGTATCGGTAGTTCCTGTCCTTGATGTAATGTAACTAAACCTGTTTGGAGATCCACTATCAAATCCTTCAATGGTCCACTGTTGTCCAGTTGGAATAGTATCTCTAATGATAGTAACCAATTCACCAATTTCCTGTACATCTCCAGCGCCACCAACAGTTACTGCTGATTCAATTTTAACAACATAAAATCCACCTCCAACAGCGTTAGATGCTACTATGGTTCCTGTAATAAAATTGATTGTATTGTTAGATAAAGGAATCTGGTCTGATGCACCATCGAGCGACAAGACGCCTGTATTCTGACCACTCAAAATATACTTGGTGGTATTGGCATTAGAAAAATTATAGTTCTTAATTTCTAATGTATTTACGTTTTTAACGTTTTTGAGATTATCTACAATCTCCGACTTACCTACAGAAAATCCTCCTGTAGAGTCAAAATTTCTTAAGTTAGTTGGCATTTAAATTAACTCCTGTAAGTCGTAGATACTGCTTTAATATTTACCAATTCAGCATTTAGCACATCATTAGTCAATTCAATAGTAGCAATCAAGTCTCCACTAGGATCGAAAGTAAACTCTGTACTAATGAGTGGTGTGCCAGTATTAACATTTCCATATTCTGTGTGGAAAATGTCCGTGTTTCTATGAGTAATCAAATACTCATATACTTCTCTATCGAGAGAAGATTGATTGAATACGGAAATGATTAATTTAGATGAAGATCTCGTTGTTGGATCTAAAATAAGAATTGTTCCCGAATTGGTAGTTCCTTTGGTTAACATAAACTCAGTGGACTGTACCATGTAATCTCTTTGATTTAACATAGTCATGTCTTTATCAACCAAAGTCATGTAAGAACTTGTAGATGTTCCAAATCCAGTATTAATCTTCACATCACCATCTGTTGTTAGTCTCAGTAAAGGAGTTGTTACCAATCCAGTAGCATGACCAAAATCTAGATTATCTCTAGACGTGAAGACAAAACTGTCAGTAGCATTCGCAGTATTATTACGGATGCTCATGGAAGCACTAACGAAATCTACTTCTTCACAATTAATACTTAGAGTATTTAATGTAGAAGCATTGATAGAACTGATACTATTAAAATCAATGCTAGATTGCTGAACATTAAGGGAATTGACTGCTTCATTATAGAAGTACAAAGTGTTCTCATCAGCACCAGGAGAAGTTTCTGGAATAATATAAGTATTTCCATCTACATCTCTAACACCACCCAGAGATGACCATGAAGTAGAACTAGCAATGTATCCTTCAAACTGAGAAGTATCTGTATTGAATCTAATAGATCCGCCAGCTGGAGTTCCTCTCTGTCCTGTAGTACCAACAGGAATAGCAAAAGAAGATGTAGAAAGAACTTGTACTTTTTGACCAGAGTTTGGTTGGATAATTAAATCACTTGTGTCAGTAGAAAGTGTATTAGCATCAATTCTAATTTCATTGCCAACAGATAACTGTGATCCTGGAGCAATCTTTACTTCATCAATTTCACTAAATGTTAAATCATCAACAGCAATGGCAAACCATGTAAACTCTGCTGTTCCTGATGTAACTGCTCCTGAAGTATGAACGGGTTCAGCACCAGATGTTCCAGAAGTTCCAGCGGATGTTACTTGATATAGATTTTTTTGATATCTAACATAGTCATTTAAATTATAAGAAGTGTTGGTAGAAAAATCTACATATGCTGGAAGACCAGTCTTAGAAGAAGAAATATTTTTGACAGAAATAAAGTCTAACTTTTGAGGAGTTAGTTGGAGAGTATTATCTCCATCATTATAGAAATATAGAATATTGTCATTAGCACCTGTAGATGCTTCTGCTTCAATGTAAGTATTACCATCAATATCTCTAACACCACCTAGCGAAGACCAGGAAGATGTAGCAGCACTATACCCTTCATACTGTCCACTATCTGTATTAAATCTGATCGCACCATTTGCTGCCAGAGTTGTAGGTCTCTCAGCAGAAGTACCTGCAGGAATCTGGAAAGAAGTATTGGTGTTTACTTTAACAACTTGAGAAGATGCAGGTGTTAAAACAATATCATTATTAAGTGTAGAACCAATAATGTTATCTTGAATAGTTAATCTATCCGAAGAATTAAAAGAACCATTAGTTTTTAATTCTCCTGAAGTTGTAAAATCTCCTGTAGATTCTACTACTTGGATTGTAGATCCAATATCAAAGTTTCCATTTACTTGAGTTCCAGTTGCAGATGTAATGGTAAGATTAGTTGTTGATGTTAATGCGGATGCATTAACGGTAGGTGCATTTAAAACTTGTGTCGAAACACTAGTATTAGCATTAATGGTTGGAATAGTTGCACTAGTTCCTACAAAAGAAGTTGCACTAACTTCTCCAGTCTCAATACCTAGAGTAACAGAATCGGAACTTCCAACGCTATCTAATGTGATAACTAAACCAGAACCAAATGTTTTGGGATTATTTGGATCTTGAGGGAAGAAACTATAGTTAGGAGCATAACCTCCATAACTATCTGCGGTTTGACTATAATAATATAAGTTTGGTGTATTATCTGTAACTGTAATTTCTAGATAATCCGCACCTCTAAATACTCCCTCTGTATATTCAATGCCAGTAAATCTTAGAGTCGCTGTTCCATCTCCAGTTGGCAAGTTGTCTAAAGTTAAAGTAGTAGCATTGTCAACAGACTCAACTACAGTTCCTGCTTCAAGAACACCAGTTCCACTTTCAATTGAAACTGTCATGCCAGCAGTGATTCCTGCCGTACTAGTTACGGTTAAAACTCTAGACCCGGTACTAAGTGTTACACCTGCTTGATCTACAAATCCAAATGTACCGCCAGGTGTTTGTGAGAATGAAAATAAATCTGCTTCATATCCCGAATAACCAAACCTGTATGTACTACCACTATAGATTGTAAGATCTCTAGCATACTTGATATCATTTGTTTCTACAACGTCGAACTCGCCAATCAAAAACTGAGTTGCACTATCTACTGCAGAAATTTCAAATGTATCTCCAAATGCTGCACCAACAGCACCAATTCTTCCTCCAACTGCTTGGTTATTATCTTCTACTACAATAGAATCAATATTTCCACCAGTAGAATAAACTTCTAAAACTGAAACAGCGGTGTAGGATGTCACAGTTCCTACATTGACTTGTGCTCCTGCAATTCCTCCGATACTTCCAGCAGGAACATTAATAATTTCATTATCTGTAAATAAATATCCGCTTGAAACGACAGTATCAATTTGAAGTTCTCCGGTACTATCTGTAGAGAAATCAATTACAAGACCTGTGCCAGCTGCTCCAGTTAAAGAAACTCCAGCAAAAGTTTGACTTGCAGCTCCAGTGTAAATACCATTCAAAGACGGAGAGAGAACTTCTCCTCCTACGTTTTGTACACTAACACCTTCAGTAAACTCAGCAACAGCAACCGTAGATGAAAACTGAATCTTTTTGGTATCTGTATCTGTTACTGTATAAAGAAGAGGAGATGTTAGATCAGAAGCATTTACAGAAAGTGTGTCATTTTCTACGTATCCAAGACCACCAGATGTAATGTTTACACTAGTTACAGTATGAGTAAGACCAACTGTATAAGCAAAGGGAGTAGTTGGTGTTCCTAAAGACGCTGGTAGACTTAATACATCTCCAGTAACATATGATGTTCCATCATCGAAAACAGAAATATCAAAAGATGTTACAGTACCATTGGCATCAATAGTAACGTCAGCAGTTGCCCCACTACCATTTCCTCCTGTTAATACAGTGTCTGGATAGTCACCTTCTGTATATCCAAGACCACTGTTGGTAATAGATCCAGTGTAAGCAGTTACAGTGACATCTCCAACTGCGCCAGCACCAGAACCACCAACAAAACTAACTCCATTATAAACACCATCATCATATCCAGATCCCTGAGATGTTAAAACTAAACCAGAAGTTGTAGCGATCTGTTTTCTTACTACAGCATTTTTGAAAAAGACTCCTTCGTTCTGTCTAATATCAAAAACCTTTTTGGCATTACTGACAAAACCTAATTCATTTTGAGCAACTTTAAAGATTCCTAAAGTAGCATCACTAGTAAATGCTAGAGACGGTACAGTTCTAGAACCATCTCCTAATTTCAATAGACCAGTTGAAAGATCACTTCCACCTTGAGAAATGCTAAAAAGGTTCGTACCAATTTGGTTAATTTTTTGCCTTTGAATCTCAAAGGTGTCTGATTTAGCGACGTTAATTGCTGGCATTTCTTACGATCTCTGCTAAAAGTTGCTTGATGTCAGATAGTTCTTCCTTCAATGTATTTATGTCACTCCTCATTAGCGATATAGTTTGAGACGCAGACTTTTTAGGGGGCAACTGCTTGTTTACAATTGCCCCTGTCTCTGGATCTCTATAAAGGTTATCGTGACCTTCGACTTTTATCATACCGAAGCAACAACTCTAATATCTTGGATCTTAGGAACATATGATGGGTCGTCAGTCTTCATTGAAATCTTAACTCCGAATGAAGTAAACTCATCTAAATTGTCCACTGTGTATCTAAACTCTTGATACGATGTCTGCTCTTCTTTTTGAGCGGAGATTGTATTTTGTGGTGTGGCGAGTTTAGGTGTATCCTCAAATCCAGTTCCATTAAACAACTCCCATTCAATATCTTCAAACTTCTTCTGGACAGAAGTTGTCTTGGTCTTGTATGCGAGTTGGATGTTCTCACTATCAGTTACATTTGCAGTGATGATAACATCAATTGCAGTTGCACCTTGTGTAAGACTAATCTCCTTAGTTGTATACTTGGCAACAGAAGAAGTGTCTTTTGCACTGTCTTCAGAAACAAAGTCTACACCGTCAGAGAATGTCATCTTCTTGACTTCATAATATCTTTCATCTCCTGCTCCTAGATTCGACCAAGAAACAAGATCGCCAACTCTAAAGATATCAGCAGACTGATCAGCAACTTGCTGGGTTCTAATGAAAGAACCAGTTCCACTAGCACTAGAGTAATCAGAATTGATTGGTTGCTTATCATTCTCTAAAGTCAGAGTCTGAGAAGGAACATCCCAAATACGGACGGTTCCGTTGATCAAGTTGTCGTATTTTTCAGTAGTATTAGAAGGATTGATTCCAGTAACCAATTGACCGAAGGAGAAACTTGGATTTACCTTGATTGCTCCAGCAGCACTTACCACAACTGTGTTACTTTCTAATGCACCACTCTCTTGTGATTGTAGTGAGAAGAAGAGTTGCTCATTTGCTTTGAAAACATTGTTATTCTTAACTTTAACAAAGATAGTATTGTCGGAGTTTCTATACTTAACAACCTCACCACGAGAACCAGATGCCTGGATATTTTGAGCATCGTTACCAATACCTTCAACAGTCTGACCAACATTGATAACAATTGGATTGCTGTTACCGTCTAGGTTACCACTTAGAGTCAATCTGTATACAGGATAGAACTCAATAACTTGATATCTCTTACCATATCTGTTCTCTTTACCAGAAGCATTCTCGATTCTGTTAGAAGATAGTTTGATAGAAGATGTCTTGAGATCAAGGATCGGAGACAGATATGACTTAGTAGAAGAAAGTGTCAGTCTGTAGACAAGACTATTGCCGAGGTTATTAAGTAGAGTATTGATGTCTGATGCAACAACCTTTTGATTAATAAAGAACTGTTCTTCATTGAGGAACGTTCTTTCAAAATCAGCAACAGAATAAGAAGTATAGTTTTCAGTATTAGAGTCAACTGGAACTACATTAGTTGTCTTGATTGAAGTATCAATGTTCGTAGATGGAGACTGAATATATGAGAACTGAGCAAGAACTCTCTCATACTTCTTATTAGAAGTAATAAGTCCACTAGCACCACCACCAAATACTGTATCTGCTGCTCTACCAATTCCTGACACACAGAATGTATCAACACCACAATTAGATACCTTGAACAGAGTGGTGTTCAGTGCTCCTTGTGTGAATCCAGCAGTAGTCTCTAGATTCTTGAAGAACACATATGAACTACCATCTTCAAATCCATGGTTCTTATGGTTGACTTTGATAATATTGTTGTTATTCTTGAACAACTCAGATGTTGCATTAGCATTAGCAAATGCATAAGTCTCAAGAGGATCATTGACCATTTTCTCATAACCAAGTGACTGGTTAGTGATGTCAATGGTTGCGTTGGAAGAGATGTCAAACTCAGCACGATATAGAGTGAACTTGATATCTTCAAACAGATCCTCTACCCATGAACCAGTGTTCTGTGACTTGTAGACAGAACCAAGTGATGGGTTAGTAGTAACTGTAGTATTGGTTGCGATTTCAGTCTCACCAAGTTTAGACGCCCAGATGCTATAATCTTGAGAATCTGTCTCAACAACCAGAGCATACTCGGTATTGTTCTGTAGATATACGGGATAGTCGAAGTGGAACTTGGTTGGAGTTGTAGATGGAACAACGCCAGTGGTGTCTGTAGCAACACCCATTCTAACAGCAGGTTCTGTAATTTCGATCTCTGCTTCAATAACTGCTCCGCCATTGCCGAGTCCTGTACCTCTAATAACAATCGAAGGTGGTTCAGTATACCCTCTGCCAGCAAGAGTGATAGTAGAATCGTAGATTAAACCACCAGAGACTACAACCGTGCCTGTTGCGTTGCTACCGCCAGGTAGACTTGGAGACTCAACAGTAATAGTAGCAGTGTCATAGTTATCACCAGCATTAGTAACCTTCAGACCAGAGACAACACCAGAGTCCTTAGCAATTCTTGCAGTAATCTCAGTGTTGTTTGCATTGTTGAATGTAGTGATAGAAGAGATCTTCAGACGCTCATCAGGAACGAATGAAATGCCATTGTTGTTGTCAAGAACGACAGTGTAAACTTGCTCATTGGTCAAGACAATCTCATTATCTTCTGAGATAGCAAGTTCATTGTTGTTCTTATCAAGAACCTTCAATACAGGACCAGATGCGTTGCTAGACTCTCCAGAAATGATCTCGTCCTTGAGAATAGTAACAGTGTCAGAAACGTATACCTTTAGGTAGGTATAAGGTTCGACAACAACCTCAGTTCCAGGAACAACATTCTTGCCTGGTTTCTCGGAGTTGACATCAGTCAGATATACACGAAGAGGAATGGTGTCGCTCTTAGTGCTGAGGAACAGATCTACACCAGTTGTGAATACACCACCCTCATAGTTCTCAACCTTAAAGGTTTGAGCGAGTGGGTTTGGTTTCTGCTCTTGCTCGGTGTTGCTAGAGACCAACTGGGTTCCTTCATTAGACTTGAAGTAAGCAGGTTTCGTAGATACGATAGAAGCAGGATTCTCTGGTAGCAGACCAGTTGCATAGAACTTAGTTTCTGCGAAGGTCTCTACGATTGCCTTATCTGCATTGGTGCTGCTAGATGTAAATCTGAGAGTCTTCTCACCAGTAGTGATTTTGACTTCTTCAGAACTTGCATCATAGGAAACAGTCTCTGCATCACCTGTCCATTGTGCTGCTTGACGTGGTGCCTTACCAGCAGGAATTAGGATGATGCCACTTGCATTACCATTTGCATCAGTAATGATAGGAGCATTGAATGTAGACAGAGAGTTGCCAGGGATTCCAGTGAATCTGATATCAGGAACAACCCAACGGTTGATCTTCTTGCCTTCTAGGAATACAAATACTTCAGTCTTGGGTTTCAGTCTACGGATGTTGAACTTAACAGGAATGCTACGAGCAAAATACTGCAAGGAGTTGACAATAGACTTGCCACCACTTGTCTTAGTAGATACGCCCTTAGGAGTTTCGTTGTTCTGTGGACTGATGTTAGAAGAACTTGCAACAGATGCAGGTGTTACCTCTTCTGCAACAATCTCATCATTCGTCTTAGACAGACCGTTGATATTATAGAAAGATCTCTCGGTTCCATTCCATGTTACGAGGAATGAGTTATACAGACTGCTGAATGCAGACGAGATATCATCCTTAGCAAGGAAAGGAACAAACAGGTTGGTGTTGTTATCTGTTACCAGAGGAACAGTGTTTCTGTCATACCAGGAATCAACATTAGGATCTACAGCAAGATCACCAACATACTGGAGAACAACAAATGGGTTTGGATTGATAGTCTTGGTAGCAAAGTTATTACCAAGTAGTCTCTGGTTTGTGAATGGCAGAGAAAGAACACCATTGTTGTTTACATAACCAGCAACTCGTCTCTGGTCTTCTCTGGTGTTGACTTCTTTGACGAGGAGACTCTCTTCACTAACTTGTGGTCTCAAAACAGACTGCTGAGAATCGATAGCACAAGAGTAGTCAATAGACTTGACATCTCCCTTATGTGTTTCAAAGTTATCAACATAGAAACCAGTCTTAAATCTGTCTAGACCAATCTCATCCTGAACTTGCATATTCAATGCTTGCTGCTCAAGGATGCTTAGTGATGTGTAATACTCAAGACGCTCGACACGTTGATTGAGTTTACCGATGTCCTTCATCGTGTAACGCTTGTTCTCTACAGGAACAATTCTTACATCTCTATAACTATCGGTGTATGCAGGAACATACAGATAGAACAAAGGAATAGAATCACTAAGCGTCTCGGGTCTAGATGGGTTCAGTGAAGAGTTGCCCTTCTTGACAATGAAACTACCTTGAGTGTTCAGGAATACACCATCAATTCTGTCCAGATACTGATCCTTGTTATACTTAACAGTCCAAGGTAGATTTGCATCATCAGATGGTGTGCTGGATGGAATACCAGAGGTTGCAGTGAATGACAGATATTCGTTCTGTGCAAGGAAGGATCTATCCTGATATCCAGGAAGGATGTTTGTGTTGTCAACCTTAGGTCTGAAGTCAATGACATCCTTGAGGGATACCAGACCACTGACAGAAGAGTTGAATGTAGGAATCTCAGTCTCGGTAACACCTGCTTCATGCAGATAAGAGTCAATGGTGCAGAAGTCACCTTGTGAATGCTCGAAGTAATCGAATGCAATGATCAACTGTCCTGTAGGAGCAGATACTCCTGGTTTCAGAACTAGTCTTGCAGTATCATAGAAAGTATCTCTTTGACCATTGTCGAAAGTATACTTATCAGTTACATCTACTCCAGAAACTAAGTTACCACCTGCATCTACAGTAGGAGGTGCAGATACAGAACCTTCATAGACATATCTCAGTTTGTATACGTCAGAATAAGAGACGATCTGGATAGTCTCACCACCGTTCTCTTGTCCTCTAAATGGAACAATATTTGTTCCACCAGACTGAACAATAATTTGCTTGTTTTCAACAGAAGTCTTCAGTCTTGGTTTTGCCTTAGATACCTGCAGTGTAGCAGTCAACTTCAATGTTGGGAAGTTGATAGCAGGAACATCGAATGTAGGATCTCCTACCTCTGGATTAGCAACTCTATTCTCTAGTGCTGCTCTAATTTGGTCAATGTTGCCAAAGTAGTTCTCTGGGAAGTTAATGGTAACACTACCAGCAGTCAGGTTGCTATCAGACTGCTCAATGGTTACAAATGAAGGGTCAATGTATACAACGTCACCCTTCTTCAGTGCTCCTGTGAATGGAAGCAAGACAGGAGGATCATTGACAGGATCTGCTGCTGGTTCGGAATCGTGAATTGCAACACCAGGATCGAGAACAGTAATCAAGAAGTTTTCTTGAGTGAACTCAGCAAATCTCTGTGTTCCGAATGGGAGTTGTGCAGCAAACGTTAGGTTACCGCTACCAGAAGATGCAGTAGTAATGAAGTCTCTTCTAAAGTAGTAAGTGATCTTAGAATCTTCAGATGAATCAATCAGTGACTTGATCTGCTTATCGCCTGTTGGGAATACTAGAGTTCCTACTGGATTCTCGATAAGAGGTCTCTGGTTTACAACAGATGCATTGACAACATCTGCTTGCAGAGTGCGATCTAGATAGATTCTTGATCTCTTGACGCCATCAGGTCTAGTTGCATATTGAACAACATACTTGTATACATTGCCATCAACGTCGGAGAACTGAACGAGGTCGCCTTGGACAAGATTTCTCGATGCATCACCATTGAAACCATTACACTCAATGAACTTGTATCCTCTGGTTCCAGAGAATGTAAAGTCGGTGATAGAAGTAGTTGTGGTATAACCAGTTCTCTCTAGTTCGATGTCAGCAGAGAACTTGTTCTTGCTACCAGAACCAAAAGCAGAATACAGAGACTTGACGTTCTTAGGTGAGTAAGTATATACTGTATTCCTAAAGAGAACAGGAACAATTGTTGCTGTGTTCAGTGGAAGTGGAGTAACGCCACCAATTTCTACTACAGGTGGTTGTGAGAAAATTTGTGTAACTGCTGTCCTGTCTTTGACAAATACTCTAGAGATAGCACCAGACCCTTGAATTACCATCTCAATGGCACTTCTAGGATACTCGACACCATCTAGAGAGATGACAGGGTTTCCTACGTTGTAGGAGTCACCACGCTTGACACAGATAAAGTGAGATACGGTGTTCTCTACAGCAATCTTGAGAGTTCCACCATCTTCTCCGAGGATGGTTTCTCCAGGTGAGAATACACCAGTCACCATAGTGACAAATAGTTTATTGATAGATGAATAGGTTGCAGATGTGCCGCCTTCAATGACAGCAACTGCTCCACTAATAGCACCGTAAACATACTTACCAGGAGTGAACTCATCTCCTACAATAGTCTCTTCAAGAAGAAGACGAGTGAAGAACTCAGGAGCAAAGAATGAGAAGTCGAAGATAGAGTTATACTTTTCGACACCACCAGTCAGTTTGCCCTTAGAAATGATCTTGTCAGTGTCCTGGTTGAAACCAGAACTTACTTCCTTAAGTGCAATGTTCTTTGGTTTTGCCAGACCTACAATAGGTGTAATAGATTCGTTGTAATCTCTAATATTAAATAGAGGAGAGTTTCTTGTTTGAACTTCAACCTCAGTCTTATACAGTTCACGAATAAGGTTGACAGAATCTGTTAGATCATAATCAACTAAGAATAAATCTAGTTCACCACGATTACCCTTAACAGTCAGTTCAATATATGTTGCTGCTCCAGTTCCATCAATCTCAGGTCTTCTAACTTTAGAGAAAGAAAGAACATCAACATATGAATAAGTATTAGTATTTCCACCGTCAGAACGAGTCTTGATGAACCACAGTCTAGAAATAGTTGACTCTAAGAAAGCATCAGTAAAACTATCTGCATTGTAAGCAGTATCTTCAATAGAACAGTAGATAGTTTTGATGCCATCAGTTACTTCATATCCCAATCCACGGCGATCAATAGTCTGCTTAACGTCAGCATCTGCTTCAGTATCATTCAAACCTACAGTACCATCATTATATACAGAGTTCAAGAATACAGTAGGATATGCATTCAGTTCTGCACCTTCTGAGTTTAAAGGTGTAGTGCCATATACATTAGTAATATAGAATGAAGTCAGACCAGATGTCTTAAGAGTTTGATTTTCTCTCTTAAGTGTATCTCTTGCTTTGTCAATATCAATATACTTGGTCTCTTTGTTCTTGACCTCATATCCTTTGATGTATGCTTTACCAGCACCAATAGTTCCTACTAGTTTTGCTTCAGCAGTATTAGGGTCTAAACCATTAACAAGATCGTTGTCATCCTTAGTATAGAATCCAAGGTTATCATTTTGTTGGTAGTATTCTCTAACTTGCAGAGGGAATGGTTCTACAACATAGTCGCCAGACTCATCAAAAGTCTTTTTAGCAAGTGCTGCTTCAACCAAAGAGAAGTCATTCGCTTTGAGTTGCTTCTGAATGACACCACTCTTGACGAGCAGTAGTTGGATGAAGTTCCTATCAGTTAGAGCAAAGTATTCATACTTGACCAGTTCAAGATCAATCTTGAGACGATGTGCTCCAGGTGCAGAGAAGTTAGAGAAACCTCTTGCGTTGTCATATAGAGATGAATCTTGTTCTGGTGTTACCAGACTTTCAGAAATTTTAAAACCAACCTTAGCGGATGGTTGATCGTAGTATTTGTTAATAACGAGCAGTTGCTCGGAGTTTCTTACAAAATATCCATTCACAAAATAAATACCTTCTTCTACTTTAACAGCAGAAGCATACCCCATTGCAGGACTGTCTAAGAAAGACTCTACGCCTGTATCAGGATCGGTTACAGTGATTGATGTAGGCAGAGAGACCCCATCAGTTCCAACGACCAACAGAGGAGAGTTGACGCCCCCGACAACCTCCAATGTTTCGCCTTGACGGAATCTCTCTTCATCACCAGATGCACCACTATCCAGGTAGTTAACGTAGATAGTGTCAGATTCTGTATCAGAACCATATTCTGTTGCTACAACAGTAGCAACAACACTCGAAGAAATGCCCTGAACCTTTAGACCGACAAGGGTCTTGATGTCATACTTCTGGTAAGTAATGTTGCCATCATCATCAGTAACTGCTACTTCAGATACCGACGATAACTTAACAAAATTGAGTCTTGTGTTGAGACCTACTTCTCCAGGCACAACAAGATCGCCTTGCTTGAAGACGTTTCTACCAAAGTTTTCTAATTGAGTCTGCAGAACAGACTGGAGGGTGGTTAACTCTCTAGCCTGAACTGCATACCCTGGTCTGAATAGAACCTTATAGAAATTTTTCTTTGGGTCAAAGTCTTCAAAGTAAGGCGATGTATTTAAGTTAGTATTCTGGGGCATTGTGTATTACTAACATTCTGATTTTCCTAACCTTATTTAGCAGGTTAGGAATAGATCAGAACTCAATTACCAACTTAATGTCTTCAATTTGGTCAGCAGCACGGGTGATCAATCTTCTGTTCTCAACATAGATGATATCACCGGAGTTAGGTTCAATCTCAGGAACACCGAAACCATTGGTGAATGATACACCAAGTAGTGTGGTTGCAGTAGTCGTAGCGTCAGGTGAACCAGCAGACAGCGAAGCAGCACCAGTGATAGGAGTGCCTGCCTCGAAAGGTCTTACAACACCATTATCAGAGTGGAGATCAGGTGACTGGATATACTTAAGAACACCCTCAGTGGTTGAACCAGAATCCAGGGTCCAGGAAACAACGGTGCCGCGAGCGGTGCCTCCACCTGCAAGAGGTTGAGTGATTACTTCGTCCTGAACGTAATCAGTTCCACCAGTACCAGAAATCTTAACAGCAAAGAGACCGTTGAGAGTGTCTAATGTTGCGAAATCAGTTGTACCCCAGTTGAATGGGTCCTTGATGATGCCGATACGACGGAAGTCGTTGTCAACAGGGAAGTCGCCAGAACCTTCTGCATAGGTCAGACGGATGTTCGTCATAACGCGCTTAGCGTTAAGTTCCAGTTCAAAGTCAGAACCGTGACCACCTTGAGGAGGAAGAATAGGCTCAAGTGCGCCAGTTCCAGTAACACCAGTACGTGCAGTAGTTAGTGCTTGATCCGCATAGAGACCATACTTCAGACCACCAACAGTTGCACCGTCGTCAAGTGCGATAGAAGCATAGGTGTAACCTGCACCAACAGTAACCATCTTAACGGAATCGATTGTTCCGCCGCTAACTACGATCTCAGCAACTGCTTCAGTTCCAGAAACTTGTCCATCACCCAAGACAGGTGCGTAGTGAGTTCCGTTTGGAAGACCGGATCCAAGATCTTCAATCAAGCAGATGTCAATAGCACCATCAACAGCAAGTGCTTCAGTTGCTGCACGAGTTGATTCTGCAGTTGAATAAGGAGTTGCGCCAAGGTTAATTGGCATGAAGTTGGTAGAAAGGAATCTCAGAACATCATCGGTTGGGATGGTGTACATGTACTTCCAGATGTAACCTGAACCAGCAGCTGCAGCGACAGTAGTATCAGCAGCTTCAGTAAAGATTCCAGTTCCTGCGGTGTAAGTTCCTTGACCTGCAGAAGGAGTAGTCTTTGGTTCATAAACTGGGTTAGGATCAACCTGACCTGGGAACTCACCATTATAGAGACACTTAAATACTTCGTAGTTGCTGTTAACAACGTAGAACTTAGCGTCACCAATGTTGCTAGCACCAGTAGTAGATTGCTTACCTACTTGACCAGTTGTGGTTGCGGAATAATCAGGTTTCCACATATCAAAACGTGGTTCCGTTGCAAGAAGGTTCCAATCGTAACGTGTAACAACGCTTCTCGCAAACTGATCAGTGATACGCTTAGCAGCAATAATCTCATCGTAGACATCAAACTTCTCACCTTGGTTGTCAAGAGGAGTAGGAGGAGTATCTTCTGTTGCGTAACGGTAAACTCCAGCTTTTGCTTCAGCACCAGTATCTGCTGATCCGTTCCAACCTTCTAAGGTTGCACCTGGAAGAGGAGCAGAGTTTACGGAAGGAGTTACATTACTAAGAACGAGTGAGTTATCATATACTTCTTCAATAGTAGCTCTAAATGGGGAGTTTGTCCAAGTATATGTTCCGTTGGCATCAGAAGCGACATAAACGGATTGGTTAGCGACAAAAGCAGTAGCATTCGCGGAGAAAATCTCAAGGAATGCGTCCCAGCGTTGGGGGCGACCAACGAAGAAATACATTCTAGTCTTTTCTGCGCTATCCTGACCGCCGCCTACTGGTTCGCTAAGCGACTCTAAAAATTGTTTCGCGTTAAAAATACGAAACTTATCTGAGATGATTGCAGCCATTATTGTTTTTCTCTGGGACGTTATTTATCTGATTTATTTATATTGATTTATTTTCAGATCACTCTGGACCAGAAAATTGCACCAACTCATCATTGTTATTTAGCGTGCTTGGTCCACTTACTACGTATCCTGTAAAAGTAGTTGCGGTTTTTTCCGTATACTTGATCAAGATTCTTGATGAGGTGAACAACCAACCACTATCATCAAAGTTAGAAGTATTATCTACATTGATTGTAGTAGGATCAGTTGAAAGAGCAGAGAGTGGTTGAAGACCATCAGCAAAAGTTAGTCCCATCACCATTGCGGATGGTCCTATGTTAAACTTAGCTCCATTCATAGTAATGCTCGATAGACGACGTTCCTCAAAGTCTCTAATAGCAAGACTCGGAAATGCTCTAGACACATCTTCAATAATGATGTCTCCTTCAAACTTATACTTTTCAAAACTTCGGAGTTGAAATCCAGCATTTCCGCTTGTAAAAGGTTCAAAACCCTCTGGGACTCTTTGCTGGAAGTTTTCTACTAGAATAGTAGTTCCATCTCTTTTAAGAACCTCATTATAAGGTGATGCTAATTGTAATTCTGCCATTAGTTTCTAGTCTTAATAGATGTTTGTAGGACAACAAGTTCTTCAACGAAATCAACAATACCTGTCTGTCTTGTAATTGTTACATCAGCTGGTTTTGATCTTCCATTAACAACTGGTAGGTCAACGGCAACATTGTATGTAGTAGAAGAGATTCCACCAATACTCAAGTTAACAATAGTTTCAGCATTACCAGAAACTGTAGAGATTGCAGTTGTTCTCTTGTGTCCCTCGAACTTAGTGATTTCTGTAGCAACCTGCATTCCAGTAACAAGGTCAATTGAAATGCCAACTTCAATTTCCGCAGAAACAGAAATCGTGCTTAGAGTATCTGACTCAATTTCAATCTGAGATTTAACTTCAACGCACTTAGCATCAGTCATACTGACACTAGATTCACTAGTGAATGAAGTAGTGCCAACAGGTAGAACAACAACCGTATTTGGAATAGTTCTCAGATACTGACCTGCAGGATGTGCTTGTGCCTGCGTGCCTTCAGCACCTCGGGTAACGTTATAGAATCTATCTTCGAGTTTGCTTTCATAAGATACAATCTCTTTTCCAATCTGTAGCAATCCGCTGTCTGGGAAGAGAGATGTACTTGTAACGTATACAGTGTTTGCTGATGGAGACAATGGAGCATCCAAGAATGCACCAATAATATTGTAAGATTCGTCCTTAATATAAGCAATCGGTGTATTGATTTGCTTAATTAAAGTAGAAACGATTTCATCGCTAACAGAATCTACATTTTGAGTAGTTGCAACTGACTGGACAGAATTGATCGTACAAGTAATAACCTGCTCATTGACAATAAGTCTAGTTGCAACTTCATCCATTACTGTTGGATCGAAGATCAACCACTGTTCAACTGGTGCAGTTGTAAGTTGATCTCCAGAACTGACTGCATCTGGCCAGATGTGGTCTGTTATATCATCACCAGATACAAGATTTACAGATCCTGCAACACCAAATGTTAGAATAGAGAAGATACTGCTGACTGCACCATCTCCACTGACGGTAACTTCTGTTTGAACAACAGATAAAGCACCACCGGCAGCAATGTCAGTCTCGATATTAAGAACTGATAGAGAATCAATGATTCTATTCTCATTTCTCTTGACAATGTATCCTCTGGTGACAACTGCTTTTGGTGGTTGAGTATAACCATGACCAGGGTCAGTTAAAACAACATCTAAGATTTGACCATCTTTAGTAAGAACCTCAGCACGCGCACCACCACCATTTCCATCAACAGGAACAAACTTAATCTGGGGAGGAACAAAGTATTGATATGCAGTTGGTTGTAAAAGAATACCAGTATCAAAGAATAACTGAAGATCTCTCTTATTCCATGATAAGTCACTAAATCCAAGAGCACTTACTCTACCAGTAGAATCAATCTGAGTTGTAATGCTCAGACCTTCACCTCTTACGATACCATTGTAGTTGGTAACGTCAACCTTGGCAAAGTGCTCATACTTAGCAGTTTGACCTTCACCGAAGTTCCTAAGATTTGCAGTAGTTGGAATGAACTCAATTTTTCTGTATTCATTCTCTCCGTCTACAAGAACCTCATCTCCAGGTTGAATATCAAGGAGTTGATTGAACTTAGCATAGTATGCACTATTACCAAGTTCAGAACCTCTCAACCAACCAGGAACGTCACGAACAAGAATACGACGACCTTCATCATCCACAGAATAAGAAAGATTGACAGCGTATTCTTTATTGTCTACATTAAAGGAGATTGCATCGGAGAAATCACCTTCAATAGAAATATAAAGACCAGAAACTCTGGTATCATCAGCAACGTTTTGTGTTGGATCATATGTTAGATTTTCAAAGTCAAAGTTTTGTGCATTCAAAACCGTCATTGTGATTCTGTTTGCAACAACACCTAACTTAGATGTTCCCAAAGTAGATCCATCTGCCAACTCATCAAATCTAATTTGAGAGATTTTACCAATCATTTTTCTAGTGCCATCACTAGTGATAGTAAATAAGTTCTTAGGTCTTGATGGGTTGAACTCATTAATTCTACCCTGCCATTCTAGATACTCGGCATCACCAGCAGCAGAAGTAATCTTTCTCTCAATAGAAATGGTAATTTCATTTGTTAGAGCACAACGGTCAAAGTCATAGAAAGATAGAGTCTTGGGAACATCTCTACCATATAGAGAGATTAGTCTAACTCTATTTTGAATTGCTGGACCAGTCTCAGGAGTATACTTACTAATAGGTGATAAGAATGTAAGGTTAGGACCATTAATAATATAACTATTGGTATTTTGTAGAACACCATCAACGAATACTAAGATAAATCTATCATCAGTAATATTCTTAACTCTTCCATCAACCTCACCAAATACGAGGTATGGACCAACTCCTCTATAAGGAATTAGATTATTGTCAATTCTAAATCTATCATAACTACCAACACCATAACCATAGAAATTTTCTCTTTGATCCAATTGAACAGGAACAGGATCAATATCATCTGCAAAGTTTCTAGGTGGTTCTGCAAATACAATAGCATCTGGTTGTGTGCCAGTTCTTCTCAGAATATAATATGCATTGCCCATTGGCGCTTCTGCAGATTCTTTTGCTTCTTGCAGAACACCATTGATAAAGATCAAGAAGTTTTCGCCAGAATCTGCCTTGACTGCGGTGCCATCTTCCCAATAAAGATCAAACTGATCAGCAACGCCATCAAACTGAGGAGAAAGGTCCTTAAGTTTTCTTAGATATCTTGAGTTGTAAGTATCTTCTTTGAACTTAAATGCTCTACAGATAAATGCTGCAGGATCGGTCTCATAAGTATCATCTAGGTTCTCGCCAGTTTGTGGGAACAGAGGACCAAGAGGTGCTTCACTGAATGTGATCTGGGAACCAGAAACTCTAAATGCCTTGCCAGGTTCCTGAGCAATACCATTCAATGTGAGGAACAGTTCCTGCTCATTGTATGGTGAGTATGGAAGATTGTTCGCTTTGTCTAGCAGTGTAAATGTCTTTCTACCAAGAATGTTGCCATTACCAATGACACCCTCTACAGGATCATATGCAGGAGAGTCGATTTCAAGAACTTCAACTGTAATGTAAGATGTTGCGTTCTCATAGAAAGTGATCTGGTCACCAACTTCAAACCCAGATGAAATCTTAGAAAAATCAGATTCAGGAGATTCAATAAGTCCACCAAACTCAAAAGGAGTATCATCAGGAGGATTGATAGCAAAATCACCAAATGGGAACATATAACCAATCGTCATGGTGTTGATCAGTGTTAGATCAAAAATACCTGATCCAGTAGTTGCATATTCATCATTAGGGAAGATTACATAGTTTGCATTACCGTCCCATGCCTGAGGTGGGGATTGCAGTGGACTATTAATACCATAGAAAGGTCCATTAGCAGGTTGGTTATCACTGTTGCTAACCATCTTAAATCTGACCCAGTGAGCATACTCACCCTCTGCGATGGTGTTTGCTGATCCAAGACCTACATATGCAAATGTTCCACTGATGTTGCCTGCTTTAGTAATTGCTTTAATAGAACCTACATAATCTTCCTTAGTAGCATAGCGACCATTGAAAGGTTGTGCCAGGACTAGTTCTCTAGCAATGATGCCTTCAGTATCATACTCATCGATAGAGATAGAACCAACACCTCTACGAATAACTGAAGTAGCAACACTGACAAAAGAGTTCTGAACAACAGTGCTCTTTCTTTCTACAGTTACTGTCTTGGGAGCAAGTTCGATATAACTGATGGAAGTAGTTGGAGTCTGACCAGTTGGCATTGATGCTTCCTGTTCAGAATCAATCAGAACTTCGCCAAACAGTTGGAAACCTGCTGGGTGTGTGGTCTGCTTAATTAGATCTCTCCATACATCAATAGCAGTTCTAGACTGAATGACATATGAGAAGTCTTGGTAATAATAAGAATCAGTTATCTTTTGATATCTACTGCCAACTTTACCTTTGTCGGATGCATATCTACCAAGGTTGTCAAAATAAGTTCTGATGTCAGAATCAAAGTCAGTATACAGAACATCTGATACTTCAACATTTCTACTTGGGTCTAATGTAGAAGAAAGACGCAGACTGGTATCTACAACACCATCTACTTTGTCAAGTCTGAGAATGTTTGATCCTACTCTCCAACCTTTATCAGCAACATAACCACTAAAAATCAATGAAGAACCAACACGCTGCTCTACACGTTCTCCCTTAAAGAACTTGGCATCTCCTTTATAGATGATAGCGTAGTTTGATCTATAAGTAGACTCAATTGTTGCATCATTATGGAAAGATCCGCCATTACTAATAATACTAATGTCTTGTGGTAGACCAATGGTTTCAGATTCAAAAAATGCATCAATACCACCCTCATACACAGATACCGTGGGAGAGAAAGTATAACCACTACCACCTGACAATACATCGATTCTAGTGATTCTACCTTGGTCACTTGTTACGCTAAAGGTAGCACCAACGCCATCTCCATTAGTGACAATTGCCTTAGGATTAATATAGTTCTTACCGCCATCATCAATTTGAACACCTTTAATCGATTGAGTGATAGAATCCCAAGATACATTTAATAGTGGTTCATTATTATCTGTTACAATACAACCCTCAACAATAGGAGATCTCTTATATCCTGCCCCAAGATTGTTGATTGTAGTTTTGGTAATCTTACCTTCTGCAAAAGGTGAAGATGTAGTATATGTAATGGTGCCTGTTCCTTGATAATCAGGAACGTCAGACAATTGATATGCAAACTTCGTAGGTGTTGTAAACTTGACTGTCTTAGGTCCAGTCAAAGGATCATCAATGACTTGCAATGCAGCATTATCCGTATTAACATCACTAGATGCCTTAATGAAATAATAGTATGTGTCAAAGTTGACTGGGAACCTTTGTTGATCAAGACCAGCAATATTAGGACCAAATCCTAGAGTGATGGCAACAAACGAACCAGCGTTTCCTGGTTGAATGCCACTCACTTCTTTCTCTTCAGTAAAAATAGTTCCTGTTCTACTAGCAGAGAAATCAAGGAAAACACCATTCATAGAAAAATGACTGGTGTCAAACAAATAACGATAGTATTTCTGAATACGAATGTCAGTGTTTTTGCCATACGTTGCAAAGTTGACATCTTTAGAGAACTCTAGATTATTCTCGCCAGGAGTAGATGCAGCAATATTAATGGACTTTCTAGGAGAACTGTCATCCTGGAAAATACTGCTATTAGTAACTTCTCTAGGAGAAGGAGCGCCATAGTTATATGCTAGAGTTACCTTCTGAGTTGTTGCATCGTAATCAATAACATAAGGGTCATTAGTACCATCACCTAGAGGTCTTGAGTCTTCTTGGAATCTATAAATGCCATTATAAAGTTTTACGGTAGCATTATCAAAGTGATTGGTAACGGTAGTGTCAAATTGACCTCTTTCAACAACAGCAGTTCTTTCATTACTATCAATAGATGTAACCTTTACAATCTCACTATTAATTTGTAAATAGTCATTCTCAGACAGTTTCTGAACTGTTCTCAACTGCAATACAGTATTAGTTAGAGAGAAACCAACATGATCAACCTCTAATGCCAATCTTTGAGTTGATGTAGATTGATCTAGTCTATTGAGAGATGTATCAGCAACTGATAGAATATCACCCTTGATGTAATTCTCTCCTTTGGATGTAATAGTAACTACACTGACACTACCATATCCAGTGCCATTGAAGTCACTAACAACAACAGTTGCTCTTGCGTTATCTGGATCACCAACAGATCCAATATCAGGTCTTACTTTACTTTGATCAAAGAAAATGAGTTCAACATCCTCATATGTTCCCGCTTGATAGTCTACACCACCATTAAGAACTTCCGACTTACCAACACCACTATCAGTCATCACTGTAGTGAAAGAAGGTGCTCGTAGTGTAACTTCTTGATAGAATCTCTTTCTTACATAATAAGTTGTTGTAGTGTCCACCTCACTAGGAATGAGATCCATATTCACAGCACTACCAACACCAACGTTATGTGGTTCAGATGTAGATACTAAAGCATAATTGTTATCAGCAGCAAATGCTTCAATATTTTTGCTTAGTTCATTGTAGGTTACAACTTCTAAACCTACAGTGTCTCCAAGAACTGTACTCTGGAGAAAATAGTTTCTATCAGCAGTTTCTGGAACAACAAACTCTCCTTGAGTTACTTCAACTCTAATTGAGTTCTGATTTGATACAGACTCAAGGATTCTACCTCTAGCAAGAACATCATCATCACCATCTGTTAGGAGTAGTGTTGCGTTTGCACTAAATGTTCCATTGCCAGTCAAGATAAGACCAACAATGTTACTAGAAGAGTTTAATTTTTTACCAGACTGGAAAGTTCCTGATACATTCTCAAGGACAAACTCATTTCTATTAGAAATGTCTCCAATGACTCTACCAGTATAATCACTATTTTCCTGAGTAACAACATCTCCTTCAAACAAATAACATGGAGCAATAGTCTCAATATAAGAAACTGCTAATGTATTGCTAGGATCTAGATCATTTGACTTGAGAGATGTGACTGTCTTACCAGTAACCTCTGCAACAATTGCTGAGGCACCAGATCCTTCTGTTTCATTATCATTAACAATAAAACTGTTGCCAACTTTGAATGACGCTGGAGAATCCTCTACTTTTAATGAAGATACACTACCACTAGTGGTTTTGTTGATTTTTAAAACAGTATTGCCACCATTAGTAGGCATTCCTAGAGTTTTTAATCTCTTTGCATACTTGGGTAGATCATCCTGAGTCAGGTCTGCGTTATAGTTAGAATCAACAGGCAGTGAGTAGTAATTTGATCCTAGGATATATGGGAATGCAGGATCGCCATTAATATCAATGGTAATAAAGTATGCATAAACACCCTCTGGATAATCTGGTGTTACACAAAATCTTCCATTATTTTCATCTAATTCTAATTTGCCAGTCTGTGTGCTAGGTCTCCACTCATAATCTTCAATAAAAGTTCCAAGTGGGAACTCAGATGGATTAGGACCACCTAGTCTGTTGTCCTTTAGATAATATGCTGATGATAGTCTACGGACTGCACTATTACCGTCTAAAGGGTTCTCAAAACCATAAGGACCATAAATGGGATTGCCATCATAAGCAAATCCCAAAATAGGAGAGTGTGTAGTTCCATCGTCATTTAATTCTGTTCTAAGGGCAGTAGGATTAGCAACAATGCCATAACCAAATCCTTTCGTAGGATTATAGTTTTGGAATGAATATCCATTAGAAGAATCTAATTCAGACTGTAGTTTATTGTAGCGATCTTTGGTATATGTAACGATCTCAGATGTTGCTTCTGCCCCATCACCAACAGGTAAAATATCGATAATTACATTTCCCTTAGAGTAGAACTTACCTTCGTCTACTTGCTCAAAATCAACAATTTTACCATTTTCCAAAACAGCATTGTATTCTGCAAAACGACCTCTACCAAGACGGTCGATAATTCTTACTGTAGGAGGTGTAGTATAGTATTCACCTGCATCAATTACTTGAATACTTGTAATTCTACCAAAGGTAACAGTAGCAGATGCTTTTGCATTTCTACCAGAAGTAATAGTTACAGTTGGTGGTTCTGAATATGTAGACTGATCAAGAAGTTCAATGCGATCAACAACCTCACCTGCTAAGAAAGATCTTGCCCTTCCTGGAATGTTGTTAACCAAAACATTAGGAGGATCTTGATATCCACCACCCTTCTGGAAAATATTGAACTTGGTGATAGGACCAAAAGTAACTTGATCAAAATCTCTATAACTGAAAGCAAGAGTTCCATCAACAAAGATACCAACATCTCTTTGTGTTGTTGGATAAGATTCAGTAATAACCTGAGGATTCTTACGAATCAGTCTCATCGTCTTCTGATCTTGCAACGTCTGCTGAGTATTTGCAAGAAGAATAGGTCTAGTTGGGAAAGAAGACGAACAGATGTAGTAATAGTTGCTATCTTCGTATACAGCAGCAACGTCACCAGGCAGATCTCCAATCTGAGATTGAATGGTGGGATTTGTTGCTTCAGCATTCTCTTGACTTAGAATCCAACGAATGCTGTTTTCTGGAGTAACAATAATAGGATCTCTAGTCTCAAAACCTGCACCAGATACCTGAATACGATCTCCTTCCTCAGAATATGGGGCAGGAGCATCAGTGCTTAGATTATAAAGGACACCAAGAACTAGAAGTTTGACATCTCCAGAGGTAACTGTGGAAACACTATAAACAGATTCTCCAGAAGAGTAGACAATATTGCTTTCTCTGCTACTTACTAAAAACTGAGTAACAGACTTGTCGCTATACTCAAACTCCTCACCACGGATCATGAGTCTACCAGTAGGAGCAAATCCTTCTGTGGAAAACACATTGATACGATCACCAACAGTGAACCCGTTGTCAAAGTCTGCTGTCAGAACAGTTTTAGACGCAATCTTAAATGTATTATTGACAGAAGATGTATCAAGAGCAATTTCATACAGTTGCTCACCATCAACAACACCAGCACTAAAAACATTGTCAACAATAGCAGATGCATAACCTGCCTTAGGATCAAATGGATCTACACTTTGAATAATCTCTTCACCAACGAGATCTGTTGCATCTCCCTCCAGAACCTTTACTTTTAGTGAGTAAGAGGTAATCCAGTCAGATGTAGACGCTTTAACAGTAAAGTCTTTTGGTTTTACAACCTCTGGGGTGTCATTGCCTACCAGAGTGTTGAAAATAAACTTGATTGATCTATCGGTGCCTTTTGCACGATAGAAACTAGAAATATTCTTGATTAGAGTTCTCTTGTCTACCTTCTCGTTCAGATACTTCTCTGGGAACGATGCAAGATAGTCAGACTCAAAGTTCTTGACAATAGCATACAAGAACAGATTACTGATGTTCTGAACTCTAACGCCTGAGTTATGACCTGCAGCAAGCGTTGTTACGAAGTTGCTTGATTCGTAAAGGTCTCCTAGTTTTGTATTGCCACTGACACCACGAGAGACATCACTGAGAGTGTTTCCACTTCTTTCTTTATAGAACAAAATCTCATCATTAATCTTGATGTATCCGTTTTCCACAGGGAAAGATGATCCATCAACCAACTCAATAGTAGTATCACTCGCAGATACTGCTACTGCTAGTTCTGTGCCTTGTGCTAGAAGACTTTTCTCATAAAAATCGATATCACGATATTTCGTGATATTCTGAATCACGTCGAGAGGTTGACCTCTAAGTTCTAACTGCTCGTAATATTTTTCTACAACTTTAGAAAAATTTTCGTAGTCAGAAGAAATGAACTCAGGTAGTTGACTCTCAATTAGAGTAGATATTCTCC
>Ga0213860_10000031_pt1 | contig 51607 bp, 43 predicted proteins | sample PICome_3_FD_160118 | JGI IMG/M metagenome (GOLD analysis project Ga0213860, IMG submission 160118) | Coastal seawater microbial communities near Pivers Island, North Carolina, United States - PICO550 | ecosystem: Environmental > Aquatic > Marine > Coastal | place: USA: North Carolina...
AGCTATGCATTTAACTACAGCATTTTTAACCTTTGCCTATACATTTTGGGTAGCCTTAGACTTAATTTTTCCAGATAAAAAGAGCGTTGATAAGAAATTGCGTAACGTTATAAGAATTGGTTTAGTCGTTCTTATTTTACAAATTATCTACGGCGCCTTTGTTGCTGGCTTAGATGCTGGTTGGATACATAATCACTGGCCTTTTATGAATGAAGGTAAGTTAGTACATGAGACTGTATACACTGAGCAAAACCCTACCTACCTTAACTTTGTAGAAGGTAAAAGCGGTGTGCAATTTGCACATAGAACTTTGGCCTACATAGTTGTAATATTCATATTAGTAATTTGGTATCAAGCAAAAAGAATAGAATTAACCTCTTTGCAAACCAGAGGAATAAATGGTCTTTTAATTATGGTAGGCGTTCAATTTTTACTAGGTGTACTAACCTTATTATTGGCAGTACCTGTTTGGTTAGGCGTACTGCATCAAGTTGGTGCATTTATTTTATTGAGTTTTATGATATTTACTCTTCATCGATTTAGTAAATAGTCAATATTTGAATTAACTTTGTCAAATGATTTACAGATTTAGAGTCGTATTAGATAATGACACCGAAGAAGATGTTTTCCGTGATTTAGAAATTCGTGAAACAGACACCATGGAAGATCTTCACAATATCATTACACAATCTTTTGGTTTCGACGGTATGGAAATGGCTTCTTTTTACATCAGTGATGATGAGTGGAACCAAGGCGAAGAGATTGCCATGTTTGATATGAGTGAGGCTGGCAATGAAGTTATGGTAATGGGACAGACCATTATTAAAGATGTAGTGCACGAAGCTTCTCAGAAACTTATTTATGTTTATGATTTTCTAAGTATGTGGACCTTTTATGTAGAACTTGCTGAAATCGTAAATGAAGCGGAGGGTACAGATTATCCAAACTTAATGTTTGTTCACGGACAAATACCTGATGAGGCTCCAGACAAAACTTTTGAAGCACAATCTTATGATGCTTTTGATGAATTTGAAGATGATGTTGATATGGACAATTATAGTGACTTAGACTTTGATGAAAATTGGAACTAACGGTTACAATTTACTAGTACTCACATTCTCATAATTTCGCTTCACAAAATCCAAGATAACTTTCACAATTTCGCCCATTGATGCGCATTTTCTAAAATTTTTGTCATGCGAGTAATTATAGATTTCTTCCTTTAAATTATTCACGTTTTTTTTGTTCGAAATTTGATCAGACTTCATACATTTTAATAGGGCATTCAGTCTATTTCTGTAACTAATAATACGCTTAGCTACTATTGATCGTTCTTCAATTTTATATTGCTCAATAGATTCTTCTTGAATTTTACCTTGAACCATTTTTACCATCTTAAAGTTCTCTTTAAAAAACTGTGGCATATATATTTTTAATTTTCCTTCATATGACTGCTGATCAAAATCTATTGCCCTAATCTTAAAAATGACCTGGTCAAAATCATGAATTGGTATAATTACATAATTATAAGACCGCATATCACCTAATAATGTAATTGTGCAACGCTCATTAAACTTAATAAACTCTTTTGCTATTTGCGCCTTTTCCATTTCCGTGCGATCGTCTAGACTATTTTTAATGAATTCATCACCAGGTATTCCAGCAATATGCTCCTCAATTAGTGTGTCCTCGCAAACCAAAAAATTAAGACTGTATGGTGATAACATATGCTCTATTTCTAAGCCATAAATTCTCGATGCATCAGCCTTTTTTACATAGAAATATGTATAGTTGTCATTAAGTATATTTCTAACCTTAATTCTAAATGGTTTAGAATTTCCGAATGTACAATAATCAATGGCATCTACATTGAGATATTTTAATATCCAGTCTCCACCATCAGAAACCAAATAAGAATACACTTTTTTTAAACTAAGATCAATTTCTATTCTATCCGAATCATTATAATATACTCTTATCCAAAGCGTGTCCTCATCATTATCATCATAAACAATTACGGAACCTTGAAAACGTAATAAATCCGAATATAAAATAGGTAATTCGATGTTTCTTCTATACTCAGAGAGATACGCATTTAAGTTTTCAGATACAGGAAAAGAAGGTTTCTTCTTTGATATTTTTATATCGTCTGCCATTAGCTAAATTTAATCCTTTTATTTAAATTTTTGTAACAAAAAAATACTTCAATCGTCTTACCTTCATAACCAACTTTTACTGATGTTTTTTCAGTACTAAAATCAATCATACATTGGAACCAATCTTATCAATCAATAATCTTACTAAAAAATTCGGGTATTTAACAGCCGTTAAAGATTTAAGTTTCACAATTAACAAAGGGAATGTTTATGGCATACTTGGACCAAATGGTAGTGGTAAATCAACCACATTAGGTATAGTACTTAACGTAGTAAATAAAACAAGTGGAGACTTTCACTGGTTTGATGGAAATACATCAACCCATGATGCTTTAAAACAAGTTGGTGCGATTATAGAACGCCCTAATTTTTACCCTTATATGACTGCTGAACAAAACCTAAAATTAGTTTGTAAAATTAAAGGGGTAGATGAAAGTAAAATAGCAGAGAAATTAGATGTTGTTGGCCTTTTTGATCGTAAAAACCATAAGTTCAGAACCTATTCACTAGGTATGAAACAGCGTTTAGCGATAGCCTCTGCCCTTCTAAATGACCCTGAAATTTTAATTCTTGATGAACCCACAAACGGCTTGGACCCTCAAGGCATTCATCAGATACGTCAGATAATAAAGGGCATTGCAAAAGACGGAACAACTATTTTATTAGCATCACATTTATTAGACGAAGTAGAGAAAGTATGTTCGCATGTTGTAGTACTTAGAAAGGGTGAGAAATTATATTCTGGTCGTGTAGATGAAATGATAAGCAGTCACGGATTCTTTGAATTAAAATCAGAAAAACATGATGAGCTTTGCAATTTACTTGAAACTCATGAAAACTTTGGGAATGTAAAAGTTGAAGAAGACCTAATAACTGCATTTTTAAACGAACCCATGTCGGCCTCAGACTTTAATAAACTGATGTTTGAAAAAGGTATTACACTATCACATTTAGTTAAACGCAAAGAAAGCTTAGAAGAGCAGTTTTTACAATTAACCGACGACCAATAATCAATTAAAAAACAGCTTCAATTCAGTTGAAGTAAACCAATCAAAATATGTTTCGACTTATACAATTAGAACTCCAAAAATTATGGCTTAATAAAGTAAGTCGCGTCTTAATTTTTGTATCATTTATATTACCGTTTACCGTTTTAGTATTATCCTCAATTAAGATAAATTTCTTTGGTTTTTTTACCTTAGAACTTGGTGAGTTAGGCATCTTTAACTTTCCAATAATTTGGCATATCACTACATTCTTTGCTTCGTACTTTAAGTTCTTTTTTGCTATTGTAGTTGTGAGTATGATTGGTAATGAATACAGCAATAAAACACTTAAACAAAACCTCATTGATGGCCTAAGCAAAAAGGAATTCATAATGTCTAAGTTTTATACAATTATTTTCTTCTCATTATGTGCTACAGTCTTAATTGGTCTAGCTACATTTTTAATTGGCCTATACTATTCTAGCTATACCGAAGTAGTTATTATATTTAGAGAAGTCGAGTTCTTATTAGCCTATTTTGTTAAACTTGTTGGCTTCTTTAGTTTATGTCTATTTTTTGGAATGTTATTAAAGCGCTCGGCATTTGCACTAGGATTTTTATTTGTATTATACATATTTGAATGGTTAATATTTTGGGGCGCATATGAGGCACTAGGTAGTGCTGACAATGCGTTTAAGGTGAAGAACCTTCTTCCTTTAGAGTCTATGTATAAACTTATAGATCAACCTATTCAACGAATAGTAATGACAAAGTTTCCAGAGAAAACAGATATTGCCTATGACTATGCTGTGCATTGGTATGAAATAGTTGTAGTTTTAGGCTGGACGGCGCTTTTTATATTTTTATCCTATCGGTTATTAAAAAAGAGAGATTTATAATATCTTTGATAGCTATTGATTGCTATAAAATTCGACATACTAAAAACTAGAGTTTTAAGTTCTTTTAATTAAATAGTATGTTATTGTGCTTTGCACACCAAAGATGTTATGAAGAGAATAAGTTCACTATTTTTATTTCTATTTATTTGTGCAACATTATTAGCTCAAAATGAAGCTTCCTTTTGGTACTTTGGCCAAAATGCTGGTGTACGTTTTGATGCCGATTTAGGTACTGTAACTGCAGTAACTGATGGACAATTAAGTACGTTGGAAGGTTGTACTTCCATTTCAGATGAGGATGGTAATTTATTATTCTATTCTGACGGTAGTACAATTTGGAACAGAAACCATCAAGTAATGCTTAATGGTACTGGTCTGAAAGGTGACGATTCAAGTACATCATCTGGTCTTATTGTTCCAAAACCCCAAGATCCTACTTTTTATTATTTATTCACAGTTGACGAACCACATCATAACAATACATCAGCATTTCCTACCATGAGTGCTAATGATGGCATCAATGATGGCTTTATGTATTCTAGAATTAATATTCTAGATGATGGTGGATTGGGTGCTGTTGATGCAACAGAAAAAAATGTTCCATTAGTAACATATGACCCAACAAATCAGCTTGAAAGCGAACTAAAATGTTCTGAAAAAATTACAGCTGTAAGAGCAGATGATTGCTCTTCATTTTGGGTCTTGACTCATTTTGGAGACACCTTTTACGCCTTTAAAATAGATGAAAATGGTGTAAACACCACTCCAGTAACATCTACAGTTGGACCAAATATTCCGGTTGAAGGGTATAGACGAAATGCTTTAGGCTATTTAAAAGCCTCTCCTGATGGCACCAAACTTATTTCAGCAAATTTCGGAGAATCAACGATTCTTAATGAAGATGCCGGTGGTGGTATTTATTTATTTGATTTTAATAATGACACTGGAGTTGTCTCAAATCCATTAGAAATTTATAGTGCCCAGAATAATAATAGTCCATATGGTGTAGAATTCTCGGCAGAAAATAGAAAAGCATATGCTACTATTGGTTTTGGGCCTGGTGGTGGTGGTACTAGCCAAGTTCTTCAATGGGATTTAGAAAGTGCTGATATCCCTAATTCTCTGCAAGTTATACACACATCAAATACGATTAGTGCAGGTGCATTACAACTTGGTATAGATAGAAGAATATACAGAGCACAATTCAGCTTTGTAGGTGACAATAATGTTTCTCGTTACTTAGGTGTAATTGAAAACCCAGAAGCAGATGGAAATGATATAATATATAATGAGCAAGGTGTGTTTTTAAGTACAAATCCTCTTGGTCTAAATACAAGTAGGATCGGATTACCACCTTTTATTCAGTCATTATTTAATTCTCAAACCGATATTATAAGGAATGGTATAAGTACCACAGAGCTGAGACTATGTACAGGAGATTCTTACACATTACAAGCAGACGATTTACTTGGTGCTGACTATGTATGGTCATTTAACGGCGTACCTATTGCCGGAAATAATCAAGCAGAATTATTTGTAGATACACCTGGATTCTATGAAGTTTTTATTGAACCTAATAATGGTGAATGCCCAATTGAAGGCAGTGCTGTGGTTGGAATTTTTGAGATTCCTGTTGCTAATCCATTAACTGATGTAACACTGTGTGATGATAACTTTAATGATGGTGTCACCGAATTTCTTTTTACTGATAAAAATCAAGAAGCTCTACTTAATCAAGACACTCAAAGTTTTATTGTTGGCTATTACGAATCTTTAGATGATGCAACAAATAAAGAAAATGAAATTTCTTTGCCTTATACTAATATATCTAATCCACAAACCATTTATGTAAGAGTAGACAATATTAATAATACCAATTGTTTTGATATCAATTCATTTGAAATTGATGTATTTGACACACCGCAAATCGCAGATATTAATGATGAAATATTTTGTGACAATTTTGGTGATCCAACAGATGGTATTGCAGAAATTGATTTGAATACGTTAATTCCAAATATACTTGGCCAACAAGATGAGTCTCAAATAAATGTTACATTTCATAATACTCAAAATGATGCGGATATAGGCAATGCGCCTGTTGCTTTAAATTACATTAATACTGATGCATTCAATGAAACAATATTTATAAGAGCTGAAAACACATTAAATTCCGCATGTTTTAGAACAAGAGCATTCAATTTAATAGTTAATCCTATTCCAGAAGCCAATGATGTTTCTGTGTTGCAGTGCGATGAGGATGGCATACCCGAAGGCTTTACCGTTTTCAATATCAACCAGCTCCTCGACGATATTACGGGTGGCAACCCTCAGGTAAACGTGGATTACTATCTCTCCCAAGCGGATGCAGATACTGAGTCCAACCCAATCGAAGGCGATGCCTTTGAGAACTTTGTCAATCCTCAGGTGATCATCGCTCGTATTACTAATCCTTCAACAGGATGTTTCGATTTCTGCGAGGTATCTTTGGAGGTAAGCCTAACCGAAACTAACGATGCCAGCCTTACCGCATGCGACGACGATGGACAGGAAGACGGTTTCACAAGCTTTCAGCTATCCGATGCGGACGGTATTGTACTTGCCGGTGCTCCGGTAGGTCTTGAAGTGGTCTATTACCAAACCTATGACGATGCCCTTGTGGAAAACAATCCATTGGGAAGCACATTTACCAATACCGTGGCATACAACCAGACCATTTACGCAAGAGTAGAAAACAACAACGCCTGCTTCGGTATCAGCGAAGTACAGCTAACAGTCTTCGAACTTCCAAATATCGAGACACAGGCAGAAACACTATACTGTCTCAATTTCTTCCCGGAAACCATTGTCCTGGATGGAGGAGTTATAAACGACTCACCTAGCAATTACAGCTACGACTGGTCTACAGGAGAGAACACTACCTCCATTGAAGTTAACCAGCCTGGGACCTATACGGTACGAGTAACCAATACAAACGGCTGTTTCAAGGATAGGACCATTAGCGTACTGCCATCAAACATCGCAACGATTACGGACATAGAGGTAATAGATGCTACAAGGAACAATTCCATTACAGTTTTTGTCTCCGGAGAGGGCGACTATGAATATGCCATCGACAACATCAACGGCCCATACCAGGACAGCAACCTGTTCACCGATGTCCAGCCAGGACTGCATACCGTTTACGTAAGGGACAAAAACAACTGCGGTATTGTAGAAGAACTAGTCTCCGTCATAGGCTTCCCTAGGTACTTTACGCCAAACGGCGACGACAAGAACGATTTCTGGCAGGTCTATGGGATTACGGAACAGTTCCAACCTAATACGTCAATCCTTATTTTCGACAGGTACGGCAAACTGCTCAAAGAGCTCAATCCGATTGGCCCTGGATGGGACGGAACTTTCAACGGCAACAAAATGCCAACATCGGACTATTGGTTCAGGGTTAAACTCCAAGATGGAAGAACCTTTTCAAGTCACTTTACATTGAAGCGATAAAAAATATGTAACTTAGTTATGCCAAACTATCGTACTTGAAACAGATTCAATACATAATGATTTTGCTTTTGTTTGGTGTATCTATCCCCCTATTTGCGCAAGATGTTACACTTTTTCAACAATTTAATGGAAGGTATGATTATACAGCAATTGGAAACACATTAAACGTATTTGAAAATGGCCCAGGAACTCCATGTACCATTCAATCTTCATCGTCTGCAAGCCTAAACTTATTAACAAATCAAAATATTGTAGCGGCTTATTTATATTGGGCTGGCTCTGGTACTGGCGATTTCAATATTTTGTTAAATGGTGAAGCGATAACAGCAGAACGTACCTTCAGTGACGCTTTGGATGAAAACCGAATCTTTTTTGCTGCTTTTGCCAATATTACGGAAGTAATTATTTCACAAGGAAACTCAAATTACACTGTATCAGATTTTGATCTTTCTAGTATAATTTCACCCTATTGTCCTACAGGAACAAATTTCGGTGGGTGGGCAATTATTATCATTTATGAAGACCAAAATTTACCTTTAAATCAGCTAAATGTTTATGATGGTTTACAGAGTGTACCAACCATCCTAAATATAACATTAGACAATCTTAATGTACTAGATAATGAAGACGCAAAAATTGGATTTATTGCATGGGAAGGTGATCGTTCAATAGCGGTTAATGAACAACTCACAATCAATGATAATGTAATTAGCAACTTACCTTTAAATCCGGCTAATAATGCATTCAATGGCACAAATTCTTTTACAGGTGCAACGGACCTCTATAATATGGATATTGATGTTTATAATATCCAAGACAACATTTCTATAGGAGATACTTCTGCATCTATAACCCTTACATCTGGGCAAGATTTTGTTATGATAAATAATATTATCACTGTACTGAATAGTCAACTACCTGATGCTACATTGATTATAGATGGTAACATAGTAAAATGCGGTAATAATAGTGTAGAATTATTTTATACTGTAAATAATTTTAATAGTACAGCGATTCTACCAGCTAATACTCCCATTGCATTTTATCTAGATGGTTTATTAATTGGACAAAGTCAAACAGTAAATGACATTCAAATAAATGAAAGCGAAAGTAACTCTACAATTATAACAATACCTGAAGGAACTGATTCGGATTTAACCATAGTAGGCATTGTTGATGATGATGGCACTATGAATGGCACAATTACCGAAATTAATGAGGACAATAACATCACATTTGAGGATGTTGAATTACTCATTATTCCCGATATAATTGAATTACCTGAGTTAATTGAGTGCAATGAAGGCTTTGAAATTTCAACCTTTAACTTATTTGAAGCACTAGAATCATTGGACTATAATGAGGAGGACGTTTCTTTTTTCACTGAATTAGATGATTTAGAAAATCAATCCAATGAAATTCTTATTCCTACCAATTATAATAATGTCTCAGCTCCCGATGTCATCTATGTAAGGCTATCTAGTCCTCCATGTTATGAGGTTTATCAATTCAATTTGAATATCGAAAATTGTCCGCCAATAATACCAAATGGATTTTCACCTAATGACGACAATGCCAATGATTGGTTTAATATACAAGGGCTATATGATATATTCACTGAACATGAACTCTTGATATTTAATAGATATGGTGATCTAATCTTCAAAGGTAATAATGACAAACTATGGTCTGGCGTTGTAAATAAGGGTATAAATGCGAACGGAAATATTGTACCCGTTGGCACCTACTATTATGTTCTTAATTTAAATGACCCAAATTTTGAATCTATTGTAGGTTGGGTCTATGTCAACTATTAAAACGAATAAGAATTTTTAAGATACTTTTTCCTTCTTTAAATTATAAAATTGAAATAAACAGACCATTTGACTAATAATCTCTCCCTATTTAGTGCAATATGTTAACATTTTATGTATTTCATCGTATTTATTTGTATTTTATCTAATTTATATCTAATTTTCCGCCTAATTAAAGGTAGAATTAAGTTTGGGACCCAAACTAATCTAATTACACTTTTAGCTTAACCGAAATATATGGACCGCATTAACCGCATTATCCTTATCTTTTTATGTACTATAAGTACAGCAAATTTTGCTCAACAAATAACTGTAGACAATTCTGTTTCACCACAAAGTTTAGTTGAAAACACTCTTATTCAAGGTTGTGTCGAGGTTTCTAATATATCATCTTCAATAAATGGAAGTGTTTCAGGTATAGGAAGCTATGGTTATTTTGAACGGGCCGGATCTTCTTTTCCATTTGAAAATGGCATTGTACTTACAACAGGTAATGCACTTTCCGCAGGAAATGGGCAAAATAATGCAGTACTTAATGAAGGTGATGATGCATGGACAACAGATATGGATCTTGAAACAGCATTAGGTATTACAGGCACATTAAATGCAACTTCAATTGAATTTGATTTTGTTTCAATATCAAATCAAATTCAATTTAATTTTATACTTGCCTCAGAAGAATACTTTGGTAATTTCCCGTGTCAATATTCGGATGGTTTTGCACTTTTGATTAGAGAAGCTGGTAGTGTGAATCCTTACACCAATATTGCATTAGTTCCTGATACATCTACTCCTATAAATACAAATACTGTACATGATCAGATCGTTGGTTTTTGTGATGCCTCAAATGATCAATACTTTGAAGGTTATAATCTTGGAGACACTAACTATAACGGAAGAACAACTGTATTAACCGCAACTGCTTCTATAGAGCCTAATATTCAATATCAGATTAAACTTGTAATTGCAGATCAAACTGATGAAAATTATGACTCTGCAGTTTTTATCGAAGGAAGTAGTTTTAATGCATCTGTTAATTTAGGTGATGATATTGAAACATGTGCTAGTAGTATATTATTAAATGGAGACATTCAAAACTCTCAGGCAACCTATAATTGGTTTTTTAATAATGTGCTTATCCCTGGTGCTAACTCAACAACATTTGAAGCTGTTCAATCAGGTAATTACCGTGTAGAAATTGAAATACCACTTCCAAATGGTGTTTGTATCATTGAAAATGATATCAATATAACATTAAGTAATACGCAGTCTTCTGAGCCAATTTCAAATTATGAAATTTGTGATGACATAAGCAATGATGGGATAGAAACTTTTGATTTAAACACAAAAGATTCTGAAGTTTTTGGATCAGTTCCTGCCGGAAACTACAGCATATCATATTACCTTTCTATTGCTGATGCCGAAAATGGAAATAATGCAATTTCAGGATTAATTCAAAATTCATCAAATCCTCAATCAATTTTTGTGAGGATTGAAGATGTTGATAATGGTTGTCTTGCTTTCTCTGGTTTTAATTTGGTAGTCAATGAATTGCCAAACATAGTTGACCCTACTCCTTTAGATGTTTGTGACGACCAGACTGCAGATGGATATACCACAATTGAATTAAGCGTCAAAGACAATGAAATTACGAATGGTCAAAATAATTTAATAGTTACTTATCATAGTAATGCCAATGATGCTTCAAATGGAATTAATCCATTACCTATGCCATACGTTAATACAAATACGAATGAAACAGTTTATGTTAGTGTACAAAATCCTCAAACAGGTTGTTTAAGTACAACTTCTTTAGACATAAGTGTATTAGATAATCCTGTTATTAATACTGACGATCACTACATTGATGCATGCGATCCAGATCATGATGGGTTTTCGGAATTTGACTTATCTACAATAATTCCTGAAGTATTGGAAGGATTGACTGATGTCACTGTTACATTTTATGAAACTTATGATGACGCAATATCTGGAATAAACCCAATAAACAATAGCACTAATTATGATAATATAGATCAAAATGTTCAGATTGTTTTTATTAGAGTAGAAAGCAATGCTAGAGGTTGTGCTTCAATAACTCCAATAGAATTACACACCAATTTATTATTAACCAGAACGAATATTAGAGATTTCTCTCAATGTGATATAGGCAATGATGATTTAGAAGAATTTGATCTTATTAATATTGCAAATGGAATAATTAATGATTTGGAAGGTGTTTCAATTGAATTTTATGAATCTGAGTACGACAGGGATAATTCAATTAATTCTTTAGACCAAACAATACCTTATACACCATCTAATGTTCCACAGACTTTATATTTAAATATAGAAAATTCAAATTGTCAAGAAATTGCCGAAATATCATTAATATTAGTTGAAGTTCAGGAATTTGATCCTGTTGATAATCAAATTGTTTGTGATGAAGACCAAGACGGTTTTACTACAATTGACTTATCTCAATTTGACAATCAAGTAACTCAAGGTCAACCTAATTTTGGTGTAACTTATTACTTATCTCAAAGTGATGCAATATCCAATACTAATCCTTTACCAAACTTTTATACAAATACTGCGAATCCCTTTACGATTTATCCTAGGATTCAATCTTTGGACACGGGATGTCATGATATTAATAATTTCGAAATCACAATATTGGAAGCTCCTGTAACCAGCACTCCATCTTCAATTATTATATGCGATAATGACCAGGACGGATTTTCAATTATTAATTTAACTAATATAATTTCTGAAGTTGTAAGCGACACCAATGACCGAACAATCAGTTTTCATAATAGTCAACAAAATGCGGATAACGGAACAAATTCAATTAACAATACTGTATCATACAATGCAGAAACAGAATCAATATTTGTAAGAGTTGAAAATACAATTACAGGTTGTCATTCAGTTGAGACGCTGTCAATAATTGTAAATACTCCTCCGGTTTTTAACCCAATTAATAATTATAAGATTTGTGAAGAAAGTAGTGATGGAATAGGCGATTTTATTTTTAATACAAGGGATACAGAAATCCTAAATGGGCAAACCGGTAAACAAGTTTTATATTATCTAAATCAGAATGATGCAGATAATCGTGTTAATGCAATTAACAAAAATTCAATCTATCAAAATACAAGCAACCCACAAACAATTTTTGCTAGAGTAGAAAACCTAACTGATCAAGATTGTTATGGTACTACAAGTTTTATAATCGAGGTAGGAACTAATCCTACTTACAATATACCTACAGATTGGTTTGTATGTGATGACATATCAAATGATGGATCTGAAACTTTCGATTTCTCTATTAAAATCAATGAAATTACTCAAGGTATTCCAGATAATTTAAATGTTACTTTTTATACTACTCAATTTAACGCTGAAAACGGAATAAATCCATTACCAGAACAATTCACAAATACAACTAATCCGCAACAGATTTATGTTCAAATAGATAATGGTACAATTTGTAATTCTATCACATCATTTGAAGTAAATGTGATTCAAGTACCTCAGGTCAGTCCTTCGCAACCTATTGTACAATGTGACGCAGATTATGATGGGTCTACCACTTTTGACTTGACAATTGCTGAATTTGATATACTAGATGTTAGACAAGATAATATTGAAATATCATATTTTAGATCATTAACCGATGTTGAAAATCATACAAATGAAATTGCAGATCCTGAAAATTTCACTAATAATAACAATCCGCAAACTATTTACTTAAAGGTTACGAATACAATCTCAAACTGTTACGTAGCAGTACCTATAGAATTAATGGTTTACCTACCACCTGCAATTAATGATTTTCAGGTATATGACATTTGTGAAAATAACACTAATAGTTTTGATCTAAATGAAATAAACTCTGTTATTACTGATTCTAACTTCAATGTAGAGTTTAGTTACTATTCCAATGCAATTGATGCCGAATCAGAATCAAATCCGCTAGATACAGATTATGTTTATCAAACGAACTTTGATGCAATATTTGCTAGAGTTGCATTTACAACAACCCACTGCTATGCCATTTATGAGTTTAATTTAAACGTTAACCCTTCACCTTCAGTAAGCCAACTTAATGACTTAGTTGCATGTGATGATGATTTTGATGGACTACTAGAGTTTAACCTCACTCTTCAAAATAACGATATACTTGGCCTACTTAATCCATCTCAATATACCATAAGTTATTTTAATACCGAAGATGATGCCAATGGTAACAACTCATTTGTGGATACCGATTATATTGCCTTCGACGGTGAAGTAATCTATGTAAGGCTTGAAAATAACAATACAGGGTGTTTTACTATTGATCAATTCTCTGTTGAAATAAATCCTCTACCAGTAATAGATATTCCAGACCAAGTAATTTGTTTGGATAATCTTCCACTAATTGTATCAGCAAATACAAACGTTGGAAATGATCAATATTTATGGTCAACAGGAGAAACCACTCCAGAAATACAAATTGATAATATAGGCACATATTGGGTAACAGTAACTACTGCCTTTGGTTGTGAAAACACACAAGTTTTTAATGTGTCTGAATCTGAAGCTGCCAATATTGAATTTACTGAAACTGTTGATTTCTCAGACCCTAATAACATTACAATTACCGTAAGTGGTATTGGAGATTATTTATATCAGTTAGATGATTTTGAGCCACAAGAATCGAACATTTTTGAAAATGTTGGGTTAGGTTATCATACCATTACTGTAATAGATCTTAACGGTTGTTCTGAAGTAACCGAAGAAGTTATTGTCATAGATACACCAAAACACATGACACCAAATAACGATGGTGATTTTGACACATGGCATATTGTTGGTATTGAAACACTACCTGGAAGTACAGTTAACATTTTTGACCGCTACGGTAAAGTTCTCAAACAACTAGGATCAAGCACTCCAGGATGGGACGGAACTTATAACGGAAATAAAATGCCTTCAAGTGACTATTGGTATATAGCTGATGTTGTACAAGACGGTGTAACCTTTCAAATTAAAGGACATTTTGCGCTTAGACGATAATTGATTTAGAGTCTTCTTTATCGTAACTTTGCGCTATGCGTTTCACAATTGAATCAGAATTTAAACCAACTGGAGATCAGCCCGAAGCTATTAAACAATTGGCTAATGGAATTAACCAAAATGAAAAATACCAAACATTACTTGGTGTAACAGGTTCTGGTAAAACTTTTACCGTTGCAAATGTTATTGAAGAGGTACAAAGACCTACATTAGTTCTGGCGCACAATAAAACATTGGCAGCACAATTATATTCGGAGTTTAAACAGTTTTTTCCAAATAATGCTGTAGAATACTTTGTTTCTTATTATGACTATTACCAACCCGAAGCATATATTCCTGTTTCCGGTGTTTATATAGAAAAAGATCTTTCTATTAATGAAGAGATCGAGAAAATGAGATTAAGCACTACTTCTTCACTCCTATCTGGACGTAGAGATGTATTGGTTGTTGCTTCTGTATCATGTCTTTATGGCATTGGAAATCCAGTTGAATTTCAAAAAAATGTTATTACTTTAAAACGTGATCAGGTCATCTCAAGAACAAAATTACTTCACCAACTTGTACAAAGTTTATATTCTCGTACAGAAGCAGATTTTAAAAATGGAAACTTTAGAATTAAAGGAGATACAGTAGACGTGTTTCCAGGTTATTCTAATAATGCGTTTAGAATTCACTTTTTCGGAGATGAAATAGAAGAAATTGAAGCATTTGATGTTTTAACTAATGAGGTGATTGAGCGTTATGATAGACTAAACATATATCCAGCAAATATGTTTGTAACCTCGCCAGATGTTTTGCAAAATGCGATTATTGAAATTCAAGACGATCTAGTAAAACAGCACGATTATTTTAAAGACATAGGTAAACATCTTGAAGCAAAACGTTTAAAAGAACGTACGGAATTTGATCTAGAAATGATTAGAGAATTAGGGTACTGTTCGGGTATCGAGAATTATTCAAGATACCTAGATGGAAGAGCTCCAGGAACTCGCCCATTTTGCTTATTGGATTATTTTCCTGATGATTATTTAATGGTTGTAGACGAGAGCCATGTTACAATTTCACAAGTGCATGCCATGTATGGTGGAGACAGAAGTCGCAAAGAAAACTTAGTAGAATATGGCTTTAGACTGCCTGCTGCAATGGACAACAGACCATTGAAATTTGAAGAATTTGAAGCATTGCAAAATCAAGTTATTTATGTAAGTGCTACACCTGCTGATTATGAAATGCAAAAGACTGGCGGAGTTTATGTAGAACAGGTAATCAGACCTACAGGACTATTAGATCCTATTATTGAAGTCCGACCAAGTTTAAATCAAATTGATGATTTAATTGAGGAAATACAGAACCGTGTTGATAAAGACGAACGTACTCTGGTAACTACCCTTACAAAACGAATGGCAGAAGAGCTTGTTAAATATTTAACTAGAATATCTATAAGATGTCGCTACATACATAGCGATGTTGACACTTTAGAACGAGTAGAAATAATGCAAGATTTACGAAAAGGATTATTTGATGTATTAGTTGGTGTTAATCTACTTAGAGAAGGTCTTGATTTACCTGAGGTTTCATTAGTTGCAATTTTAGATGCTGATAAAGAGGGGTTCTTGCGTTCAAATAGATCATTAACACAAACCGTTGGTAGAGCCGCCAGAAATTTAAATGGAATGGCAATTATGTATGCTGATAAAATTACGAACAGCATGCAAAAAACAATTGATGAAACCAATTATAGAAGAGAAAAACAAATTGCCTATAATACTGCGAATAATATTGTTCCTAGGGCATTAAACAAAAGTTTGGATAGTGCTCTTGCCAAAAATTCGGTAAGTACCTATAAAACCGAATTAGATTTGAAATTAGCGGCAGAACCAGAAAGTGAATATTTAACTAAGAGTCAGTTAGAAAAAAAAATAAGGGAAAAACGTAGGCTAATGGAACAAGCTGCAAAAGCGCTTGATTTTATGGAGGCAGCGCATTTCAGAGATGAAATTACGGCTTATCAGGAAAAACTTGAAAGATTAAAGATTAAATAAATTCTTAATTATACTGCACCTTAAATAAATCTATTAAAAAGTCTGGTGGTACAATCTTGTTTGGAAAACTATCCATTAAATCCAATACTCTATTAATTGATTCATGGCTTAATCCCATACGAAGACCAAAATTATGAATCTTTACCAATTGTTTGTTAGAAATTTTATGGTCTAGGTTCATTAATAAAACGAGTCTGTGAAATTGCACGATACGTTCACTATGAGATTTAAGATGAACATAAGTAACAGGATGTTGAAATAAATATTCAAAATCTTCTTTTGAAATATCTAGTTGCCGAGCTATACTTAGCAAAAAGTTATATTCAATAGTCTTTATATTGTCGTCCTTCTGAGCGAATGCAATCATCTCAGAAAGTAGGCTTAATTTTTCAGCTCGGTTAATCATTATAGAAGGATTATATTAACTAGATAAAGTTAAGGAGGTAAGATAATTTGTTGTCGTGGATATAGTGTATCTTGTCGAAAAATTACGTGTACTTAGTCGTGTTTTTTACACGTTCATCATTTTAAATCCTAAATATAGCATGCTATTCAAGCGTTTTTTGATGTTTTTTTATTTAGTTTTTTTGATGAAAATTAATGGTCAAAGTACTGCTTCTAAACAAGTTATCACCTTTACAATTGAAGCACCTCAACTAGATACTGCTAAAAAAATCAGGTTGTATCTACCAAAAGATTATAAAAATTCTAAAAAAGCATATCCAGTTTTTTACATGCACGATATTCAAAATTTATTTAATATTAAAACTTTATGTTTTGGAGAATGGCGAGTAGATGAATACCTAGATTCATTTACCTCCAATAAAAGTACAAGCCTAGGCATAAATCATGTTGGGGAAAATCGAATTGATGAATTGACACCTTATTCACATGAAAAGTATAGCGGTGGGAAGGGAGACTACTATTTATCGTTTATAAAAAAAATATCGAAACCACATATTCACCAAAATTATAGAATACTTTCACAGCCTAACCATACTAATTTGTTTGATTTATCTCTAGGAGGTTTGATTTCATTTTATGCAGTTATAAAATATCCCGAATCATTTAGTAAAGCAGGTATATTTTCATCGGTATTTTGGACTAACCCAGAAGTTTTTGAACTCGTTGAAAATTTAGATATTTCAAATAACATTATTACAAATTTTGAGCATAATGAAAAGTTTTGGCCCTAACATTTCGGAGAGGCATACCAATGGCTTGATAAAACTAATTAAAAATTAAAATTAATGACTAATAATGACATTTTTAAAAAACTTAGAGTAGCACACAAATTGAGAGATGATGATATTGTGAAAATTTTGGCTTTGGTTGATTTTAGAATATCAAAAAGTGAATTAAATGCATTCTTCAGAAGAGAAGATCATCCAAAATATATGGAATGTGGCGACCAAATATTAAGAAATTTTCTTAATGGATTAATCATTCATTTAAGGGGGCCAATGCCAAAAAAGCAAAAAAAGTAACCTGAAATTATGAAGTTCATAAAAATGGACTTTGAATTTTTTAATTAAGAAACTAGCATCTACATTGTAGAACCTTTAAACGGTTCAATGTATGTTTGAAACAACTAGTAATATTTCTTCAAAGCGGACTTTTACATCTCAGGAAATTGAGATTTTAAATGATGTCTATAAACCGCTCACTGCAAGGCAACGCATTGAGAAATTGTACCATGATTTTCAAATAACAGATGTAATGCTCACTAGCTCATTTGCAGCAACTTCAGCATTTCTTTTAAAACTGGTTTCTGATGTTAACCTCAAACAAGAAGTATTTTTTATTGATACTGGTTATCATTTTGAAGAAACTTTAAATTACAAAAAAACACTAGAGGAGAAATACAACTTAAATATTACTTCTATTTCGGCAATAAAAGAAGAACATGTCTTTACTACCAAAGATCAAACTTGGAGCAAAAATCCGGATTTTTGTTGTTCAATTAACAAAGTAAGGCCTCTTGATCGTATCAAAGCACAATATAATATTTGGATGTCAGGATTAATGGAATGGCAAAGTGACCATAGATCAAGCTTAAATATTTTTGAACAACGCGGAAATATATTAAAGTTCTATCCCCTTTTAGATATTTCTAAGGAACTACGGGATGCATATATTCAAGAACATCAATTGCCATTTCATCCATTAGTTGCAAAGGGATATCAGTCCATTGGTTGTACACATTGTACCGTTCCTGGTGAAGACAGAAGTGGACGATGGAACAATAACCCAAAGACCGAATGTGGTTTACATTTATAAAAAAAGCGCCTCAAATAAGGCGCTTCTTTAAATTTTACTAATTATTTATAGTTTGTATTAATTATTTTCACCGGTACCTTAAAAGACCTATTCTTACCAATTGCCTCTTTAGATAACTTCTTATAGTTTAAGCGATATTTAATGTAATTCTCTACATTTTCGTGAGTTGTATCAACATTTAATACAACCATTTCATTGTCTTCATTAATAACTAAATCTACAATGGCATAAACTTCAGAACTAATCTGTAAGTCAGGGTTCTTTAGCAATTCACCTACAGTTTGAGTAACTGTTTTTGGCTCAACTTTTTTGGTGGGGTTTGTACTTGCTGAAAGTACAGAGCTAAACGTAATTGCTACGGCTAGCACAAACATTTTTAATGCTTTCATAATTTTTCGTTTTTGTAAGATTGATACCTAATAGACTGCAAAAATTATATTATGTTACACGTATTAACACTGTTTAACTTTGATTAGCAGAACATTAACATTAGAGCAAAAAAAAGCACCTACTAAATAGGTGCTCAATATTTATAATTAAAATAGCTTTATGACAGGACTTCTTGAACTTTATCTGCAGCTTCTTGAAACTCAGTAGCACTCAAAACGTCTAAACCAGAATTATCAATCAGTTCTTTCGCAATATCTGCATTAGTACCTTGCAGTCTAACAATAATAGGCACATTGATATTTCCTAAATTTTTATATGCATCTATAACGCCTTGTGCTACTCTATCACAACGCACAATGCCTCCAAATATGTTTATTAAAATGGCTTTTACATTAGGATCTTTTAAAATAATCTTAAATGCCGCTTCAACTCTAGATGCGTCTGCAGTTCCCCCAACATCAAGAAAGTTTGCTGGCTCACCACCAGAATGCTTAATCAAATCCATTGTCGCCATTGCAAGACCAGCACCATTAACCATACATCCTACATTACCATCTAAGTCAACATAGTTTAATCCTAAAGAACCAGCTTCAACTTCAATTGGATTTTCTTCACGTAAATCTCTTAATTCAGCTAAATCTCTATGTCTGTACAAAGCATTCTCATCTAAAGTAACTTTAGAATCTACAGCCAAAATCTTGTCATCACTTGTTTTAAGGACAGGGTTTATCTCAAACAAAGAAGCATCAGACTTAACATAAGCAGTATATAAAGCGGTAACAAATTTTGTCATTTCTTTAAATGCTGTACCTGATAATCCTAAATTAAACGCAACACGCCTTGCCTGAAATGGTAGAATTCCTACTGCAGGATCAATTTCTTCCGTGAAAATTAAATGAGGTGTTTCCTCTGCAACCTGTTCAATATCCATTCCTCCTTCTGTGGAATACATTATCATATTTCTACCAACTCCACGATTCAAAAGAACTGACATATAATATTCTTCTGGTTCGCTATCACCAGGATAGTACACGTCTTCTGCAACAAGAACCTGATGAACCTTTTTACCTTCAGCAGATGTCTGAGGAGTAACTAAATTCATACCTATAATATTACCTGCTATTTCTTCTACTTCTTGTAAATTTTTAGCAAGTTTTACTCCACCGCCTTTACCACGTCCACCTGCATGAACTTGGGCTTTTATTACATGCCATGAAGTTCCTGTTTCTTCAGTTAATTGTTTTGCAACATCAACTGCCTCATTAGCGCTATGTGCTACTATACCTCGTTGTATACGTACACCAAAACTATTTAGTAATTCTTTTCCTTGATATTCGTGTAAATTCATTTGTTATCAGAAATTTATTTCGAGGCACAAAAATAAGGAACCTAAAACGTTTCTCAAATTAATTTACCTAATGATTAGTCTAGGATTTTAAAATGAATTTTTATCTATGGAATACAACAAAATGGAATGTTATATAATTAACAAAATGTTTAAATAGTGATATTTATAATCACTTTTATGTGTTTAATTAATCTATAAAATATATTTGAAAAAAACACTTTTTATGTCTGAACAACTTTTAAAAATAGCTTCTAAATTCGGGAGTCCGCTCTATGTATATGATTCAGAAATTATCATTAATCAATATAATAGACTTACTAAGGCATTTAGTAAAGTAAAAAATCTTAAGGTAAACTATGCAGTAAAAGCACTTTCAAATATATCTATATTAAAATTATTTAAATCACTAGGATCTGGTTTAGACACTGTTTCAATACAAGAGGTACAACTTGGACTAAAAGCAGGTTTCAATCCAGAAGATATAATTTACACACCCAATGGTGTTTCCTTAGAGGAAATAGAAAATGTTGCGAAACTAGGTGTTCAGATTAATATAGATAACTTATCTATTCTAGAGCAATTTGGAACTAAGCATCCAAACATACCTGTCTGCATCAGAATTAATCCTCATGTTATGGCAGGAGGCAATACCAATATTTCTGTAGGACATATTGATAGTAAATTTGGCATTTCAATTCATCAAATCCCCTTACTATTGCGTATTGTTGAAAATACCAAGATGAATATTAATGGTATTCACATGCATACAGGTAGCGACATACTAGATATTGATGTGTTCTTATATGCTAGTGAAATTTTATTTGAAACTGCAAAGCAATTCAAAAACTTAGAGTTTATAGATTTTGGATCTGGTTTTAAAGTACCTTATAAAGAAGGTGATATTGAAACCAACATTGAAGAACTTGGTAAAAAGCTGACTAAACGATTTAATGAATTTTGTAAAACCTATGGTAAAGAATTAACCTTGGCTTTTGAGCCAGGAAAGTTCCTGGTAAGTCAATCTGGTGTATTTTTAGCAAAAGTAAATGTCGTAAAACAAACAACCTCAACTGTTTTCGCTCAAATAGACTCTGGCTTTAACCATCTCATTAGACCGATGCTTTATGGTTCTCAACATGAAATTATTAATATTACTAATCCAAGCGGAAGGGAGCGTTTCTACTCTATTGTAGGTTACATTTGTGAAACTGATACGTTTGCGAACAACAGACGCATCAATGAAATTAAAGAAGGTGATATTCTTTGTTTCAAAAATGCTGGTGCATATTGTTTTACAATGGCAAGTAATTATAACTCGCGTTATAGACCTGCAGAAGTACTAATACATAATGGTAAACCTAATCTTATAAGAAAACGTGAAACTTTCGAGGACATTCTACAGAATCAAGTAGAAATTTCAATATAAAGGGTTACTATTAGCAAGTTTTATATTCCATTTCTTCGGATTTTTAAAATAATATAAACCTAAATATATTTAATCGTTTCCTTTGTAGTACGACCTTCTTCATTAGCTTTAAATTTCAAATCCTGCTCGGTAGGACTATTAGTTGTCCAATAAAACCTGAAACCCAAGACGTCAACCATTCTTGCTGTATTGTACCTGTAGTAAATTCCTCTGAATATTTAGGGATTTCATAATAGGGTAATTGCTCTTCTGATTGACAAAGCAAAAAATTACTAAAACCTTACATGATAAAAACGAATATACTTTTCATGTTCTAATCTTTAAAATTTGATGATTTAGGCACTGGATTCACACCATACTTATCATACAAATAAACCAAGGACGTCATTGTTGCTGCGCCCAATTCTAATTCTCGTTTATTAACATGCTCAAACGTATCGTTTGATGCGTGATGATGATCAAAATAGCGTTGAGAATCTGGTCTTAAACCAGCCAAAACATTAGATTCTGATCGCAACGGACCAATATCTGCACCACTACCACCTAATTCAAAATAATGGATAAGATATGGTTTAAATAATGGTTTCCAGTCGAGGATTTGACTATAATTGGCTTCATTTGTAGTAAAAGAAAATCCACGTGGCGTAAATCCTCCAGCATCACTTTCTAATGCAAAAATGTGATTCTCCCCTTTTTCCTTTGCAACTTCAGCATACTTTCTTGCTCCTCTTAAACCATTTTCTTCATTCATAAACAAAACAACCCTTATACTTCTTTTTGGTGTAATCCCACTTTCCTTCATTAATCTAAGCACATCCATTGACTGCACAACACCTGCACCATCATCGTGAGTTCCGTCTCCTAAATCCCAAGAATCTAAATGACCTCCAACTAAAATTATTTCATTTGGAAATTCAGAGCCTGTAATTTCACCTATAACATTGTATGACAAAACATCTTCAAATTGTTGGCAACTTTGCTCTAGGAAAAACTCAAGATTAGGATTCTTTTTAAGCGCCTCACTTAACTTAACCGCATCGTTAGTACTTATAGCAGCAGAAGGTATTCTTTGGGCTACTGGTAAATCACCATAACTCATACTACCTGTATGAGGGTAATCATCTTGTCTAGAACTCAAGGAGCGTACAATAGTGCCAACAGCACCATACTTTGCTGCCTCAGCCGCTCCTCTATAGCGTTCTGAAGAACAACCTCCATATGCTTGAAACGTATTAATTAACTCTGGCTGTAGGGCTCTATTAATAAAAACGATTTTACCCTCTATCTTTTCTTCGCCCAAGCCAGCTATATCCTTGTATGTGCTTACCTCAATAACTTGTGCTTTTGTCCCACCATCTGGTGTTGCTATTGAACCTCCCAAAGCACAGATATTTACTTTATGAAATCCATCAGATGATTCGAAATAAGCCATTTCTTTTTCTCCTCTCACCCACTTTGGAACCATTACTGGTTGTAGCCATACTTTATCTAATCCTAATTTCTCAAGTTCGGATTTAGTGTACTGTACAGCCAATTCGGCATTGGTAGAGCCAGATAATCGCCCTCCAATGGTATTAGATAAATAGTCTAACCACTGATAACTGTGGCCATTAGTAAGGGAGGTTGTATAAATTGTTTTGAGGACATCTTCATCTGTCTGACCGAATCCAAATGTCAATACACCACTGATGAATAGTGTTAAAAGTTTAATTTTCATTTTCTAATTCTTGTTTATAAAGATCTATGTTTTCTTTTTCGTTAGCAGGTAGTTCTGGTTCTTTTATATCAGTATAATTTTTTAGGGTTTCATGTAATATCTTAGCCACTAGATAGCGTGCTGTCGGTTTATCGTCAGCAGGTATATTAAACCAAGGTGCGTGTACTTTTGAGCTTCTATTTAAAACCTCTTCATAGCACATTTGATATTTATCCCACAGCTTTCGTTCCTTTAAATCATCTGAAGAAAATTTCCATTGCTTATCTGGCCGATTTAGTCTCCTTAAAAGTCTATTTTTTTGTTCGTCTTTGGATAGATTTAAAAAGAATTTGAAAATAATTGTTCCATTGTCGGCAATGTGTTTTTCAAATGCATTAATTTCTTCAAATCGTCGATTCCAAAATGCATCATTTACATCTTCTACAGAATCTATACCTGGCATATTTTCATACATCAAATAATTTGGATGTACCCTAGTTACCAAAACATTTTCATAATGCGTTCGATTAAAAATGCCAAATTTACCTCTAGCTGGTAAGGCAATATAATGCCTCCATAAATAGTCGTGTTTTAATTCTAAATCTGTAGGCTTTTTGAAACTATGGGCAACTATTCCTCTAACATTAAATTCTTTAAACACTTCTCGAATTAGACTATCCTTTCCAGCAGTATCCATGCCTTGAATACAAAACAGAACTGAATATTTTCCATACGCATACATCGCGTTTTGGATTTCGGCCAAATCCTTACTAACGTCCCGAAGTGCAGCTTTTAACTCTTTTTTATTTGATTGGATATCTACAGTAGTTGGCAGATCTTTAATGTTGATTTTAGAGGTAATTCTAAAATCATCTGTTTTGATAGTCTTCATAATTTAATTCTATCCTCTAAATATAATGAACATTTTGTAGATTTAGGGCTGGTAATATGATCTGTCCTAAACTTTGAATTACAAGTCCTTTTTATTTGCTGCAATATTAATTTTTTCTCAATTTTCATTTTCTCAAGATTTAATTTCTGACCCTAGTCTTGATGAGAATATTATTAAAAAAGCAAGTGTTGTTTCAACACATCCTTTTGGAATATTTTTTTCAAGGTGGCAAGGTAATTTTCAAACTAAACCTCTTGGAGATCAAAATATGAGTGTAAACTTAGAAAGTGGTAATGTATGGTCTCCTCTTGTGACTGCTTATATTCCAAACAACTCTGAAGATCGAAATGTTGTTAGTCAATATCCTTGGCACAATAGAGAATTCCGTGTCGATGTGGACACATTAGACGCCCAGACTTTGGAGGTACAAAATGATGGTGTAATAAAAGGTTTGCGCATTAATCTTAACCTACCTATCAATTCTAAAAGTGAGTTGAAAGTTGGTATTCGTTCATTTTTACTAACTGGAGGTAAATTTCCATTTTCTATTCTTACTAGTGATGATACTATCGAATATTTTCATGAAAATATTGCTGGTGGAGAAGACCCTTTTGACAGACAACTTTACCCCTTGAATGAGGCCCAAATAAGATATAAAGACAGAAATAATAGAGTCATGAATATTAACAAAGGTGACTTTATCTTGAGTGGATTTGAATTGAGTTACTATCGTTATCCAAAAGAAATATTGAAAGGTTTTGATTTTAATTATGGTGCCCACATTGGTATCAATACGACAAAGTATAATGCCTCCTTAGACCTAGGTGCCTCACTCAATATTATGAAAGGATTTCAATTAAAAAATAAGCGCTCATTTGATATTGGATTGAGTATAGGGAGTACTAAAAACAATCTTGTAGATTTTCAAGATGATAATATGGATTTTAGTAATAACACCTTCTTAGGGTATCTAGAAACAATAATTCAATATAGTTTTCTATCTAAAAGCAAAAAAGTCCGTCATAGCTTCGGTGCAGACTTCTATGTGCAAACTAGTTTGAACAAAAAAAGTGAATTTGATTATCTTATTCCAACTAAAAATGGAACCTCATTTAAGTCATGGAATTCTGGAACATCTAATCTTTACAATAACAATAATTATTGGACTTTGATGTATTCATTCACAAGAAAAATGACTACCACATTCTACATTCAACAAGACTTTACCGTCAATAACAACCCAGATATTCAAACTGGAATATCAGTCTCATTTGGGATATAGTTTTATTTTGATGCAAAAGACTTAACATCTGATTCGCTAACTTCCTTACCTCCTAGAATAATTAATCGTTCAACAACATTTCGCAACTCTCTAATATTTCCTGTCCAGTCATAGTTTTGCAATAACTTAAGGGCTTTGGCAGAAAACGATTTCTTCACCGTTCCTTGCTCCTTCGAAATTTTATCAGTAAAATAATCTACCAATAATGGTATATCTTCTCTCCTATCATTTAGAGCTGGAACCTTTATTAAAATTACGGCCAATCTATGATATAAATCTTCTCTAAATTTACCCTCTTCTATTTCCTTTTTTAAGTTTTTATTAGTTGCCGCAACAACTCTAACATTTACTTTGATGTCTTTATCGCTACCAACACGTTGAATACGACTTTCTTGTAAAGCTCGCAGTACTTTAGCCTGAGCTGAAAGACTCATATCCCCAATTTCATCAAGAAAAATAGTACCGCCATTCGCCGCTTCAAACTTACCAGCTCTATCTTTGTTTGCAGAGGTAAAAGCACCTTTAACATGACCAAACAATTCGCTTTCAATTAATTCTGAAGGGATTGCTGCACAATTAACCTCAATCATTGGACCTTTAGAGCGGTCACTCTTTTGATGAAGCCAATGAGCAACAAGTTCTTTACCTGTACCATTTGGTCCTGTAATTAAAACTCTGGCATCTGTTGGTGCAACTTTATCAATCATTTCTTTGATATTTTCAATTGCATCACTTTCACCAATCATTTCGTAGTTTTTGCTTACTTTTTTCTTAAGCCTTTTATTTTCTACAACGAGCTCTTTTCTATCTAAGGCAATCCTTACCGTATTTAAAAGCCTATTTAAATCCGGAGGCTTGGAAATATAATCGAATGCACCTAAACGCATTGTATTTACAGCGGTATCTAAATCGCCATGACCAGAAATCATTACCATAGGTATTTCTGGTTTAAGCTTTTTAATGGCTTCCAGAACTTCAACACCGTCCATTTTTGGCATTTTGATATCACATAAAACTAAATCAAAATCTTCCTTTTTTATTTTATCTATACCAGCAAGGCCATCTTCTGCCTCTTCAACTTTATATGCATCATTCTCTTCAGAGAGAATTTTAATTAATACTCTTCTAATTGCTGCCTCGTCTTCTATTATTAATATTTTTGACATCTAAATTTTAAATTTTAATCCTGTTCTTAATTAAAAAGCATTCAAATCATCATGCTTAAATACTTCATCTCTATCTCCATTACGTAATACATTGTTTAACTTAAAGGTGTAACCTGATTACATATATTTAACTAAATGTTTGGCAATTCAAAATACTTATAACAAATTCCTATGATGAGTTGTAGAATTGTACATTTTGGAAGTCTAATTTTCATTAAATATTTATTTGTTTTTAATATGTATATCTCTTTGAGGAAATGGAATGGTAATATTATTTTCTCTAAATAAACGATCAATTTCAAATCTTATATCACTTTTAGGAAATGTGGCTTTAAAACTATCATTTAACGTAAAAATCAACTTAAAATTTAATGAGCTGTCACCAAACTCAGTAAATACAACAAGTGGTTCAGGTACTTTAATTACATCAGGATGATTATTTGCTGCTTCTAAAAGTAGTTTTTTCACCAATTGCACATTACTACCGTATGCTACTCCAACTTGAACATTTTCTCTAGTAAGCGTTCCATTTTGTGTCCAGTTAAACAGTGAGTTTGTTAAATACAAATGATTTGGTATTACCAGAACTTTATTGTCAATTGTAACAGCTCTTGTTGTTCTAAGTTTAATTTCTTCTACTCGTCCTACCTTACCATCTAATTCTATTATATCACCAACATGAACGGATTGATCTAACAAAATAAATATACCTGAAATTATATCTTGAAAAAGTGTTTGTAATGCAAGCCCAACACCAATCAATAATGCGGCTGAAGCAGCAAAAACGCCTGTCACATTAAAGCCTATGGTATTAAGTGTAATTAATAGGAAAACGAGGTATACTATCCACTTACCATATGAAAAAACTGTATTAAATTTTGCCTTATCCTCTTTTGGTAAGTTTCTAGTTAGAATTCTTTTAATAATTTTTAATACTATCCAAGTAAGAATTATTACTAGAATTACAAACAACAATCCCTTTACACTGATGGATATATCATCAGAGAATGACAATTTATAATTAAGTATTTCTTTTATTCTAGACATCTAATATTTTAGCCATTTAAACAATTCCTTATAGGTTGCTTTTTTACCATACATTAAAATACCAACTCTATATATTTTAGCCGCAAACCATACCGCGAAAATAAATGTACCAATTAATAACAACAGTGATAGTCCCTGTTGCCATAGTGGAACTCCAAAAGGTATGCGCATTAGCATTACTACTGGAGATGTTAATGGTATAAAAGAAAACACCGTTGATACAGTTCCGTGAGGATCTTCAATCACAGTAAAAACACCAACATAGACTGCCAAAATTAACGGCATCAAAATAGGCAACATAAATTGTTGTGTATCCGTTTCATTATCAACGGCCGCACCAATCGCAGCATAAAGTGAACTATATAAAAGATAACCACCAATAAAAAAGAAAATAAAGGCAACTACTAAATTACCTATAGGTAAATTATTTATAGCCGTTATTATATTTTCTGCCATGGCTTGCACTTCATCCGACCCTTGCGCAGACATCGCTTGATTAACTATTTCCTGTTGTGGTGTATTAACTTGGGCCATATCAATACCAAAGATGGCTGAGACTATTGTAAGCATGACACCTCCTAAAATTACCCAAATAGCAAATTGTGTTACACCTGCCAATGAGGTACCTATAATTTTACCCATCATTAATTGAATAGGCTTAACGGAAGATATAATAACTTCAATGATTCTACTGGTTTTTTCTTCAATAACGCTGCGCATAATCATATTGCCGTAAATAATTATAAACATAAACAATAAATAACCTGCAATACCACCAAATGCCAGTTTAATAATGTTATCAATTTTAGAACTTTTCTCACCATCAAAACTTTCTTGTGCAATATCAATACTTGTTTTAGAGGCGTCTATTTGCTCAAGTGAAACACCATCTTTTTGCAATTTCATCTCTTGCAACCTCTTCTCAACTTTTCTCTCTAATCCTGATATGATGGTTAAGGAAGGTGATTCTTCTGAATAAAATTTTATATTCTTACCAACATCATCTAATGATGTCACATTACCAATGTGCAGTAAACCATAGTCTTCTTTCTCCTTAACTATTTCCTTTGCGTCATCTAAATTTAATCCAGTTAGTTTTAAATAGGTTGTATTGTCAGTGCTTTCAAAAATATCTATTAAATATCCGGTTTCATCCAAGACTGAAATGGTTCGTTTTTTATCACTATTAATTTGGGATAAATAAGAAACCAATGCAATTAGTGCAATCATTATCAATGGACTCAAAAAGGTCATGATTATGAATGATTTGTTTTTAACCTTGGTTAAATATTCACGCTTTATTATGAGGGGTAAATGATTCATGTTAATTATTTTGTACGGTTTGGATAAAAATATCATTTGCCGTAGGTATTACCTCAACAAAATGGTGCACCTCAGCCTTAGAGGTTAAAAATGATAATAAGTCGTTTGGCGAAGTAGATTCGTTTATTTTAATGTTCAATTTAATATCATCATTAAGGTTTTTAAACGTCGCAGGTAAAACCTCAAATGAATTTTTAATTTCAGAAAGCACAGACTCACTTTTTGATGATTGCAGACCTATCTCAAAAGTGTTTGTTTTAAAGTTGCGCTTTATATCATTGAGCTTACCATCTAATATTTTATTGGATTTGTGCAACAAGGCAATATGGTCACACAATTCTTCAACGGATTCCATTCTGTGCGTAGAAAAAATTACGGTTGCGCCTTCGTCTCTTAACTTTAGGATTTCGTCTTTAATTAAATTGGCATTTATAGGATCAAATCCAGAAAAAGGCTCATCAAAAATCAATAATTTAGGTCGATGTAAAACTGTAACAATAAATTGAATTTTCTGGGCTTGACCTTTACTTAACTCCTGGATCTTTTTATTCCACCAATCACCAATTTCCAGCTTCTCGAACCAATATTTCAATCTACTTTTGGCCTCGGATTTTGACATGCCTTTTAATTGGGCTAGGTAAAGTGCTTGTTCTCCAACTTTCATAGATTTATACAAACCTCTTTCCTCTGGAAGGTATCCGATATCTTTTATATGCTCTGGTTTTAAAGATTGACCATCTAAATAAACATGCCCTTCATCTGGCATGGTTATTTGATTAATAATTCTGATAAGTGTTGTTTTACCAGCTCCATTTGGACCTAATAATCCAAATATACTGCCCATTGGTACACCAATAGACACTTGATTTAGTGCTTTGAATTTTCCGAAATTTTTTGAGACGGAATCAGCAACTAATAAATTGTTCATTTAGTCTGGAGTTTATATTTAGGTTAGAAAGTAAATATATTAAATGTTAAAGAGTTTTGCATTATTAATTTAATACTAATTGATTTAGAATTACTTAATCTCAAATGTGCAAACTCCATAGAAAACAAAACCCACCCTTATAACTAAATAAGGATGGGAAAAAATTGCTATGAAAAAGAAAAATTACCGCTAATTAGCATTAGCGATAACTCAAAGATAGTATTTTTTATTAAACAAGGTAATTTTACGAGAACATATCTTTTACCTTTTCAAAAAAAGATTTGTCAGAACTTTCTGGTTTAGGTTCAAAATGCTCATCATTCTTCATTTCTTCAAAAAATTCTTTTTGTTTTTTACTCAAAGTCTTTGGTGTCCAAACATTTATATGAACCAATAAATCGCCTTTACCATAACCATTAATACTTGGAATACCCTTACCTCTGAGTCTTAATATTTTTCCAGATTGAACTCCTGCATCTATTTTTATTCTAACCTTGCCTGTAACGGTATCTATTTCCTTTGATGTACCCAAAACAGCATCAGGTAAACTTACATACATATCGTAATGTAAATTATCACCCTCACGCTTCAAGGTAGGATGATCTTCCTCTTGTATTAAAACTAATAAATCACCTGAAATTCCATTACCAGGTGCATCATTACCTTTTCCGGTAACCTTAAGTTGCATACCATCTACAACACCTGCAGGAATTTTTACAGAAACTGTTTCTTCAGTAACTTTTAAACCTTGTGCATCAGCATCTGCAGGCTTTTTATCTATCACCTGACCAGCACCACCACAGGTTTGACAAGCACTTGCTGTTTGCATACGCCCAAGAATAGTATTGGTAACTCTTGTTACTTGGCCAGTACCGTTACATGTTCCACAAGTTTTATAGGTTGTACCAGGCGCCTGTTTTTTACGCTTTACTTTTATCTTCTTCTCAACACCATTTGCTACCTCTTCCAAAGAAAGTTTAACTCTTATGCGTAAATTACTGCCTTTAACCATACGTTGTCTTCCACCGCCACCAAAGCCGCTAAATCCGCCACCGAAAGCACCACCAAATATATCGCCAAATTGACTGAATATGTCATCCATATTCATACCGCCACCACCAAAGCCGCCTGCGCCTTCAAATGCCTGATGACCAAACTGATCGTAACGTGCTTTTTTATCTGAGTTACTCAATACCTCATAGGCCTCAGCTGCTTTCTTAAACTTCTCTTCAGCTTCCTTATCGTCCGGATTTTTATCTGGATGATATTTTAAAGCCATTTTACGATAAGCTTTTTTTATTTCTGATTCAGAAGCACCTTTGCTTATGCCTAAAATGTCGTAATAATCTTCTTTCATACTAATTACCCTAAATAATTGGGTTGTTTTTTATTCCCGTATTTTTTGGAAACATGTTGAATTTATTGCCCTATAACCACTTTTGGGAAGCGAATTACTTTGTCACCTAACTTATAACCACGTTCAATGACATCGATAATTTTCCCTTTTAAATCATCACTCGGAGCTGGAATTTGTGTCACTGCCTCATGATCATCCGCATTAAACGTGTCCCCTTGCTTAACTTCAATTTTAGATAAACCTTTTTGCTCTAAAGTAGTCACCAACTTATTGTAAATAAGCAATACTCCTTTTCTCAACTCTTCAGCTTCTTTGTCTTCTTCTATATGCATTAAGGCACGCTCAAAATCATCTAAAACCGGCAACATAGCTGTCATTACATCTTGCCCTGCAGTTTTAAATAACTCTATGCGCTCTTTATTGGTGCGCTTTTTATAGTTTTCAAACTCTGCGAACAAACGCATAAATTTATCCTTCTCTGCGGCCAATTGATCTTGCAATTGTTCCTCTGGAGTTTTAGTTTCTTTTTCTTGGGTTTTCACTTCAGCCTCTGCAGTTGCAGTTGTAGCTTCATCTATTTGTGGTTCTTTAGCTTTTTTATTCTTATCTTTTTTACTCATTTTGAGTTCAATTTTTAAATCTTCGATTTAGTTGTGGCAAAAGTACTGCCATTCTAATAATAATGTCAAAATGTCATTAACATTTTTTTATAATTCTTAGTGTATAGATATAGCTACCTTTGTAATGTCAAATAAAATACCTAAAACATTAACATGAAAACATCATTTATTAAAATTTTCGCGGTTTTAGCATTAATTAGTTTTACTAGTTGTGGTAATGACAAAGCGAAAGAAGCTGAAACAAAAGCTACTGAAGAAGCTGCTGTGGCAGAACAAACTGCTATAACCTTTAATGCCAATACTGAAAACTCCATGATTGAATGGAAAGGGTTTAAGCCAACAGGCTCTCATACAGGAACAATTTCGATTTCTGAAGGTTCTGTAAGTGTAAACGAAGGTAATATTGAAAGTGGAAACTTTACAATTGAAATGGGCAGTATAGTGGTTACCGATATACCAGTAGAGGAAGAAGGAAATGCTAAATTAAGAGGCCATCTTACTAGCGCTGACTTTTTTGATGTTGAAAAATTCCCAACTGCTAAATTTGAAGTAACAGGCATCTCTGTAGTTGAAGGAAAAACAATGCTTTCAGGAAACTTAACCATGAAAGAAAAAACTAATAATATTAGTATTCCTGTGAGTACATCTATAGAAGGTGATACAATGAAATTAACAAGTGAAACATTTACCATTGATCGTTCTAAGTGGAATGTTCAATATGGTTCTAAATCTTTCTTTGATAATTTAGGTGATAAATTTATCAATGATGCCATTGAGTTAAAGGTAACTTTAGTTGCTAATAAAGCTTAATTAAAAAACTATTGTCATACAAAAAGCACTTACCAAAAAGTAAGTGCTTTTCTCTTTCATAGCAATTTTATCGTTAAAACTCGTTTAAAAAAGTTGTTTTTTCTTGTGCTCTATTAGCACGGTAAATACAGCGCATTAATACCAATACATCGCGCTCCATATCTCTACCCAAACTATACTTGTATTCTTTGGGGAAATTTTTAGTGCTCACAAAAATTTCTAACACCAATTTATACGTATCTCTGTAAACCGGTAACTCTGTGTGTAATGCCATTTTTATGAAAATTAAAAACCGACCGCTTACGCGGTATAGTTTTAAATAATTAAATTGATAAATAACTAAAAAGCTCGAACTGCACGCACGTAGAATGTGTTGAGCACATTGGTGTCGTTCTGAAAACCATCGTTAAAAACTGAAACCACGCGTTATTGCCACCGTACTCCGTAGAACTCCAGTAGAAACTAATAGAAAAATTTAATTAACATAACTAATGGTAACAACGTGTATAATCCATTGCTCTAGTTGGTTAAGAACAGGATTATTTCCTACCTTTATTTCACAATGATTCCTACGACCGAATTCTAACCGAATTCAATCGCTACGGAATCATACACGGAAACGTTGTAAGCAATTAAACCAAACCAGATAAATAGAGTCAAAGCTAAAAACTAAATTAATAAAATATGAGGAGAAAAATCCTATTTTCAGCAATAACAATTTTATCTTTTGTTACCAGTGTAAAATCACAAGATACTCTTGTCTCAGCTTTTTTTGGACTTGATAATGGACTACCAGGTTTATTATGTAATCAACCAGGAAGTCTGCTAGATGGTATGCCTGTGAATTTTATATTTCCTATAGATGCGTCCACCTTATCAGAATCTGATTTTGAAGTTGTAGATAGCCTTGGAAATATACTTACCCCTATTTGTGTTTCTTTGGCCCCAGCTAATGAAAACGGAGAAAATCGAACTGTGCTTCTGTTAGGTGAATTTGGTACTTCTGTTACCAATCCACCTGTTGAAGTTAGAGTTGTAGGTGATTTATTTACAACTGATACTTTATCCGGAGAGTCCGCTTGTTCAGAAATCATAAATCTAAACGGAACCTCTACCACGAATATTATTCCGCTTGCTGATGGGCCAAGTTTATTCTTTGCCCAAAGAATTGATGGCGATCTGAATGAATGTAATTCAGGAACACAAACGATTCAAGTTGCTTGGAATGGTGGCATTACACCGTATATAAGTGGTGATACCGAATCTGACTTATTTCAGTACTATATTGGTTATTCTGATAGTTCAGGAGTTCTAATTCCGCATGTTCCTATTTCGATAGCAGATATAAATGACAATGACAACTTTCACCAACTTTGTTTTTCTACAAGTGATGAAATTGTTAAAATTTCAATGATGGCTAACACGGTCGAAGACCCAAACCAAGACTCAAATTTATACAGCGAAATTGATGTTAGTTCCTGCACTTCTATGACAATTATTGAAGAGAACCCCTTCGAAAAAGGGTATAAAATTTACCCGAATCCGTTCTCAGATGAAATTTTCGTTGAGAATCTGCTTGGTGACGAATACTTCATCATTTATGACACTTTAGGGCGAAATGTTATTGAAGGAAAATGTTCAGGAACTATAAAAATACCAGAAACAAAATCAGGAATATACTATTTGACCATCCTAAACAATAAAAATCAGACAACATACAAGTTAATTAAAAGATAACTGCTTACAACGACGTGTATATTCAATTGCTAGCTTCTAGACTAGTTTGGAAAATCCTAGCGGATTTTGCATTCAGTAATTATTTGATATTTTAGAGCTTAGACCACGCAACTGAAACATACACAGCACCGTTGGTAAACATTTTGAAAAAACATTGCTCTATTGAACAAACCATATAAAAACCTTACCAATTAATAAAAGATGAATTTACGGTATCAATTAAAATCAAACAAAACAACATTTTTAAGGATATTTATTATTTCAACATTTTTTATTGGATGTGTTTTATTACTTAATAAATGGAAAGGAATCCCTATAGGCTCCATGACAAGAGATATAACTACTACCGCTGGAGTTGAGATATATGTGGGGTTTTTTTCTCAGGTGGGATTTTTTTTCTGGATCGCAGCGGCAACACTTTGTATGTTTACTTCCTTTATAAATCATAAAAGTCGAGGCAATATAATTTTTACAGAGTTTCTGTTTTTATTTGGACTCTTGACATTACTACTCTGTTTAGATGATATGTTTTTGTTACACGAATCAGTATTCCCATACATTTTTGGTATACCGCAAAAAGGAGTCTTTATGGTTTATGGAATTTTAATTTTTTTTATTCTTTTAAGGTATTACCAAATAATATTAAAAACAAACTACATCATTCTAGCAATGTCCTTTATTTTCTTTGCCATCTCGATTTCTCTAGATGTAATTCACCCACCAAATTTAAATCCATACCTAATGGAAGATAGTGTAAAAATGTTTGGTATAGTAAGCTGGTTTTTTTATTTCTACAGTAATGCAACATTTGTAGTCTCTAAACTAACCACAGCAAATAAGAATAGTACTATTTAAATCATCTCAGAAAGGTTTAAAAAAAATAAAAAAAGAAAGAGAAAAAATAGATGTAATAATTACTGAAATAATAAAAACTATGCCTAACAATGCCTATAAGTAATTGCTTGTTCTCGCCTACTTCTAAAAATCCTTGCGGATTTTCAGTTTGGTGTGTACTTGCAAAATTATGTGCTAAACCACGCAAGTACTCATAGCCGAGACCGTTATATGCAAGCCTATAAAAAATCTGGTTTCATCCATAACATAATGAATTGTTGACAAAACAAATTTTAACAATTGAGTAATTCTATTTATTAATTGATGTTTGTATTTTTGTTTAAAATTTATTAAATATATTTAAACGGAATGCATAGGATAGCGTATATAGAAAAAGAGGTCCAAAACTTAAAAAGAGAGTTGCAAAACCACATTTTATATAAAAATTTAAATACTATTGAAGACATAATGGTATTTATGGAAAATCACGTCTATGCTGTTTGGGACTTTATGTCATTATTAAAATCACTTCAAATTGCGTTGACAAATGTGGAAGTTCCTTGGACACCTGCGAAAAACCCAACTATTTCAAGATTCATAAATGAAATTGTACATGGAGAAGAAAGTGATATTAATGAATTAGGAGAACCAAAAAGTCATTTTGAAATGTATTTGGATGCTATGAAGCAAATCAATGCAGACACAAATGAAGTTAATCGTTTCATAAAGTTGATGGAAGCAGGATACCCTCTGAACTATTCCTTAAATGAGACTGCAATTGACGAAAGAGTGAAAGACTTCGTAAAATTCACCTTTTCTGTAATAAACACTAATAAACCTTACCTTGTTGCTTCTGCATTTACATTCGGACGTGAAGACCTTATACCCGATATGTTCATTGAAATTATCAAAAAGGCTGATTCCGAAAACTTAAAATACAACAAACTAACCTACTATCTTCAAAGGCACATCGAGTTAGATGGGGACGAACACGGTCCGTTATCCCTTGAAATGATTTCTGAATTATGTGGTAATGATAGTACAAAATGGGCAGAAGCTTTAGTAGTTGCAAAACAATCTTTAGAAAAGAGAATTTCTCTTTGGGATGCAATCAATGACATCATTCAAAAGAAAAAGCTAGCATATAACACCGTGTATAATTAATTACTAGATCACGGCCAACTTACGAAAATTAGGCTGGAATTTCCAACTTGGTGTGTACTTGTAAAGTTAAGTGCTAACCCACGCAACTACTCATAACCGAGACCATTGTGCGTAATAAAATCAACCTATATTATATAAACAACACATTTCTCTTTAGGGAGATTATGTTGCAGGGTAACAGATAGACTAGTTTTAATACATTGTCATAATAAAATATCAATAAGTGCAGGTTTTAAATTAGCATACTTAAAATAAAAGCCTTTTGCTTTAATTTTATCAGAACTAACGCGTTGACTTTCAAAAAGGAGCATATGCATCTCACCAAGAATTAGCTTCATTAATGGTGTTGGAATATTTGGCATTATCAGCGGTCTGTGCAACACTTTTGCCACAGTCTTAGTAAGTTCGGAATTTGTAACTGCATTTGGTGCAACTCCATTATAAACACCTTCTAATTTATGTGCTACCACATGAAGAAAAATATTCGCTAAATCTGTAACATGTATCCAACTTTGCCATTGTTTACCATTTCCAAAGGCTGCACCTGCACCAAACTTAATTGGTTTTATAATTTCAGGCAAAGCACCACCTTGTCGAGCCAAAACTAATCCAATTCTAATTTTGGCTACCTTACAACCTAACTCTTTAAAACCGTCTATTGCATCTTCCCATTGTGCAACAACCGTTCCTAAGAATGAATCTGAGTTTTGGTCGTATGCTTCATCATAATAATTGGTAAAACTCGAAGGATAAATTCCAATTGCACTTGCAGAGACCACATGTTTTATATTATAATTATACAACCTTATAATATCTTGAAGCAACTGAGCAGTTTTGGTGCGACTTTCTAAGATTTCTTTTTTGTATGGTTTTGTCCATCGTTTAGAAATGGATGCACCCACCAAATTTATGATGGTTGAAACACCATCGAAGCACGAGTGGTCAATTTCATTATTGTTTGGATTCCAAAAAAAGCCTTTGTAATTAGATTCAGTTGCTAGCTTTGATTTTGAAGTCGTTAAATAATGTACATTAAATCCCTTATCATGACATTGTTTTACAATCTCCCTACCAATTAAACCTGTAGCGCCTGTAATTAAGACTGTCATTCTACTTTTTTACAAAGATACTAAAGGCTCAACCTACAAGAACAGACTTTAAATTGGATTTAACGTTTAATTGCTCTAACATTTAACTCATTTCATATCGTTGAATGCTTCGTTGCTCTCAGCATTTCCCTCTTACCAGGAGGTCCAGGCAATCTTTCAACCTCAAAACCAACGGCTTGCATAGCTCGCCTAACGCTACCTTTTGCAGAGTAGGTAACTAATACACCATTTAATTTTAGTGCCTTATACATTATTTCAAAGATTTCTTCGGACCATAAATCTGGTTGAACACGAGCACCGAAGGCATCAAAATAAACAATGTTATATTTACTAATATCGCTGATATCCTTAAAGAATTTTTGCTGCTTCTCTAATTTGAAATCTGGCGAAATATATGTAGGTTTTTCCCATTCTATGTTATGCATCTCAAGAAACATGGATGCATGATCCTTTGAAATCAATTCTCCGTAATTGAGTTGCTCAATCTCTTTCGCTAAAACAGGATAAGCCTCTACTCCAACATAATCAATATTAAGGCTCTGTTTTTCACCTTCAATTAATGTCAAAAATGAATTTAATCCTGTACCAAACCCAATCTCTAATATTGAAATAGGTTTAGCCTCGAGTTTGTTCTGAGAATAAAAAAGCAAACCATGTTTAAGAAAAACATGGTTTGCTTCGTTTATCGCGCCATGAATGGAATGATATTGTTCATTCCAACCTTCAATTTGTATGGTTTTAGAACCGTCTGCCGTTGTTATTATATTCCTTTTCAAACTACTGTATCAATAATTTTTTGATCTTAGGTATCGGTCCCATACATTCTGTTTTGTGACATGCCAAATAATTATTAATGGCATGGTTAAAACGCTCCTTTAACTCTACATTAGATAAGGTGTCTGCAACAGATTTTTGAGCTTTAATAAAAACATTGATAAAGCTATTCCAAACTGGTGTTCGACCATGTCCGTTGCTCATTTCTGCTGCATGCAGTTTCATTAAATCTAAAGGCATAACAACTGGTGTTTTGCCTTTAATAATTTATTGCTTTAATTGCACATTATAGGCATACATAGCATTCATGAAATTAGCCATTTCAGAAGGCCTATAAATTTCGTATTCTACAGTTTCCTTTTTTGGTTGCACCTCAACTTTTTCTTTGTTTTTACAACTCGATGCAAGAATTACAACTAGTAGAAAAACAACTTGAAATCTATTGTTGTAAAAGGACACCATCAGCTTCAAAATGATATTCTAACTTAGGCTCTGTAATAGCCTCAATCTTCTCTTTAGACTTACCCGCATCCTCAGCATAATGTCTTAATTCATCAACAGAAGTTTCAGCAACATAGGCTTTACCATTTATAATCACATCACCCTCTGCATTTAATGGCATGAAAAAACCATAGTCTTTAAATTTTACCATAACAGTTTTATCACCACCAGCATCTAAGGTCATCCAACATCCTTTTTTAGAACATACCTCAACAATTTTCCCTTTCATTTTAGCATTTACTGTATCACCTGCTTTTAAGCCTTTATAATGTTCCATCATGCGTTCAGTAGATAGTGCATCTACATCATTAATTTCCATTCCGAAAGAAGCATATGCCAATTCATCTTTTACAACCTCTACTTCGCTCTCTGTAGTTTTAGTTTCATTTTTACATGAAACAATCATTAAACCTATTACGAAAATCCAGATTAATTTTTTCATTTTATAAATATTTTTATTGATTTATTGTCGCGTGGCAAATTTACGAAATTAAAGGATATATTACCTTTTTTTAAAGGTATTGATTGCGTATTTTTGCACCATAAATCGAACGTTTTATGGTTATTACATATTCTGAAGAAATACAGTTAGAAAGAGCTAAAACAACTAAAATCGATAGTGTTGATTTTAATAATTTAGCATTCGGTAAAATATTTTCTGATCACATGTTTGTATGCGATTTTGAGGATGGTAAGTGGCAAACACCTAAGATTTTGCCATACCAACCGATTACATTACAACCTTCTTCAAAGATATTTCATTATGGCCAGTCCATTTTTGAAGGTATGAAAGCCTACAAGGATGAGAAGGGTGGTGTATTCCTTTTCAGACCAATTGATAATTGCAAGCGATTAAATATTTCTGCAAAGCGCCTTGCTATGCCAGAAATACCAGAAGACTATTTTATGAATGGTTTAAAAGAATTGCTTAAAATTGAAAAGGATTGGATCCCAACTTCTGAAGGTAGTGCACTCTATATAAGACCTTTTATGTTTGCTACAAGTGAAGGATTCCATGCCTCTCCGGCAGATTCTTACAAATTTGTTATTGCATTTGCGCCATCTGGTCCATATTTTTCAGGAGATGTTAAAGTATTGATAGAAGAAAAATATTCTCGATCTGCCAATGGCGGTGTCGGTTTTGCAAAAGCAGGTGGTAATTATGCAGGCCAGTTCTATCCAACTCAATTAGCTAAAGAAAAAGGATATCAGCAAGTTATTTGGACTGATGATAATACGCATGAGTATATTGAAGAAGCTGGTGCTATGAATATTTTTGTACGTATAAATGATACTTTATTAACCGTCCCAACTAGCGACAGAATATTAGATGGTATTACAAGAAAAAGCATCCTTAAAATTGCTGAAGATGAAGGTATAAAAACCGAGGTACGCAAAATAAAAGTATCTGAACTCATTGAGGCCTCTGAAAATGGTAGCCTTAAGGAATTATTTGGTGCTGGCACTGCCACGGTTGTATCACCAATTTCTGGTTTTGGATTTAAAGGCAAAAACTACTACTTACCTAAATTAGAAGAGACCTTTGGAGCTAGACTTAAGAAGCGAATTACGGATATCCAGACTAATAAAGCTGAAGACCCATTTGGTTGGCGTATTAAGGTTTGTTAAGACTAGTTTTATCTGTCTAAAATTTCTTTTATGTGTGGCTTGAAGTAATTTGGGCCTTTTAAAACTTTGCCATCCTCGCGGTAAATAGGCTCTCCATTATCACCAAGTTTGCTCATATTGCTACGCTGAATTTCTTCAAAGACCTCTTCAATTTTATATTGTAGTCCATGTTCTATAATGGTACCACACAAAATATAAAGCATATCACCTAGAGCATCCGCAACCTCAACCAAATCATTATCATTAGCTGCTTCAAGATACTCTTCATTCTCTTCACGCATTAATTTATAACGAAGCATATTTTTTTCTATTCCCAAGTTAGCTTTAGGTGTTTCTCTATGGCCAATTTTAAAGGCCGTATGGAAGGCTTTAACAGCATTGATTTTATCTTGCATTGTCGCTAGTTTATAAATTCAGTAATTATTATTTTTGTATAAAAATAAGCAGATGTTTAGTACTGGTCAATTGATTTTTGGAATATTATTTTTTATTGTATTTGTAATCGTTATCGCTTACCAGTATCGCAAGGATTTACCACTTCATAAAAGATACTATAAAGGTACTGTTTGGATCTTAATAGCCTTTATTGGCTTTATCGGTCTTATCGCTACAGTAAAGTTTATGTTTATGTAGTATAGAAATAATTAGATATAAAAAAAGCAGTTGTTTTCACAACTGCTTTTTTTATAAGAATTGAATCATTAATTCACATCTGGTAAATGATTGTATGTCTTGCTGTATTCTAACATTTGTTCTGGGAACCCTTTTGGTTGAATTACTTTTATAGCAGTAATCTCGCCTGCATCGTTGGTTTCAGGTACTAGAACCGGATTTACAAATCCACTATATGGTGCAGATGTAAATTGCTTATTTCGCTCAAGCACCTCAGCATGTATGTCTGGATCTACTTTAACGCCATAGCCTTCAACTAATGCTTCACAGGCTTCGTAATCACCCTCAGATTTAATACGCTGTGTTTCTCTTAATAACTGGCCAAATAATTCATGTAACTTATCATAATCATTAATATTGTAATAGGTCTTTCCATCTCTTGTTACCTTTTCAATGATATTTTCTTTTTTACCTTGTTCATAAACCCAAGCAGATACCCATTGTCTATTTCTCATATGAGCCTCTTCAACATCATCACCAAGGTTTAATCTAATAAGTTGTGTCATTAAGCCATTTCTGATATAACCGTCAAAAGCTGCCATACCAACTTCTTTCCAATTTTCAACAAGACCTAATTCTTCTAATTTAGAATCATATAAGTAATATAAACCAACTAAGTCGGCTCTACCCTCTTCTAATGTAGAAGCATAATTTTTTAGAGTCTCTTTTGTTTCACCAACACCTGGGTTTAATTGTCCCGAGGCATGTCCAATTACTTCATGCAATGCAGTGTGTAGTTTGTCTGCCAGTTGCCCGTGAGCTTCTTCTAATTTTAATTCTTCCTCATCATGAACAAACTCTTTTAAACGTCCTGAACTTCCTGAATTATTATATGCGTCAATAATGTTACCTAATGAAACAGATTTACTGCCAACTTCCTTTCTAATCCAATTCGCATTAGGTAGATTAACACCTATTGGTGTACTAGGAGATGCATCTCCCGCTTCTCCAGCCACAGTAACTACCTTATATGTTACACCAACAACATTTTTCTTTTTATGATCATCTATTAATGGTGAATTATCTTCAAACCATTGCGCATTTTCTGATAAAACCGCCATTTTTTGTGACATATCGAAGTCATTAATTTGCACTATAGTTTCATAAGAACCGCGATATCCTAATGGATCATTATATACCTCAATGAAACTATTAATGTAATCTACATTACCATCGGTTGCAGCCGTCCAAGCAACATTATAATCATCCCAAGTTTGAAGATCTCCTGTCATATAATACTTTATAAGTAAATCTATGGCATTTCCTTGTGCCTCATTTTCTGCTACCTCTCGAGCTTTACCTAACCATTCAATAATTTTGTCAATTGCCTGCCCATAAAGGCCTTCAGATTTATATACTCGCTCCTTTAGCACTCCATCTTCCTTAACTAATTGAGAATTTAAACCATATGATAATGGTCTGTTTGGATCAGTTGATGTCTTTGCCTTATAGAAATTAATGACATCTTCGTTTGTTACATCAGGACCATAAAAATTGACTGCAGAAAGAGCTACGTTATCAACGCCTTTTGACTGATTAACTTTTTTAGAATCTTTATCATTGAAAATCACATCGAAAGCTTCTCCTTCTAGTTTTGTATTAGTTGCAAGAAATAGTTCATTTAAATATTCTTTTGAAAAATCTGGTTTTAACTTATCATTTGAATAATGATGGTGAATTCCATTACTAAACCAAACACGCTTCAGGTAAATCTCAAAATTTTTCCAGTCATCAGTTGTTTTATCACCAGTATACTCCTTATATACATTTTCTAATGCACGTCTAATCTTAAGATTATGTCTGTAATTTTGATCCCACATAATGTCTCTACCTGCAAGACCTGCCTCAGTTAAATAGTATACTAATTTTTGTTCCTTCAACGTAAGATTTTGCCATCCAGGGATTTTATAACGTAGAATTTTAATATCAGCAAATTGCTCTACATTATAATCAAATTTTGTATCGGTTTCTTTAAAAGTTGATTCTTTTGTATCGTCCTTACACGCAACTATAACTAGTGCTAAAAGACAATATTTTAATATTGATTTAATTTTCATGAGTTAGTTGATTTTAGGTTTCCTGCAAAGGTAATACTTAAATGACATATCATAAAATTACTATCTTTGAGAAACAACTAAACTATATCAATCAATGAAAGCTTTTAAGTACATCTTATTATTGCTACTTGTATTTATTATCGGATTTTCAATTTACATAGCTGTTCAGCCAAATGAATTTAGTTTTGATAGAAGCAAAACTATAAATGCACCGGCATCCTTATTGTATCAAAAAGTAAATGACTATAAAGAATGGCCTTCATTTTCACCCTGGATTGAACAAGAACCTGAAGCTAGCTTAACATATAGCGATAAAACAATTGGTGAAGGTGCCTTTTACTCCTGGAAAGGTGAAATCCTCGGAGAAGGTAAAATGACTACGAAAAGCACAGAAGTAAATAAGTCAATTACACAATTAATAGAATTTACAGCACCATTTGAGTCACATTCCAATATTAATTGGATATTTGAACCAAGTGATGAAGGTACTAAAGTAACTTGGGCCATGGAGGGCAAACAAGATTTTGTTTCTAAGCTGTTTACTACAATTATGGGTTCTATTGAAACTGAAACAGGGCCAAATTTTGAACGTGGTTTATTTAAATTGGATAGTTTAATAACTGAAGATATGGCGCGCTACAATATTGAAATCAACGGTATTTCTGAATATGGCGGAAGCTTCTACTTGTTTAAAACTACGAATGCAAAATCTACAAATATCAGTGCCAAAATGGGAGAAAACTTTGGTGCTGTAATGCAATTTATGGGAAGTAATGGTATTGTACCTTATGGAATGCCAATGACAGTCTACAACACAATGGAAGAGAACAATGTAATTATGAGCAATGGCCTACCTGTCAATGTAAAACATTCCATACCTGATGGATCTGATATTTCAATTGGATATATTCCAAAAACTAAAGTGCTAAAGACAACACTTTTGGGTAATTATAACTATCTTTCTAAAGCTTGGGAAGCTACTATGGATCATATAAAGGAAAATAATTTAGTTCAATCCGAATTGAAACCGTTCGAAATATATGTAACCGATCCTGGTAATTTTCCTAACCCAGCGGATTGGAAAACAGAAATCTATATTCCACTAGAAGAATAAATGAAACATATATTACTAGTTTTTTTTGGCGGAGGCATTGGAAGTGTCTTAAGATATTTAATTGGCAAATGGCTCAACAGTTCAAGTGATGGTGTACCATACGGTACTTTTATGGCAAACATTTTGGGTAGTTTATTAATTGGTGTGATATTAGGACTAGCAAGCAAAAATAATAGCCTTACTCAAAGCCAGACACTTCTATTAGCAACAGGATTTTGTGGTGGATTTACGACCTTTTCAACCTTTGCCTACGAAAACCATGTGTTTCTAAAATCAGGAGATTTTACCAGTTTTGCTTTATATACTATTGGAAGCTTTATTATAGGATTTCTAGCAGTGTTCTTAGGTATTTTTCTTGTGAAATAAATTAAGACTATTTAAACTTTTTCATTCCTGCCTCAATTTCAATATTTAAATAATTTATTCTCGGAACTATAGGGCAAGAATACTTCTCATTGTATACACAAAGTGGGTTATAAGCCTTATTAAAGTTAATTACAATAGTATCACCTTTAGGAATTCTAAGATCAATATATCGTCCACCTCCATATGAAGTAACACCATTGGTATTATCTAAAAATGGTAGGAACAAATAATCCTCATAGCCTTCTGTTTGCATGTTTTCTTCACCTTGATAAATGTTTAATTGATAAGGATTGTCCTTTATTTGAAATTTTAAAATCCCATAAACGCGCTCCTTTGATAAACGATCATCAGTAGTTTTCATGTTAAACCATTCTGAATCTGGAGTTCGTTCAAGATACGCACTAACCACAAATAGAGAATCCTCCTTAAAAAAATCTAACCCTTTAAAATTTTTTAAATCATCTGGTTTTAGCGGTGATACAGATGCATCTTTATAAATCGCATTCTTTTCTCTTTGCCATTCTGTTTCACCTTTAAGACTCTGCTTTTTTTCAGAACAACCAAATACTATAAAAACACCAATTGAAAGAAATATGTATTTCATTGAAAGCATAAATTCTATGAGTCAAAAATACAAATTATCAATTTTTATTGTAGTGTTAATTCTAACAATAAATCAAAATCGTCGGACCTTTTATTTTTATAATAACAAACTAGATGAAAAATCTCTATCTAAATTATATCCAATCTTTTAAAGGATTACCAAAAGAGATATGGCACAGGCGCTATCAAGCTAACTCAAGATAATAAAGTAGTTCGAGTTGGTGGCATAAAATATACCATTAAAGACGGCATCATATATGATGCAAAAGAACTTCTTAAAGAGGCAAAAGAGATGGTTGATGCGGAAAAAGCGAAAACAAACTGGTACTTAAAACAACCAGGAGTAAAAAATTAATTTACGATATTATTGGTTTAATCTCACTGTGCTTAACTACATGAGATAGCACGATCTGTGTTTTAGTTTCACCGTAAATAATAAGTTGATCAATAAAGAACTCAAGGTGTTCTTGATTTTTTAACACTACTTCCATCACAATATTTTCATTACCGGTAATCCTGTAACAGTTAACTACTTCATCGTATGTTTTAACCTTTTCTAAAAAAGGCTTTAGCATTCCCATAAAAGCTCTAAGAGTTATTAAAGCCTTAAGTTGATAGCCTGATTTAAACGGAGATACAAATGTTTTATACCCTTCAATTATTTCTGCATCTTCCATTTTTTTTATACGTTCACTTACAGCAGGTGAAGACATACCTACTCTTCTACCAATTTCAGAATTTGACATTCTTGCATTTTCTTGAAGGCACTTTAATATCATTGAATTAACAGTATCCATAATTATTTAAATATTTATGAAATATTAATATGTTTTTTAAAGTAAAAATACACTTTAAATTTAAAATTTAAATTAAACTATTATTATTAGTCCGTAATTTCGTGATAATTGCTATTACAAATGAATTACAACCTACCATCCCATTTATCTGATTTGCCTATCTATAGAAAGGCTATGGATATTATCATGCTATCTCGTAGCATTTCTACATACATAAACCATGATTTATCGTATTTAAACGCTGATGGTACTGAAGATTCTAATATTTATTTTTCTGGAGATATTGTACAGCAATCGTCTAGTCTTGCTCCGGAAATTATAAATGCAGAACGTGAGCGTCATTCTGATAAAAAACATAAACACTTAGAAAGTTTGGATAAATTGACTTATAAGTTGTACAGTAATTGTAAGCGATTAGAAAGTTCTAAAAGTAATGGTAGGGACTATTTACCAATCTTGCGTGGAGAACTTAAAAAATTCAGAAAGTTACAACGTAGTTGGATGCTGACTTTATAATTTAGTCGATTCCTACATATTTCTCCTGTACTGACCTCCTACTTCAAATAATGCCGAAGTAATCTGACCTAAAGAACACACCTTGCACGCTTCCATTAAAGCCTCAAATATATTCTTATTGTTTATCGCCTTATGCTTTAAATCCTTTAATAATTCATCTGTTTCATTTGCACGATGAAGATTCTTTAATGTTCGAATCTGGAATTCTTTTTCCTCCTCAGTTGCCCTAATTACTTCTACTGGCTGAACTGTTGGCGATCCTTTGCTGCTCAAAAATGTATTAACTCCAATAATTGGAAATTGACCATTGTGCTTTAAAGTTTCATAGTATAGGCTTTCTTCTTGAATTTTTGAGCGCTGATACATGGTTTCCATAGCACCTAATACACCACCACGTTCTGTAATTCTATCAAATTCAGTCAATACTGCTTCCTCTACCAAATCTGTTAATTCTTCAATAATAAATGAACCTTGAATAGGATTTTCATTCTTTGCCAATCCTAGCTCCTTATTTATTATTAGTTGAATTGCCATTGCACGTCTAACAGACTCTTCAGTTGGTGTTGTTATGGCCTCGTCATAAGCATTTGTGTGTAATGAGTTACAGTTATCATAAATAGCATAAAGTGCTTGAAGCGTTGTTCTTATATCATTAAAATCAATCTCTTGAGCATGCAAACTACGGCCAGAAGTTTGAATATGATATTTTAACATTTGTGCCCTAGGGTTGGCGCCATATTTATATTTAAGTGCCTTTGCCCAAATGCGCCTCGCTACTCTCCCAATTACGGCATATTCTGGATCGATACCATTTGAGAAAAAGAAGGATAAATTAGGTCCGAATTTATTAATATCCATAGCTCTACTCAAGTAGTATTCTACATAAGTAAATCCATTAGAAAGTGTAAGGGCCAACTGAGTTATAGGGTTAGCGCCAGCCTCAGCTATATGGTATCCAGAAATAGACACTGAGTAGAAATTCCTAACATTGTTATTTATGAAATACTCTTGGACATCACCCATTAATCTAAGGGCAAATTCAGTAGAAAAAATACAGGTATTCTGAGCCTGATCTTCTTTTAAGATATCTGCCTGAACCGTACCTCTTACTTGGGCAATTGTCTTGACTTTAATACTTTCATATACATCTTGTGGTAAAACTTGATCACCCGTAACACCTAAAAGCATTAGACCTAAGCCATCATTGCCTTTTGGCAAATCACCGTTATATTTCGGTCTTACTTTACCCTGATATATAGTTTCAATTTTCTTCTTGATTTCTTTTTCTAAACCATTTTCCTTTATGTAAATTTCACATTGTTGATCTATGGCGGCATTCATAAAAAATCCCAGCAACATAGGTGCAGGACCATTTATAGTCATACTTACCGATGTCATAGAGTCTGCTAAATTGAAACCTGAGTAAAGTTTTTTAGCATCGTCCAAACAACAAATACTTACACCTGCATTACCAATTTTACCATAAATATCAGGTCTGTAGTCTGGGTCGTTTCCATAGAGTGTTACACTATCAAAAGCTGTAGATAATCGCTTTGCTGGCATTCCTAAGCTAACGTAGTGAAACCTTCTATTGGTGCGTTCTGGTCCACCTTCTCCAGCAAACATACGTGTTGGATCTTCACCTGTTCTTTTAAATGGATACAAACCAGAAGTATAAGGGAATTCACCTGGAACATTCTCTTGTAAACTCCATTTTAATATATCACCCCAGGCTGAATACTTTGGCAATGCCACTTTTGGAATATCAGTATGAGACAATGACTTGGTATGTGTTTCAATTTTAATTTCTTTATCTCTTACTTTGAAGGCATAAGTCGGTACTTTGTATTTGTTCACCTTTTTATCCCAACCTGTTATTATCTCCCAATTATAAGGATCTAAATCCATCTTAACACGATCAAACTCAGCAACCAATAATTTTACAAAATCTTCATTCTCATCATATGCACCAATTATTTCCAAACCAGATTTGTTTAAATTTGGAACATTATCAGTAACAGATTCTATGGTTTTAAATATACCGTATAGCTTCTGAGCTACTATTATCTGGGAATTTGCTTTGTCATCATAAGCTCTATTATTTTCAGCAATTTCAGACAAATATCTAGTACGAGCTGGTGGGATAACAAAAATCTTTTCGCTCATTTCTCTTGAAATCTCAAAAGTAGATTTCAAATCTGCCTGAGTTTTTTCAACAATCTCATCCATTATCGCTTTGTAAAGCGTATTCATTCCTGGATCATTGAATTGGGAAGCTATTGTACCAAATACAGGCATCGTATCAGGATCAGCATGCCATAGATTATGATTACGCATATATTGCTTTTTCACATCTCGTAAGGCATCTAAAGCTCCTCTTTTGTCGAATTTATTTATAGCTACTAAGTCGGCAAAATCTAGCATATCTATTTTTTCCAATTGCGTAGCGGCACCAAATTCTGGAGTCATTACATATAAAGAAACATCACTGTGCTCTAATATCTCAGTATCTGATTGTCCGATACCTGAAGTCTCCAAAATTATTAAATCATACTCGGCCGCTTTTAAAACTTCAACAGCCTCATTTACATATTTAGATAGTGCCAAGTTAGACTGTCTTGTTGCCAAACTCCTCATGTATACTCTCGGTGAGTTTATGGCATTCATACGAATTCTATCACCTAATAATGCACCACCAGTTTTACGTTTAGAAGGGTCAACAGAAATTAAACCAACTGTTTTTTTAGGAAAATCAATTAAAAAGCGTCTTACCAGCTCATCAACTAAAGATGATTTTCCAGCTCCACCAGTTCCTGTTATACCAAGTACAGGAGTTTTAGAATCTTTATTTTTATTATGAATTCTTTCTAATGCATCCTTTGCAACATCAGGAAAATTTTCTGCCGAAGAAATCACACGAGCAATTGACTTTGGGTCTTTTTGATGCAATATATTAACTTCACCGTTTAAAGAATCACCAATAGCAAAGTCAGCCTTTTGAACAAGATCATTAATCATTCCTTGTAAGCCCATTTCCCTACCATCATCTGGAGAATATATTCTGGTTATACCATAGGCCATTAAATCTTTAATCTCCTCAGGCAGTATTACCCCACCTCCTCCTCCAAAGATTTTAATATGACCTGCACCTTTCTCTTGCAACAGATCATACATGTATTTAAAATACTCATTGTGGCCTCCTTGATAAGATGTCATGGCAATAGCATTTGCATCTTCTTGTATTGCAGTATTTACCACCTCCTCAACACTTCGGTCATGGCCTAAATGAATCACTTCAACACCAGTTGCCTGGATTATTCTGCGCATGATATTTATAGAGGCATCATGGCCATCAAAAAGGGATGCCGCAGTAACAATTCTTACTTTATTTTTTGGCTTATAAGGAGCAACTTGTTCCATTCGTAAAAAAATGACTTATTTGAATAGCAAATTTACGGAATATTCAAAAAAATACATTAAAAATTATCAATAATCTAAAATTGAATATTTATCTTCTTATGGTTGTATTTTAACTAATTTTGAATCGTCAGATTGAACTATTTTATGAATAAAATAACGCTATTAATTCACTGTAAGGATCAACCCAATATTATTGCGTCAGTCACTAATTTCATGGCGAAAAATGATGGGAATATTGTCTATATAGATCAGCATGTAGATAGAGAGCAAGACATATTTTTTATGAGGTTAGAATGTGAGTTTATTTCAGACTCATTTTCGATAGAAGAATTTAAATATTCATTCAGCAAATCGTTAGCTGAAAAATTCAATCTTAAATGGCGTATCTATTCTGCGGAGCGCAAACCTAAAATGGCGTTGTTTGCTTCTAAATATGATCATTGTCTATATGATATTTTGGGACGTTACAACTCTGGTGAATTATTTTTAGAGATTCCATTTATATTAAGCAATCATGATGATTTAAGACCAATTGCCGAAAGTTTTAATATTCCATATTATCATGTACCTGTTACCAAGGACAATAAACATACTGCTGAACAGAAACAATTAGAATTGTTAGAACAATACAATATTGATTTTATAGTGCTCGCGCGTTATATGCAAATTGTGTCTAACTTTTTAATCAACAAATTCCCTAATAAAATTATTAACATTCACCATTCATTTTTACCAGCGTTTGTTGGAGCAAAACCTTACCATTCGGCTTTTAAAAGAGGGGTGAAAATTATTGGCGCTACCAGTCATTACATTACAGAAGAATTAGATGCTGGCCCAATAATTGAACAAGATGTCACCCATGTTTCTCACACACATTCAATTGACGACCTTATTGCTAAAGGCAGAGATTTAGAAAAAATCGTATTATCTAATGCAATTAAACTTCATGCTAATAGAAAAGTAATGGTTTTCAATAATAAAACAGTGATTTTTTCTTAGTTCACTGAATATTTCCTATAATTCAAAATTGTCACCTTGTTTTGCAAAATTAAATCCAAGGTTTTGGATACTATCTTTTAAGGGGTGATTATCTTTAATAGTTGGATTGGTATGATTAAAATGAATAAAATAAATTTTTGCTTTTGTTTCCCTCGATTCATTTTGAAAAAGACTGGTTGTCTGTGTTGTGAATGGATGTGGTATTTTACTCATATCTCTTTCTAACTCACCATCTCTAAAGAACGAAGCGTCTAAAAATGCATAATCTACTTTTTTTACTTCCTCAATAAT
>Ga0213860_10000032_pt1 | contig 51456 bp, 69 predicted proteins | sample PICome_3_FD_160118 | JGI IMG/M metagenome (GOLD analysis project Ga0213860, IMG submission 160118) | Coastal seawater microbial communities near Pivers Island, North Carolina, United States - PICO550 | ecosystem: Environmental > Aquatic > Marine > Coastal | place: USA: North Carolina...
TGACCTTACAATTCTTGTAAATAATAATCAAGAGCAACCAATTATAAGAGTCACATTTAAAGATGCATTTCCAATCTCTATTGGAGATGTCCCATTAACAACATCTGCAACAGAGTCGGCGCCACCAGTCGCACAGGCGGATTTTCAATACAGAAACTATGTGGTGGAACGATTATAAATAGTTATTAATTGAATGGATTTTTTATTATGAGTGAATACTCTAACTTATTATCAAAAATAGCAGAACTTACCAAAGAGTCCGAAAAGGATGTTAAGATTGATTTTCTGAGACTAGAAGATGAACTAGTTCACAATCAGAATCTAATCGGTAAGTGGATGACCTACCAACAAGTAAATCAGACAAAACTACAGTTTATTGAGCTCGACTATAAAAAATTAGTCGGAGATAAAATGAAATACTATACAGGTAAGATGTCTGAGGATGAAATCATATCCAAAGGATGGCAGATAGAGGGAACAAAAATTCTTAAATCTGATGTAGGTTCTTGGATGGATAGTGATCCAGATGTTTTAAAGTTAAAGAAGAATGTTTTACTTCAAAATCAAATTTTAGATTTAATTAGTAAGACATTAGATATATTGATAGATCAAAAGAAATGGACTATAAAAAATTACATAGACTGGAAAAAGTGGTTAGAAGGTAATTAATGTCTAAATTTTATGCTGCTAAATTAAATGAGGTTTACCTACAAGTAGACGCAGATGAACTGCACATGTTAAAGGAGCTTGTGGATTACTTCACATTTAAAGTTCCTGGCGCTGAATTTATGCCAGCATATAAAAACAAGTATTGGGATGGTAAAATACGATTGTTCAATCCAACTAATTGCAAACTGTATGTTGGACTACTAAATCAGTTGAAATTTTTCTGCGACAAAAACGGTTATGAACTTTCCTTTGAAGATGACTTAACAGATACAAATTTTACAGATAATAACTTACAAGAGTTGTGTAAATATATCGACCCACATAGTCAAGGGAAGAAGATTGATTATAGAGATTACCAACTTGATGCTATAAAACACGCAATCAACTACAATCGAGCACTACTTCTTTCTCCTACTGCATCAGGAAAATCTCTGATTATCTACACATTGGTCAGATTTTATAACATGCATCCTAATGTAAAGGGAAAGAAGATATTGATAATTGTACCAACAACATCTCTGGTTTCGCAGATGTATTCTGACTTTGCAGATTATGGATGGGATGTAGAAAAATACTGTCACAAGATATTTCAAGGACAGAGTAAAGAAACCAATAAGAAGGTTGTAATCTCTACATGGCAATCTATCTACAAGATGCCTAGAGATTATTGGGATCAGTTTAATGTTGTAATCGGCGATGAGTGTCATTTATTTAAGGCAAATTCGTTAAATAAAATTATGGACAGACTCACTAGTTGTAAATACAGGTTTGGAACTACTGGAACTTTGGATGGAAGTAAAACTCACAAATTAGTTTTGACTGGATTGTTTGGTGATGTGAAACAAGTTACCACAACAAGAAAACTAATTGATAGTAAAACTCTTGCAGATTTTAGTATTAAGTGTATTGTACTTAAATACCCAGAAAAAATTTGTAAAGAAATGAAAGGAACCAAATACGCAGATGAAGTAGAGTGGATTGTTACAAACAATAGAAGAAACGAATTCATTAAAAATTTGGTTTTAGACTTAAAGGGCAACACGCTTGTTTTATTTAATTTTGTAGAAAAACATGGAATTCCATTACATAATTTATTAAAGGATGGTGCAGATGAAAACAGAAGAGTCTTTTTCGTACATGGAGGAGTGGACGCAGAAATTAGAGAAGAAATACGAAGAATCACGGAAAAAGAGAAAAATGCAATTATTGTTGCTTCTTATGGCACATTTTCTACTGGCGTCAATATTCGTAATCTCCACAATGTAGTTTTTACATCTCCTTCGAAGAGTCGAGTACGAAATCTTCAATCAATTGGAAGGGGATTGAGAAAAGGAAACAACAAGGAGAGTGCAGTATTATACGATATCGCTGATGATATGAAGTACAAATCTCATATGAATTTTGCTCTGAGGCACTTTTATGAAAGACTAAATATTTACAACGAAGAGAAATTTGACTTCAAGATTCATGAAGTTAAGATTTCTGAGTAGTTTAGAAAAGGGTTATTTCCAAAATGGATATTGAGTATAAAATAATTAAACTCATAACAAAAGAAAATATAATCGCTCAAATCGCTCCCGAAGAAATAGAAGGGAAGGGTTATATAATTTTTCATAATCCGTACGAGATTAAATCGTTTATGAATCCTCAGAACGGTGAATTTAGCACTACGCTCATAGATTGGTTAAATTTTTCAGTAGATACCTTTACAAAAGTCGCACTTAATGATATAATTACTGTTAATGAACCAAGTAAAGATTTAGTTGACCATTATCAAATGATTCTAAACAATAAAAATTTTAATCAACAAATTGATGAAGAGGTTGACACTGCTCCCGTAGAAAACAGTGTAAGTCTTGATGAATCGGAAGAAATTTCACAAGAGGACTTCTTAGATATGTTAGTAAAACGTTCTAATAAGACAATACATTAATATCCTTAACCATCCACATAGTGGATAATACACGGTTGTCAAGAACTTGTCAAGAGAAAAAATAAAAAAAAATTGATTGACACTCCGATTATTTTGTGTTACTATGAACATAACTTTATTAGGAAAAAAATATTATGCCAAGAACTAAAGATAAAACCAAGAGAAATCATTATGTTGACAACAAACTTCTTCTCCAAGAGATGAGGAAGTACAAGAATGCTGTCGACCAATCAAAGGAAGATGGGACAGAGCGCCCTAGAGTGCCTAATTACATAGGCGAGTGTATTATGAAAATTGCTCAACATCTATCCTATAAACCAAACTTTATTAACTACACATACAAAGATGAAATGATATCTGATGGGATAGAAAATTGTTTGTTATACATTGACAATTTTGACCCAGAAAAATCATCGAACCCTTTTGCGTATTTTACTCAAATCATTTACTATGCGTTTATTCGAAGAATTCAAAAGGAAAAGAAACAATCTTATGTTAAGTATAAGTCTCTAGAAAATCAAGAACTTCTTGATGAAGTAATGGCCGGCCCAGATAATAGTCAGATAAAAAGGGGTGTCTTAGATTTTATACACAGTAACATGGACGAATTTCTTGCCGAATTTGAAGAAACCCAGAGAAAAAAGAAAGAGAAGGCAAAAGAGAAAAGAATGCAGAATAAGGAAGTATAATTTACAATGAAAATTGCATTGATTACGGATACCCATTTTGGTGCCCGAGGTGACTCTATTCTATTTCACAATTATTTTTTGGAATTCTATGATAATGTCTTTTTCCCTTATCTTGAAGAGAATGGAATTGACACGGTTATTCATTTGGGTGATGTAACAGATAGACGAAAATTTATTAACTATAATATCTTAGATGGATTTAAAAGTAGATTTATTGAACGCCTGAAGAATTACGACACATATTTCATCATTGGTAATCATGATGTGTATTATAAGAATACAAATCGCATTAACTCAATGGAACAGTTATTTGGTGATGAATTAAAAATTTATACTGAAACTACAACTCTAAATTTTGATGGAACAGATGTATGCTTTATTCCTTGGATTAATTCAGAAAATTATGATAATACAATATCTCATCTAAAGAAAACCAAAGCAAAGATTGCAATGGGACACCTTGAAATCGCAGGATTTGAAATGGGTGCTGGATTGGTGTGTAATGATGGAATGGATAAAAAATTGTTCAAGAATTTTGATATTGTGATGTCTGGACACTTCCATCATAAATCTCACAACGGAAACATTCATTATTTGGGAAATCCATATGAAATTACATGGGTTGATTGTAATGATAAAAGAGGTTTTCATATTTTTGATACTGAAACACTAGAACTAGAACATATTATAAACCCATATAAAATGTTTCATAAAGTTTATTATGATGAAGATAAAAAAATTTCTGCGAGTAAATACAAAGACAAATATGTTAAGTTGATTGTAAAAAATAGAACAGACTCTTATAAGTTTGATGTTTTTGTGGACGAACTTTACAGAAATGAAGTTGCTGATTTGTCCATTGTTGATGATTCGACTGAATGGGATTTTGAAGAGGCCTCTGATATCGATGCAACTGAAGATACAATGTCATTGTTGACAAATTATATTGATAATTACGAAATCGATGTAGATAAAAACAAGTTAAAAGGTATTATGCAAGACTTGTATGTTTCTGCATTGAGAGGTGTGTAAATGATTGAATTTAAAAAGATTAGATGGAAAAACTTTTTATCGACAGGTGACAAATTTACAGAGATACAACTAAACAGGACTTCATCAACTTTAATTGTTGGAGAGAATGGTGCAGGCAAATCTACCATACTAGATGCACTGACATTTGGACTATTCGGTAAACCTTTCCGTAAAATTAATAAACCGCAACTTGTTAATACTGTAAACGAAAAAGATTGTGTAATCGAAATTGAGTTTTCGATAGGCAAACGAGAGTATTTGGTAAGACGAGCGATCAAACCAAATAAATTCGAAGTTTATATCGATGGAAAGATGTTAGACCAAGACTCTAAAATTAGAGACAGTCAAATCTATCTAGAAGAAAACATTCTTAAACTCAATTTCAAATCTTTTACTCAAACAGTTATTTTAGGTAGTGCAACCTTTGTTCCTTTTATGCAGTTGAATGCCAATGATCGAAGAGATATTATTGAAGATATTCTCGACATCAAAATATTTTCGGCAATGAATGAAATTCTTAAAACAAAATCTACATCACTGAAAGAAGAATTGTTTGAGAATGAAAAAGAAAGAGAGCTACAAGATTATAAGATTGATTTACAAGAAAGAAATATTCAACAGTTAAATGAAGATAAGTCTGCCTCTATCAAACAAAATAAAGCAAAAATTAAAGACAAGAGACTTCAACAGAAAAAAATATTATCTGAAAATGAAGACTATGATAGTAAAGTATCTGCACTTGCCCTTTCTATTGGAGATGAAGTAAAGGCAGTAACAAAAAATAAAAAATTAGAAAAGTTAGACACTCAACTGCACAACAATATTTCCAAAATTGAAGGTGATATTAATTGGTTTGAGAGTAAAGATGTTTGTCCTTCTTGTCAACAAGATATAGAAGATGAACATAAACATGAAATAATTTCTTCTAAAAATACTAAGAAAGAAGAAATAAAAAATGCATTGCTAGATCTTCAAAAAGAGTTGAATTCGACACAAGAAAGAATACAAGAAATTGAAACTATTAAAAAGGAAATATTGGAGTTAAACAATAAGAAGAGTTCTAATATGAACACTTTTTCTTTTATCCAAGATAGTATCGATGAAATTGAAAAAGAAATAGAGGATGCAGAAAACAATAATGACAATATGAATTCTTTAGAAGAGGAACTAAAAGAACTTAGAAAACTGGCAAAGGATTTAGATTCTAAGAGAAGAGAATTGGTAGAAACTAGAAATTATTATAATGTTGCCTCTCAGTTCCTAAAGGATACTGGAGTAAAAACTTCTATTGTAAAATACTACTTACCAATCATGAATAAGTTGATAAACAAGTATTTGCAAGAGATGGATTTTTATATTAATTTTACCTTGGATGAAAAATTCTCAGAGAATATTAAATCCAGAGCGAGAGAAAACTTTACATATCCTTCTTTCTCCGAAGGTGAAAAAATGCGTATTGATCTTGCACTCCTATTTACTTGGAGAGAAATTGCTCGCATGAAGAATAGTGTCAATACCAATTTACTTATTCTTGATGAAGTTTTTGATAGTTCTTTGGATGCAACTGGAACAGATGAGTTTTTAAAACTGCTAAATACTTTGGGTGGTAATAATGTTTTTGTTATTAGTCACAAGGGCGATATACTATATGACAAGTTCCACAGTGTAGTTAGATTTGAAAAGGTAAAAGGATTTAGTAGGATTGGACAAAATACATAATGACAAGTGAATTATTTTTTGGTGATTATAAAAAATGGATTGGTGAATTAGAATATGATTATCTATTTACAAGTCCACCAGATTTCGAAGAGATTGGTACAGACCCTTCCAAACCAGAACTCTATCAAGACTTTTTGATTGATGTTTTTAGTGCCGCAAAACCAAAAAGTAATGCGTTTACTGTTGCCTTTACAGACAGAAAATACAACGGAACTATTGTTCCCAAGTCTAGTATTCTGAAACATTCAATGAGTTGTTTGGGGTATAACTTATTGACTCATAAGATATGGGTTAAGAGTGATAAAGTCGATTTATATAGATTGACATACGGTAATGTAATGACTTTTGGTAAAGGTAAAGTGAAACAATACATGGCAAAAGAATTTAAACCAGATGTATGGTTCGATGGATACGGTGAGAAATATAAAAAATATTCATATGGAATGCCAATATCTATTGCAAAACGATGTATTTTGAACTATACTAAAGAGAATGATATAGTTTATGATCCTTTTATGGGCAGCGGAACAACTGCAGTTGCATGTATTAGAACTAATAGACAATATTATGGTTCGGAACTTTTACGAGAGACATATGATTTATCTCTTGAAAGAATTGCAGACGAACAAAACACAGTGATTGGACATTTTTGATGAAGACAGATAGTAACAAAGAACTTTATGATTTTTTAAAAACCGTTACAAATGAAAATAGATTGCCTGTTATGGATAGCACACTATTTACTATTGCTACAGAAAAATATGGTCGTGATGTTTTTAGATCAACAGTTGCAGATTACATAACAAACGAAAAACCTTTGTTCCCATATAAAGAGTTTTCGTATGACGAACTAGTTTCTAAATTTAGAAAATTAAAGTCTACAGATTATTCTGATTATATTTCACCAGTAGAAAATCTACAAAAAGAGGTTATTGAAAAATATGATGATTACAAATATTCTTTCAAAGAATATGGTATTGGATTGATTGATGCCCCATCTGTTTTTAATGAAGTGAGTGATTATTTTCAAAATAAAGAAAGAATGTCCTGTGGTTCCTATGGATACAAATCACCAGTAGATAGATGGAATGAAGGTGATAACATTTGGGGTGTGCTAGGCCCCATCTGGCGAGGTGTGAACGATAGTTGGGAACTAACTAACAAACAGTATATGATGGCGTTTAGACTTGGTACATACATCGCCACGCAGTTTAAACCGTTAGTTGCAAAGTGCATATATGAAATGACTGCCGCAAAGAGAGTTTTGGATACTTCTATGGGTTGGGGTGATAGACTTGCAGGATTCTTTTGTTCGAATGCAACACTTTATATTGGTTGTGATCCAAATCCAAACACATTCAAGAATTACAAAATTCAGGCACAAGAATATTCTAAGTTGATTGGAAACAAATATGAGGTTGTAGAAAGTGAAAATTATTTTGCATTGTATGGGGATAAGAAAAGTTGTGTGTTTTATCGAAGTGGTGCAGAAAATTTGCCTTGGGATGAAATAGCAGATATCGATTGTGCCTTCACTTCTCCACCATATTTTTCAACAGAAAGATATAACGAAGGTGGTGAACACTCTGAAGATCAGTCTTGGGCAAAATTTAATGAATATGAAGCATGGAGAGATGATTTTTATTTACCAGTATCTCAAAAAACCTTCGATTCTCTTAGAAGTGGTGGACATATGTTGATAAACATCATGGATCCCAAGATTAAGGGTAAAAGGTATCGTTCTGGTGATGAACTTGTGGATATGTTGAGTGATTCGTTTACTGGACAGGTTGGTATGCGAATTATGCAAAGACCACAAGGGAAAGCAGTTTTTTCTGATGAAGATGGTAACTTCGATAAAGAAAAAATGAATACTTTTATGAATAAAATTTATATGGAAAATGTCTGGTGTTTTCAAAAGGATAAGGACGATTTTGACATGTTCCGACACAAAAGAGTGATAAGTTTAGACAGTTTTTTCTAAAAAGTGCTTGACAACCCCCCTATAATATGAGATCATCATATAGTGATTTGGTTCTCTATATGGGATTTTTGATATGAATGATGCTGTGATGTTCACAAAGAATTCGAAAAGTCTTCTCGCAAAACTAATGGCAGAAGAAGACATTTCGGTTCAACACAAGAATATTGAGACTGCTTACTTTGATGTAAAAAATCGTATTCTTGCCCTCCCTCTTTGGAAAGATATGTCTGGTACACTTTATGACCTACTGGTAGGACATGAGGTGGGACATGCTTTATATACCCCTGCAGATGAAGGTGTCTTAGAAAACGCAATTAAACGTTCTAATAAAGCGTTTGTTAATGTTGTAGAAGATGCTCGAATTGAAAAATTGATGAAACGAAAGTTTCCTGGCTTGCGCTCATCTTTCTTCAAAGGTTATGATGAACTTCATGATAAAGACTTTTTCGGAATCCAACAATCTGATTTCGGTAACATGTCATTTATCGATAGAATCAATGTGTTCTTTAAGTATCCTTCGAACCAATATGACCTAAAAGGTTACTTTACTTCAGAAGAACTCCCATATGTAAAAATGGTTGCAGAAACTGAAACTTTTGCAGAAGTTGCTGATGTTGCAGAAAAAATCTTTGCGTTCATTTCTGAAAAAGTAAAAGAAGAAAAAGAAAATCAGATGCAAAATTCTGTTGCGCCATCTGATGCAGAAAAAAATCCAGATGCACAAAGTATTGACATCTCTTCAGATCGTTCGGAAAAAACTGAAGAGACTGATGGTAGTGGTGATGCGGATCAACAAAAAGAATCAGAAAATGAAAATGATAATGAAAGTTCTGAATCTTCTTCAGAAGAAAAAGTTTCCGCAAATGACGGTGATGATGTAGAACCTTCAGACAATAAAGAAAAATCTCCAACATCTATTGGTGGTAAAGAAGGTGGTTCTGGAATTGATGATAAAGAGTTTGTTTCTCAGACAGCAACCGATCTTGCAGATGCGCTTAAACAATTGATAGATCATGAAGCATCTATCACATATATTGATATTCCAAAATTCAATGCAAATAATTATATTACTCAATGGACAGAAGTGCGTGATGATCTTGCAAAGAAGTTGAATATGAGTTTGATTACAACTGAAAAAATGAAGAACTACTGGACAAACTCATATACTAATCTTCTTACAAAACATAACAAAACAATTTCTTATCTTGTAAAAGAATTTGAAATGAAGAAATCTGCCGATGAGTATGCAAAAAGTTATATTGCGAAGTCTGGTAATATTAACTCTAACAAACTTTGGAGTTTCCAACTAAATGACGATATCTTTAAAAAGAAAAATGTCATTCCAGAAGGTAAAAACCATGGTATGGTTATGCTTGTTGACTGGTCGGGTTCTATGCATCGTCAATTGGTTAAAACGGTAGAACAGACAATTATTCTTGCAACATTCTGTCGCCGAGTTGGAATTCCTTTTGAGGTTTACAACTTTAGTGATCAAAATCGTTCTAAAATTGACAAGTATACAATATTGGAAAATCAGGAAATTGGTGAACACGTTTTAGATCCACATGTAAAACTTCACTGCATGTTGTCTCATAAAATGAAAAAGTCTGAATTCTATGAGGCCTGTCGCCAATATATTAATCTTGCATATGCAAATGTATATCATATCTATGGTGTAACTTATGAGTTGGATCAATATCGTCTGGGTGGTACTCCTCTGAACGATTCTTTAATTATTCTTGATAAGGTAATTGGTAAGTTTCGTAAAGAAAACTCAGTCCAAAAAATGAGTTTTGTGGTTTTGACAGATGGAGAGGCAGGAGACCATTTCCAACAAATTTCTGAAACTTCTGACGGACAAAAATGGATTTCTACTAAAGGATTTAGTTGGCGCCGTACTCATAACTCCAGTTTAGTTTTTGTAAAAGACAAGAATACAGGAACATTCTTTTCTTATGACACTAAAACACACACTCAGACTGATGCGTATTTGAATTATATGAAAAATAAACATGATGCCTCTTCTATTGGGTTTTATGTTGTGAATAACCTTCGGGACTTGAAACACGCTATCTATAATTATATGAGTGGACAGAATGTTTGGACTAATATTTCTGCATACCTAAAAGAGTCTCGTACCAAAGGATTCTTAACAACTACTAAGTGCGGATATGATGAGTATTACATTCTTGATATGCGTAACCAAGGTAGTGAAGATGAATTGGAAGTTAGTGATGATATGACTAATGCAAAAATTGCAAAACAGTTTGCAAAATTCCAATCCAAGAAAAAAACCAGTCGCCAACTTCTAAATAAGTTTGTCGATTTGGTGAAATAATTGCCAAAAACTATTGACAGTCCTAGTAGTTTTTGGTATTATATACTTGTAATGATGATTTGTGAAACCTTCCCTGTGGAGAATATATAATGTGGAATAAAGACAAAAAGGTAGAGTTCCTTTCAAAACTCCAAACCAAGTATGGTAGTGTTGTCCGTAAAAAAGACATTCTGGCAGAAGCAGAAGAGTTTGGGGAGGCAACTCCCCAATGGTTGTGTAAAACACAAAACCGCCAAGGACACGGCTCCTATAATGTAAGTAATGTGTTCAACATGCTTACAGGCAACGTTGTCCCTATTACAAAAACAAAAAAGTCGGCGGTATCTATGCCAGAACGTCATACAGAATCATTGGTTCCAGAAAAAGATCCAAACTTCGTTAAGTTTGGATTCTACAATGATATGAAAAAGATTCTTTCATCAAAAATCTTTTATCCTGTTTTCATTACTGGACTTTCTGGAAACGGTAAAACCTACGGTTCACAACAACTTTGCGCTCAACTAAAGCGTGAGTGTATTACAGTTCCAATTACTATCGAAACTGATGAGTCAGATTTGTTGGGGGATAAAACCCTTGTTGACGGTAATGTAGTCTTCTCGCAAGGCCCTGTTGTTGATGCAATGGAACGTGGCGCTGTTCTTATTCTTGATGAAATTGACCTTGCGTCAAATAAGATTATGTGTCTCCAGTCTATTATTGATGGTAAAGGTGTTTACCTAAAGAAAGATAACCGCATGGTTCGCCCTGCGCCTGGATTTACAGTGATTGCAACTGCAAACACAAAAGGTAAAGGTTCTGATGATGGACGGTTTATCGGTACTAACGTTCTGAATGAGGCGTTCTTGGAACGATTCAAAGTTACCTTTGAACAGGAGTATCCTACTCAATCAGTAGAGAAGAAAATTCTTACAAACCATCTTACTTCCTTTGGTAAGGTAGGTTCTGAAGAAACAAAAATTGTCGAAGACCTAACTACTTGGGCCTCTGCGATTCGCCGAACCTTTGAAGAAGGTGGTATTGATGAGATTATTTCTACTCGCCGTCTAGTTCATATTGTTGAAACATATTCAATCTTTGGTGATGTGTTCAAGGCAGTAGAACTTTGTACAAATCGATTTGATGAAGATACAAAGTCATCGTTTGTTGACCTGTTCACCAAGATTAACGGTGGTGAAGATGTTACAAATATGGGAACTAGTGAAGAGGAACTATTTAATGAGGAACCATTTTGATAGATTATAAGTTCAACGAAGATGTATTGCTCGAAGAGATTCGGGCATACATCGATAAGACATACAATCAACACTATTCACAAGGAAAATTCCAATCGACCGAATTCATTATGGATAATGGTTTGGGCGAAGGATTTTGTTTAGGAAATGTATTGAAATATACACAAAGATATGGTAAAAAGGGATCACCAGAAGATCATAGAAAAGATCTATTGAAAGTGATCCACTATGGTTTACTGGCATTATATAATCATGATTTAACTTATGGAGAAAATGTAAATGAGATTGAGTGAAACAACCCAGAATATTTTAAAGAATTATTCTACTATTAATCAGTCGATTTATCTTAAAAAAGGTAATCGACTTTCGACTATTTCCGTGATGCGAAATATTCTTGCCGCTGCAGATGTAACAGAAGAATTCCCAGTTGATTTCTGTATATATGACTTGACAAAGTTTTTAAATCTTTTGTCTGTTTACCCAGAACTTGAATTTAACGAAAAGTATGTGATGATGTATAATGGCGAAAAGAGTTACAAGTTCTATGCTGCAGAACCATCCATCATTGTATATACAGAAAATACATTTGAATTGGATGGATCAGAAAACAATCCATCAGGTTCTAAACCATCTCCAACTTGGGATATCGATGTTAATATTCCTAGTGCAACACTTTCTACAATTAATAAAGTTGCATCGATAAGTGGACTTCCAGATTTTTCTTTGGAAACTGGTGATGATGAAAAGGTATTCTTGTGTGCATTAGATAAGAAAGATGATACTTCTAATGTTGCAAAAGAACCTGTTGGTGAGAGCAATAAAAACTTTAGAATGTTCTTCAAGTCTGAAAACTTGAAACTTATCGAAGGTGATTATTCTGTAAGTATTTCTAAGAACAAAATCTCGACTTTTCGTCATCAGAAACTTCCTATTCAGTATTGGATTACACTTGAACAAGATTCTGTTTATGGAGAGTGATAATGGGTTCAGACAATTATCTATGGGTAGAGTCATATCGCCCTAAAACCATTGACGAATGTATCTTGCCGGACGACCTAAAGGCGACCTTCAAAGAGTTTGTAGAGAACGGTAGTCTTCCTAACCTACTCCTTGCAGGAGGGCCTGGTATTGGTAAAACAACTGTCGCTAGAGCATTATGTGAAGAACTTAATGTTGACTATATATTAGTGAACGGTTCGGAAGATGGAAACATCGACACCCTTAGAACCAAGATTAGAAACTATGCATCAACTGTAAGTTTTAGTGCGAGTGATGATGCAGAATTTGGAAAGGTTATTATTCTAGATGAGGCAGACTATCTCAATCCGCAATCGACTCAGCCTGCTTTGCGTGGGTTTATCGAAGAATTCTCAGGCAATTGCAGATTTATTCTCACTTGCAATTTTAAAAATCGTATCATCGAACCACTTCATAGTAGGTGTTCTCTTGTAGAGTTTAAGATTGCAAAAAAAGATAAACCAAAACTTGCATCTGGTTTTTACAATAGGGTTCTTAAGATTCTTGATAATGAAAATATCAAGTATAAAGAAAAAGTTATCCAACAACTTGTAATGAAACACTTCCCAGATTGGAGAAGGGTTTTAAATGAGTTACAACGCTACTCTATAGGTGGTGAGATTGATGAAGGTCTTCTGACTAGTGTTGGTGAAATTAATCTTGGTAAATTGGTATCTGCATTAAAAGATAAAAAGTTTACTGAGATGCGTGGGTGGGTAAATCAAAATCTGGATAATGACCCTAATACTTTGTTTAGAAGTATCTATGATGGACTGTATGACCATATGGAACCATCTTCCATACCTCAGGCAGTCGTAACAATTGCAGAGTATTCATATAAGTCTGCCTTTGTTGCCGATCAGGAAATCAATCTAGTTGCATGTCTTACTGAATTAATGGTAGAGTGTGACTGGAAATGAGTTACGATTTATTTAAAGATTACATCCCTGCAATCTCTCATACAAAAAAGAGGTTGATGGATAGTGATGATGAACAGTGGGAGAAAAACTATCAAGCATACCTTGTAAATAAGAACTATTCTAATTTTCAAGATACTATATTATACGCCAATGAAATGAACAAATATCATAATATTGATAATAAGTTACAATTCGATTATTTACTAAATAGTATACGTCCAAGGAAAAGATTTTCTCCATGGCACAAAAAGACTATTCATAATGACTTTGATTATGTAAAAGAATATTATGGATATAATAATAAAAAAACAGAACAGGCACTTAATATCTTAACAAAAGAACAAATAGATGATATTAAGAGTCAAATGAATAAAGGCGGATAATTATGTCAGTACTAGAAACTTTAGTGGAAGTTGCACTTGGTGATCAAGAAGACTTCTTAAAAATTAGAGAGACACTAACTAGAATTGGTGTCGCATCAAAAAAAGATAGAAAACTTTATCAGTCTTGCCATATTCTTCATAAACAAGGAAAATATTACATCGTTCATTTTAAAGAGTTATTTAAACTTGATGGAAAATCATCAGACTTTTCTGATAATGATAGGGCAAGAAGGAACACAGTCGTAAATCTATTAAAAGAATGGGGATTGATCAATGTCGTTAAAACAGACGAATTTGAAAGTGCCCCGATTTCTCAAATTAAAATCATTTCTCATAAAGAAAAAGATAATTGGGAGTTAGTACCAAAGTATAATATTGGTAGAAAAAAATAATTTGAAAAGGTGAATTACTTAATGACTAATTTTGAAAAAGTAAAACAATTTATGGAAACATTTGGACAGGAAGTAAAAACTGAGCCTGAGATTCCTACCCTAGATGCAAGTGCATTACGTTACGATTTAATCAAAGAAGAATTAGAAGAACTCTTTGAAGCAATTGCAAATAAAGACATGGTTGAAGTTGCAGATGCTCTTACAGATATTCTGTATGTGACGTATGGAGCTGGACATACTTACGGTATTGATTTGGATAAATGTTTTGATGAAGTTCATCGTTCAAACATGTCTAAATTAGGACTTGATGGTAAACCCATCTATAGAGAAGATGGAAAAGTTTTAAAAGGCCCAAATTATTTTCAACCAGACTTGAATAATATTATATATTGATTATATATAGTATATGGATAGTGGATTCCATCGTGCAATCGCAGTAAAATTCACATGTTACCGAAAGGGACAGTACATAAACCTTGCTAAATATAGGAGGAAAACATGGTTAGTACAAGATTAAGAAGTTTAGACCCATTTATGCGTTACAGTGTCGGGTTTGATAGATTGTTTAATGAACTTGAGGCAATGACTCAAGCAACAACGCAAAACTATCCCCCATACAATGTAATCAAAGAAACAGATTCGAACTATCGTATCGAAATCGCAGTTTCTGGATTTTCGGAAGACGAACTTGAAGTAGAAGTAAAAGAAAGTATTCTACGAGTAAAAGGTTCTGTCCAAGAAAAACAAAACGATTCTGCATTCCTACATAGAGGTATTTCTGGAAAGGACTTCGAAAGAACCTTTACATTAAATGCTGATATTATCGTAGTAGGTGCGGAATTGGTTAATGGATTACTTGTTATTGAATTAGAACATGTAATTCCAGAAGAAAAGAAACCTCGCCGAATTGATATCGGTGGTTCTAAAAGACTGCCAAATAAAAAGAAAAAATTCTTGGCAGAGTAAAAAATTGGGGGGAACCATTCCCCCCATCATTTGATGAGGATTAAAAAATGGAAACACATGACCAACTAACAATTGAGTTAGAACAATATAAATTAGAAAATGAGAAATTTCAAAAAGGTAATAAGTCTGCAGGAATTCGTGCAAGAAAACACCTTAATGAATTGATGAAGTTGTGTAAAACACGCCGTGCAGAAATTCAAGACGAAAAAGAATGGATTGTTAAAGGCGACAGTTAATGAAACTAACAGAACAAGAAACCGAAATTGAAATGAGTGAGGATAAGGTTTATAAGGTTTCTAATAATTCTGGAGAATTAGGAGATATTGAATTCTCGCCAGGATTGCCAAATGACCTTTTAATTCAAGACTTATTGAATAACAAAAAAATCGTAATTGCCCATCCAAATGTTGTACAGAAAGTATTAAACATGGAGTGGGCATGGTTCGAAAGAAGAGTTATTAAATGGTTAGGTGACTCTACAGAAAGTAGAGAGTTACAAAAACGTTTAAGAACACACATTAAAAATGAAAAGAAATGGATCAAAAGAGGAGCGAAAGCAGATGAAGTTCGATTATTCCAATAGTATGAAATTGAGAGCACTTATTAGAAAGTATGAATATGAAAGAGATATGGCAATTGCAAATCTTCAAACATATTTTGAAAATTCTGTAGGTGTTGGTGAACATAGTGATATTGTGGCAGAAATGGATGAACAGGTTTGTCACCTTGCAATGGCAGAAGACAAATTGAAAACTGTAATTCAATATTTTGCAAACATTCAACAGCAACCAGTCCCACAGACTGCGGAAACCCCAGAACCTGTAGAAACAACAGATGGCAGTTAAAGTTCTTCGACTAATTTCTGGCGAAGAGATTATGGGTGATGTATCGGAAAAAGAAGATGGCACTATCTACATAAAAGATGTATGTCAGATTGCCACTTCTTATGCCGATACAACAACCGCTACTGCAAGAGTAGGTCTGGCCCCATTTATGCCATATACAAAATCTTCAGATGGAATTACAGTCGCCAAGTCATATGTTGGATTTATTGTCGATCCTGTAAATGAGTTGACTAATGAATACAATAAAATATTTGGTAGTGGGTTGGTTCTCCCGCCAAGCACCCCAACACTTAAAACACCAAAGGGCGGAAATCACGGATTTGTTAAAGTTTAGTGATTGACTTATTGTGCGTTGTGTGATATAATGCACTTAGTAATTTACATAATGAGGAATCATGCGATTTTATACTAATATCCAAAATCTTGGAAATAAAATTCTTGTCAAAGAAACTGTTGATGGTGAGCGTAAGAGGTATCGAACTTCTTACTCACCATCTCTTTTTTATGAGGTAAAAGAAAAGACGCCACATCGTTCTCTTGATGGGAAGTTCTTGAGAAAAGTTACATTTAAAGATATATCTTCTGCGAGAGCAAAGATAAAAGAAAATGATGGTATTATGTCATTCTATGGCATGACACAGTTTGTTTATCCATACATTGCAGATAATTATTCAGACTTAGAATTCGATTTGGATAAGATTCGAATCGCAACACTTGATATTGAGGTTGAGTGTGAAAACGGTTTCCCAAACCCCCTAGAGGCAATAGAACGTGTTAATGCCATTACTCTTAAGTATGATGGTATGTACACGGTTCTTGGTTTGGGTGATTGGGAGAACACTAATGAGTCTCTGTCTCATCTTAATATTAAGTATTACAAATGTACCAGTGAGATTGAACTTCTCAAGTCTTTCTTAAATTTGTGGGAAGCGGCCGATATTGATATTGTGACTGGTTGGAATGTTAATCAGTTTGATATGAGTTATCTTGTAAATCGTATCACAAAAATCCTTGGAGAATCCAATACTAAAAGACTTTCTCCTTGGGGTATTGTAGATAGAATGCAAAAAAACATTCGTGGCCAACTACAAGAACAAGTTAATGTGCTTGGTATCAATATTGTCGATTATCTCGATTTATATCGAAAGTTTACCTATGTGACAAGAGAAAGTTATCGACTCGATCATATTGCTTTTGTTGAGTTGGGTGAAAGAAAGTTAGACCACTCAGAGTTCTCACACATGCACTTGTTCTACAAAGAGGACTATCAAAAGTATATTGACTATAATATCAAAGACGTTGAACTTGTTGATAGACTTGATGATAAACTTAAACTCTTGGAACTGTTGATTACAATTGCATATGAGGCGAGAGTAAACTACGATGAGGTATTTTCGCCAATTAAAACATGGGACTCAATTGCATTCAATCACCTTAAAAAGGGTAACATTGTAATCCCCCCAAAAAGAAATAATAGTAAGACTGCCGCATACGCTGGTGCCTATGTTAAAGAACCAACTGTAGGGATGCATGATTGGATTGTTTCTTTTGACTTGAACAGTCTATATCCGCACCTCATCATGCAGTATAATATTTCGCCCGAAACTTTAGTTGAAACTGACAGAGTAGATACATCTGTTAATGATTTATTAGAAATGAAAACAAATACAGAAATCATTTCTAAAAGTAATTTGTCACTTACCCCCAATGGCGTTCTATATAATAATGATAAAAAAGGTTTCCTTCCAAAACTTATGCAAAAGATGTATGACGACAGGGTGTTGTATAAGAAGGAAATGTTGAAGACAAAACAAATGAAAATTGATGGTGATGGTGATCCTAAAGAATTGGACAAAAGGATTGCCGCACTTAATAACAAACAGATGGCCGCAAAGATTCTTCTCAACTCTGCTTATGGTGCGTTAGGGAATCAATACTTTAGGTATTTTGATATCAGACAGGCGGAATCTATCACTCTATCTGGGCAGTTATCTATCAGATGGATTGAAAAGAAGGTAAATGAATATGTCAACAAAATTTTACAAAATGAACAAGAAAAGAATTACGTTATTGCAAGCGATACGGATTCGATATACGTCACTCTTGGTGACTTGGTACATAAAGTGTTTAACCAAGGAACTGCAGGCAAGGAGAGTGAGGATAGTGTACAAACGGAGCGAGTGGTTAACTTCCTTGATAGAGTTGCCCAAGAGAAAATTGAACCTTTTATTGATCGTAGTTATCAAGAGCTTGCTTCGTATATGAATGCATATGAACAGAAGATGTTCATGAAAAGAGAAGTGATTGCATCAAAAGGATTGTGGACTGCGAAGAAAAGATATATTCTAAATGTCCACGACAGTGAGGGCGTTCGATATAAAGAACCAGACCTAAAAATTATGGGTATCGAGGCCGTTAGATCATCTACCCCCGCTGCATGTCGGGATAAGTTGAAAGAGTCCTTTAGGGTTATTATGGGTGGTAATAATGATGAACTCATCCAGTTTATCGACACTTTTAGAGAAGACTTTAAAACTTTCCCTGTAGACGAAGTTGCATTTCCTAGAAGTGTCAACGGATTACGAAAGTATTTCGATTCTGCAGAACTATACAAGAAGGGCACGCCCATTCATGTAAAGGGTGTCATTCATTTCAATAATTTGGTTAAGAAACACAAACTTCAGATGACATATCCACTAATTCAAGAAGGTGAAAAGATTAAGTTTGTTTACCTTAAAGAACCAAATCCAATCGGTAATAATACCATTGCAATGGCGTCAGTTATTCCAGATGAGTTTGGATTGAATGATTACATTGATTACACAAAACAATTCGAAAAGGCCTTCCTTGATCCAATTAAAACCATAACCGATGCGATTGGATGGAAGGTTGAAAAGATATTCACAATAGACGATTTTTTTTAATAGGAGAATAATATGTCTGGACTAATGAGTAAATTAAGAAAGAATACTTCTTTCAAAGATGGGAGAGTTAATACTCTTTCCGAATCTCCGTTTCTACACGAAAAGGATAATATTCCTACAAACATTCCTGCAGTGAATGTTGCATTTTCTGGTTCTTTAGATAAAGGATATACATCTGGGTTGACTATGATTGCAGGCCCTAGTAAACACTTCAAGACTGCATTTGGTTTGATTATGATGAAGGCATATCTTGACAAGTATCCAGAAGGTGTTGCACTTTTTTATGATAGTGAATTTGGTACGCCGCAAAATTATTTTGATGTGTTCGACATCGATACATCAAGAGTTGTACATATTCCAGTTACTGATTTGGAAGAATTAAAATTTGATATAGTTTCGCAATTAAAAGAAATCGAAACAGAAGACAAACTTTTTATCATGGTTGATTCTGTAGGAAACCTTGCATCCAAAAAAGAAGTAGAGGATGCAGAGAATCAAAAGTCTGCTGCCGATATGACAAGAGCAAAACAATTCAAGTCTTTGTTTAGAATGGTAACTCCGCATCTAACAATGAAAGATATTCCAATGGTTGCAATTAATCATACATACGATTCTCAAGGACTGTATCCAACAAAGGTAGTTTCTGGTGGTACTGGAATGTATTATAGTGCAGATACTATTTGGATTGTAGGTAGACAACAAGATAAAGTTGGTGCAGAAATCCAAGGTTATCATTTTGTAATCAATGTAGAGAAGTCTAGGTTTGTTAAAGAAAAATCTAAAATTCCAATTTCCGTATCTTGGGATAATGGTGTAGATAAAACATCAGGTCTTCTTGACATGGCACTAGATTATGGTGTAATATCTAGATCTGGTGGATGGTATCAAATGGTTGATCCAGAAACTGGTGAGGTTGATGATAAGAAGTTTCGTGAAAAAGAAACCCATACCCCTGAGTTTTGGAAAGACTTATTGGCGGATTCTAAATTCAATGACTTCTTGAAAAAGAAATATAGAGTTGGTAATTAGATGAAAATCTTTGCTTCTAAACATGTATATAAACAAAGACTTAATACTTGTAGAGGGTGTGAACACTTTCAAGGTTTGGCCCTCGTATGTAAAAAGTGTGGATGTTTTATGCCTGCAAAAGCAAAGATTGCAAATCTAAGATGTCCTGCAGATAAGTGGAAAGAAGTTTATGGTACTGAAGACAAAGAACCAGAAACAATTACTTTGATCGATCAAAAAAAAACTTTAACTAACGAAGAAAAGATTATAGAACTACATAATAGAGCGAAGACTTTAGAGTCCGAAGCAAAAAAACTTTATGATGAAGCGGATAAATTGAATGGAATTAAGTGAAAGTATAATTCTAAGTGCATTATATTCTAATGAAGATTATGTGCGAAGAACATTACCATACCTAGAAAAAGATTATTTTACTAGTGAACCAAACAAAGTTATATTTGAGTTGATTCGTAGTCATGTTGAAAAGTACAACACTACACCAACCAAAGACTCTTTAATGATATCATTAGATGATGTTAGTCTAAGTGAAAATAATTTTAAAGAGTCACTTACTCTCATTGAGACATTAAAAGAAACAGATGAGAAAGAAACTGACTGGCAAGTAGATCATACCGAAAAGTGGTGTCAAGAGCGTGCATTATATAATGCAGTCATGAAATCAATTGGTATATTGAACGATCATCAAGACCAAAAAGGTGACTTGCCGAAACTATTACAAGACGCACTTGCAGTATCGTTTGATACACATATTGGACATGATTTTGTTGATGACTTTGAAACTAGATTTGAGTTTTACAATAGAGTAGAAGAGAAGATACCTTTCCATTTGGACTTGTTCAATCAAATTACCAAAGGTGGACTATCGAACAAAACATTAAATGTTGCTCTTGCTGGTACTGGTGTTGGTAAATCTTTGTTTATGTGTGACCTTGCTGCAAACCATTATATGATGGGAAAAAACGTTTTATACATTACATTAGAAATGTCTGAAGAAAAAATTGCAGAAAGAATTGATGCAAACTTACTTAACATTTCGATTGCAGATGTTGCAAATATTTCTAAGTCTGTATTCGAAAAGAAAATAGAAAAGATTAAAAATAAAACTACTGGTAAGTTGATTATTAAAGAGTATCCAACCGCAGTTGCGAATGCAAATCACTTTAGACATCTGTTGAATGAATTGCATCTGAAAAAGAACTTTGTACCAGATGTAATATTCATCGACTATTTGAATATTTGTAGTTCTGCAAGAATACGTTATGGTGCTGGTATAAACTCCTATACTCTTGTAAAATCAATTGCAGAAGAACTGAGAGGACTTGCTGTTGAGAATGATGTGCCTATCATCAGTGCAACACAGACCACTCGTTCTGGTTACTCAAATACAGATGTTGACTTAACAGATACTTCAGAGTCGTTTGGACTTCCTGCGACTGCAGATTTGATGTTTGCGTTGATATCTACTGAAGAGTTGGAAGACATGAATCAGATTTTGGTTAAACAGTTGAAGAATAGATATAATGACATTAATAATCATAAACGATTTGTTGTTGGAATCGATAGGCCAAAGATGAGATTGTACGATGCAGAAAATTCTGCACAAGATGATATCGTAGAAGAGGTGAGTACATCGTCCTATAAGAATTTTCAAAACGAAGGAAAGAAAAAAATTGGAAGTGTGGAGATAAAAATATGACACAAGAAGCAAATACTGCAACTACTGCAGAAACAACAGTTCATTTCGAAGTAGATGAAGATCAGTTTGATATGCGTCCACCAGATGGGCAACGAGCATTTATTTCTGTTTGGGATAATGTTTTATCTGATGAAGATTGCAATAAGATGATTGACTTGTTTGAAGTTGCAAAAGAACATCACAGAAAAGTAAATACCGAAGCAAGAACATACACCGAAGTAAATTTCTTTGACCCAGAACTATCTGAAAAGTTCCCAGAGTTTGAAGAATTTTCTATGAAACTTTTAACTATTATTTCTGAGTATACTGAAATGTATCGCAGACATAATAACATTATGTTTTTTCCTGGCCAGTGTGTCAACGAAGAAATTAAAATGAAAAAATATACTAAGGGTTCTGATGATGATTTTAAATATCATTCGGATGTTGGAGACCACTTATCCGCAAAAAGATTTGTTGCATGTTTCTTTTATTTGAATGATGTCGAAGAAGGTGGGGAGACTGTTTTCCCAGATTATAATCTAAGTGTGAATCCAGTTAAGGGAAGACTTGCCATCTGGCCACCTTTCTGGACACACCCACATCAATGTATGCCCGCAAAGTCTGATGATAAGTATGTTGTCGGCACATATCTCCATTATATGTAAAATTATAAATAATGGTATTAACTTAGTAAAAAGGGAATTCCATTGGCAAACCTTGGGGCAAAAGAAGCAAAGTTTGAAAAACCATATTTGAATATGGTTGCGGATGTTATCAATGGTAAAAAAGAACTAAAGTTTTCGGATAGATCAAAAGCCGTAGTTCAATTGACTCCAGAAGTAAAAAAGTTTCTTGGGGCGGTGAAGGACAAATCGCAACCTAGAGTTACAAGTTCTTTAACAAAAAGTGGCCAGTACCTTCCCATTTTTAATGGGTATAAGTGGACACAAATAGATAAAGCACCCTTTAGTGGAATGGGAGGCGGTTCTGATGGGAAAACTACCCAGATGCAAGAACTCGCCTCTCTTTTTGCAATACAAAAAAGTATTGAAAATAATGGGTATACTAATCAAGGTGCATTTATGAAATTATATCGCAATGATCTGAAGGCGATATATCCTGCAATGAACGAAGAATGGGAAAATACATTCTTTCAACAACAACTCACAACATATAGAGAAGTAGGAAATACTAGATATGGACACTACTCCAGAGATGGTGGGTTTATGGATTATATCACTGGGATTTGCAAACAAAAATATGGTATTGCAAAAAAAGATACTTGGAACCCTGCAGACATATGGTTAGTATCTGACCTTAACAAAGTAAAAAATACTTTAAAAGAAAAAGTATTAGATGATGTAACTTCTCTAGAAGAATTCAACGCTATTCTAAGAGATATGTTCCATGAAAGAAGAATTGTAGGTATTTCCTTAAAAAAGATGTCTGGGAGAACTGCAAAATGGGAACTTGTGAATCTAGAAAATATGGATATTTTCGATGATAAAGAATATAATTTCAAACTTTCTGATATTGATCTAAATTTAAAAACAAAAGGTAATGGAGAGTTTGTTAACTCAGATACCAAAATTGTCGTAGAAGGCAAAAAGGGAAAAATTAAATTTCAAATCAGACAAAATAGTGCTGGTTTTAATAATTTAAAAATCGAAGGGACAGACTTGGGTGCGACTTCTGCAAGACTTGGTAAGGTTCCTTTAGACATGGCCAGAAAAGTTTTTACAGACGAAGGTCTTACTTGGGACAATGATAATAAAAATTATCCTACATCTGAACAAGAATTTATGAATGATTATAATAGATTCTTATATAAATTTAATAAAGTAAAACAATATACAGGAATAACCGAAAACCAGTTTCAAAAAAATGTGGTATCGGTATTTAATACATCTAGACCAGATTATGCTCATAGTAAGTTGATGCAACTTCATTTGGTGTGTGAAATTGTCTCTATCACAAACGATGAAAAAAGAGATGACTTACTAACAACTTTAACATATCTTGCCCAAAAGAAGGGGAAAATATTTGGGCCATTCGGGAAACTTTACTAATGCAATCATTTAAAAAATATCTTAATGAATCAAAGGGTGGAAAAAATTTACACCTAGAACATCTTGAGGATGAAATTTTAAACTTTGGAATCGATGGTGGTCGAGCCGCTGTTCGATTTCTTTTATCTTTAAGAGACATGTTGGCTGGAAACTCAGATGCTAAAGTAAACATGACAGTTAAATGGGACGGTGCTCCTGCCATATTCGCTGGAATTGACCCAAGTGACGGCAAGTTTTTTGTTGCAAAAAAATCTGTATTTAATGAAACTCCGTTGTTATATAAAAGTACGGCAGAGATTGCTGCAGATACAAAACTTAGTCCTGCCTTAAAATCAAAATTTACTGTTGCATTTCAAGAATTTTCCAAGTTAGGAATCAAAGGGGTAATTCAAGGCGACTTGATGTTTACTGACGATGTGTCGGAAAAAACACTTGATGGCGAGACATATCTAACATTTCAACAAAATACATTGATGTACGCAGTTCAGAAAGACTCTGATTTAGGAAAGGCGATCAACGCTGCAAAAATCGGTGTTGTTTGGCATACAACATATTCTGGAAAAGATTTACCATCAATGACAGCTTCTTTTGGTGTTAATATTTCTGGGCTAAAGAAAACATCTTCTGTGTGGATGGATGATGCAACATATAAAGATGTTTCTGGTTCTGCAAAATTTACTTCGTCTGAACTAAAAACATTCAATGGTCAAATGTCTCAAGTTGGTAGAAAATTTAAGAAAATCAAGGCGAATGATTTTAAAACATTTATGCAACTTCAAAATAAAACTTTTATTAAAGGACTCGCCGGTGCAAGTTTTAAAACCTATCTCAATACATACATCCGTGAAGGACAGAATATTTCTACAAAGAATATGAAAAATCTAGACTATTCGATGTATGTTAAAAAGTTTTTTGACGAAAAGGTAATTGCAAAATTAAAAACCGAAGGTGCAAGAAAAGATAAAGAGAGAATTAGAGATGATGCAGTAAAGCAGTTAATTAAATTAGACAGTGTTGCATATGCAATTGTCGATTTTATGGAAGAAATGATTGACGCCAAGTCTCTCATTATAAATAAACTAAATAGTGTTAAACAATTAACGCAGATTTTTGTTCGTACAAAAAACGGTTACGAAGTGACAAATCCAGAAGGTTATGTTGCAATTGATACGAATGGTAATGCCGTCAAAATTGTAGATCGAATGGAATTTAGTTACAATAACTTTACTGCAGCAAAGGCATGGGATAAGTAAAATGGATATAAAAAATATAATCGAAAATCTTAGGAACGAAGAGTCTTTAAATGAGGGCATACACGACCCAGGCATCTTTAAGGCGGTGTTTCTCGCTGGTGGGCCAGGTTCTGGCAAATCCTTTATTGTAGGTAGAACTGCACTTACTTCTTTTGGATTGAGAGTTGTAAACTCTGATCCTGCATTTGAAAGGGCATTAGATAAGGCTGGATTGGATAAAGGAAATCCAGACGATATTTTCTCTGACCTTGGACAACAAGTAAGAGGTAAAGCAAAGGCACTTACTGCGATGCAACAGGCGGGATATATGAAGGGTAGACTTGGACTTGTTATCGATGGTACTGGAAAAGATTATGATAAAATTAAAAAACAAAAAGACAAGTTAGAAGCGATGGGTTATGAAACCGCAATGATTTTTGTAAACACCGATTTAGATACCGCATTAAACCGAAATAGGTTAAGGGCGAGAAGTCTTCCAGACAATGAAGTTGAATCTATGTGGAAAGGTGTTCAAGGAAACATTGGAAAATTCCAGTCTGCATTTAAATCAAAAATGTTTGTAATTGATAACTCCGATGGTGCTGATTTTGAAAGAGATGTTATGAGGGCATATAGAACCATTGGAACATGGACAAAGAAAAAACCAACTAAAAGTGTCGCAAAAAAATGGATTTCTGCAGAAAAGGCTGCCAGAGGAATTAAAGAAGAACTAATTAGAGAAGACGCAGAGTTTGCACAAGATAGTTTGGAGATGATGTTGAGACAACTTATCATTCTTTCTAATAAGTCTACAGAACTTGCAGAGGCACTTATGGAAGAAGTGGATAATCCACAAAATGACGAATATGAAATGGAGGCGTGGGTAGTTTCTAAAGTGACAAAGGCCAAGGATTACATTGATGCTGTTTATGATTATAGTATCATGGACGAAATGGATGATGACTAATGTTAGGATTTACTCAGTATCTTTCTGAAGGCATCAAACTTAAATTGATTCGTGGCAAAGGGCAAGATGTTCTTAAAATGTGGGATACTAAGGAAAAGAGTTGGGTAGAACTAAGAGGAAAATCCGATTTTGAGCGAAGATACGATCCAAAAGATCCATTACACAAAGCAATTACTGCTCTTGGCAAGTCAGCTAATATTTCTGATTTTGTTAACGGAGATGAAGTCAGTATTAACCCGAACCACCCAGATGGTAAAAAGGCATTAAAAATAATAAAAGGTTTGATGAAATGAAAACATTCAATCAGTATATTCTTGAAAAAGAAATGCCAGAAATTTACTGCGATATGGATGAAGTCCTTTGTAATTTTACAGGCGGATATACAGATGCATTTAATAAAGACTTTGCATCAACTGATAAAGAAGAAAGATGGGAAGATATTAAATCCAAAAAAGATTTTTGGCATACCCTTCCATGGATGCCTGGTGCAGAAAAAATGTGGAGAATGTTAAACAAATATAATGCAAATATTTTATCTGCATATTCAAAAAGAGATTCGAACTCACAAAAAGGTAAAAGATTTTGGATTTCAAAAAATTTGAGATTGAATGGAAAAATACATTTAGTCCAACGAGCAGATAAACAGAAATTTGCTACAACAAATGATAAACCAAATATTCTAATTGATGATTATCCTAAGAATATAAAAGAATGGGAAGCGAAAGGTGGTATTGGTATTCGTCATATCAATCCAGCGAAGACTATGAGAGAATTGGAGAAGTTATTGAGATGAAAACTTATAAACAGTTTCAAAATATAGAAGAAATGGTGTTGTATCATAGACAGAATGAAATACCACTAATTGATAATGTCTTTCGTCTAGGTTCAAATAATTTTTATGAAACCTTTAGAGTTGCAAGAAGATTATTCGAAGAGGGTAAAGTCGAGTTTGACCTTTACGACATAGAAATGTTACAAACAGATATTGGTGAGTGGGCGATGTTTGAGGAACAGGAATATGTTCCTTTGGACTGTCCTTTGATGGAAGAAGAAGATGTGGAATTGAATTCTCCAAAGAGGGGTGGTAAGAAAAAGTATTATGTATATGTTAAAAATGATAAGGGAAATGTAATTAAGGTTTCCTTTGGGGATACAACAGGATTGACTGCAAAGATTAATGACCCAGAAGCAAGAAAGAGTTTTGTTGCAAGACATAATTGCGACCAAAAGAACGATAAGACAAAACCAGGCTATTGGGCATGTAGACTTCCAAAGTACGCAAAACAACTTGGATTAAGTGGTGGTGGTAACTTTTTTTGGTAATAGGTGATTTATGATGGTTCCATATATTGAAGAAGTAATTGATGAAAGAACAGTAAAGAGAACATTTTCTGGTGATGCTGATGTAAATGATTTAGTGTGGCACAGAGATAATGAAACTAGATTGGTTGAAATATTAAAATCTGATGATTGGCATTTTCAATATGATGACGAATTTCCTTTCCCTCTCTTGGAAGGAATGATGTTAAAAATAAACAAAGGAGTTTTTCATAGAGTCATAAAGGGATATGACTGTGGGAAATTAGAAATAAAAATTCATAGGTTTGACACATGACACAAGACGATATAGATTTTGGTTTTACAGCGGTAGATGAAGATGATCTTAAAGGATTAACTAATACATCTGTACAGACTGAAGAGATGACTTCTCAGTTGGAGACTACAGGCGAGAGCGTAAAACTTTTAGAATATAAAATGGATAATCTTGCAGACCGACTTGGTAGTATGTTAGATGAAGTTTCTACAGTAAAAGATTACTATGAAAACGAAAAGGTTATTGTCGCAAATAAATTACAAGAGGTGGAGAATCTGATTTTGCCTCTTCTAAATAATTTAATGAAAAATAAGGAAAAAGAGTATATTTACTGGCCCAACAGAGAGGCTATTATCAATCAACAGATTGAAAGAATCACTAAAATTACAAGAGCAGGGTCATGAAAGATACAGTAGTTTTTACATTTGGTAGGTTTAATCCCCCAACCACAGGACACGAAAAACTTATAGAAAAACTTGCATCGGTTGCCAAAAAAGAAGGCGCCGATTTTATGGTATTTCCTAGTCATTCGCAAAATGACAAAAAGGATCCTTTAGATCATAAAACTAAAGTTGGTTTTATGAAAAAGATGTTTCCAAAATATTCTCGTAATATCATCTCTAATAGAAATGCAAAAACTGCATTTATGATTGCGCCTATGCTATATGATATGGGTTATAAGAGATGTATTATGGTTGTCGGTGGAGATAGAGTTACAGAATTTAAAACTACACTTAACAAATACAATGGTAAAAAAGGAAGTCATGGTTTCTATGATTTTAAAGGTGGTATCGAAGTAGTCTCTGCAGGAGAAAGAGATCCAGATGCAGAAGGTGTTACTGGAATGTCTGCATCTAAGATGAGAGCTGCAGCTGCTGCAAATGACTATGATAGTTTTAAAAATGGTTTACCATCTGCGTTTGAAAAGTCTAACGGAAAAAAATTATTTGATACTCTTAGAAAGGCGATGAATATAAGTGAAGAATTGTCAGAGTTTCTTGAAGCAACTAATTCGGACTTTTCACGTTTTATTGAAACAGAATTTGTAGAGATTGTAGAAGATATCGAAGATGAAATGTTAATAGAATCTGTTTATAAAGAGTTGGATTTTAAAATCGGTATCGATGACGATTATGCAACTGTGTATAAAAGAATATACAACAATGAAGAAGTGTCTCAAAAACAAATAGACGATTTAGAAAAATTCGCAGATAGAATGCTTGCAAAGTATGATATTGATGTTACATTTACAAGACATTTTGTTGACAGAATGAATGATAAAAGAAATGACCCAGAAATTAAAGTAGCGGAACTTCAAAAGTTTTTCAAAAAGATTCAGAAGAAAAAGGGTTCTCAGATCAAGGCGAACCCCGACATCGAAGCAGTTCTCAAAGACATGTCAACCAACTTAAATTTACCTGTAGTTATCAATTATAAGAATGGTGATTTTGAGGTTGTTCACAAAACAATAATGCGTAAAAAGAATTTTTCTACATCAAGTAAAGAATTGAAATATGAAAGTCTTGAGGAAGCGAATTATCAAGTAGATATTGAAGGATTGCCCACTTTTTATGTAGATGCAAGTAGTGCTGGGGAAGTTAAAAATAACCTACGCAAAATGTTAAAAAATCCAAAGATTATTAAAGATGTTGAGAAAGTTACTGATGGTGAAGTTAAAAAAGATTTCCGTGATAGGATTACTGGAAAAGATGAAGGTGTATCTCGAGCCCAACAGGCTGCAATTGCAATCGCTAAAAAGAAGTCTGGTAAATATGACAAAGACGGTAATAAAATAGAAGATTGTTGGCCTGGCTACAAACAAGTAGGAATGAAAAAGAAGAGTGGTAAAGATGTTCCTAATTGTGTTCCAGAAGATTTTAAGATGAATCCAGAAAGAGAAAAGGATTTAGAAAAGATTGCAAAAGATTTGCCAGATGATGATTTTAAGAAAAGATACGGTGATGAGTGGATGCAAGTTAAGATGGCAACTGCAATGAATATTCTGAAAAAGAAACTTGGTTATTCTACAGAAGATTTAGAAGAGATTGCATGGTTACACAGACCAAGAGGGTCTTCCAAAACAGTAAAAGTTAAAAAGAAAAAAGATGTTATTGAACCAACCTTAAAAGATAAGATTGCGGCTCGCCGTAAGCTTGCGAGAAAGATTGGAGACAAACTAGCATATAAAATGAGTTGGCAAGATGTGATGAAGGCAGTTAACGAAGATGCAGAGATAAAAAGTTTTTCTCAATTTCTTTTTGAAAGAAAGACAACTCAAGACCCAGATATCAAAGACAAAGAGGGATCTCAACCAAAAAAGTATTATGCAAAAGATGCTGATGGTGATGAGATGTCCAAGTCAACTAAAGATAAAAGAGCTGCCCACTTTAAAAAACAGGCATCTAAGCCAGATGGAAAAGACTCTTCTTATAAACCAGCGCCTGGCGATGCAGATGCAAAAACGAAACCTTCACAATATACTAAGAAATACAAGCAAATGTTTGGTGAAGATAGTGCGGAGACACTAGACGAAGCTAAGATTGCTGGACTAGTTAAGAAGGCAGATAAATCTGGCATTTCATATGAAATTCTGAAAAAGGTATATGATAGAGGTATGGCCGCATGGAAAGGTGGTCATAGGCCAGGAACCACTCCACAACAATGGGCGTTTGCAAGGGTGAATTCATTTATTACAGGTGGAAAAACGAGAACTACTGGTGATGCGGATTTGTGGGCCAAGGTTAAAAAATAGATAAATAATAAAAAAACGGAGATTTTTCATGTTTAAAAAGAATATGACAATTGAAGATATTGCTGCCTTTATTGGGGCCGCTTCTGCCGCCCAAGCTGCTGGTAAGAAAAAATTCAAACTTGGCGATAAAGAGTATCCTGTTACTATCAGTAAGGATGTTGCAAAAAAGGTAAGGGAAGAAGATGTCGCAGACTTTATTGGGGCTGCTAGTGCCGCAAAATCAGCGGGCAAGAAAAAATTCAAATTCGGCGATAAGGAGTACCCTGTCACGATTTCTGATAAAGTTGCGAAGGCGGTAAAAGAAGGAAAGATTCCTTGCGTTAAGTGTGAAGGTAAAGGATGCGATATGTGTGATGATAAAGGACACTTAGAAAATGCAGTAAAAGATTCTATAGAAATCAAAAAAGAAGAAATGGAAAAGGTTGAATGTCCAGAATGCGAAGGTAAAGGGTGTGACCATTGTGATGGTAAAGGATATCATGAAGTAGAAAAAGAAGAATACAAGTTGGACGGTAGAACAAAGGCCTTTAAAGAAAAACTCCAGAAATTAATGTATAAAGACCAAGGTAAAAAAGACCTTTCTAACGAAAAACAATTTGATGGTAGACAGTCTGCATTTAAAGAGAAATTGAAGAAACTTGGATATAAAAAAGAAGATATTACCACTGAAGAAATTTTTAATAAAATTTTAGAAGAACGTTGGGAAGTTAAAGCCGGCAAAGCTGCAATTGGAAGTTTATCCTATGATGATAAAGAAATTGTAAATATTGACAGGGAAACTGCTGCTAAACTGCAAGCATACTTCAAAAAATATAAGAACGGAAAGGCATGGAGAGAACTTTTCCAAGGTAAAGGTAAAGGCAAAGACTCTGTAGAAGATCAAAAGTCGTTTGATGCGTATGCAAAAAGACTTGTTGGAGAAGAGTTGGAAGAGGCTAAATCGTCAACTGGATATGAACTATATCATAAAGATTTTTCTAGTGCAATGAAACATGCATATGATTTTGCTAAGAAAAAGTTTGGAATCGAAATTGACCCAGAAGAAATTGATGATAAAGTTGCTATGGGCCCTAGAAAACCATCCAGTGGAAAAACAAATTCATATCGTTTAATGGGTACTGATAAGAGAGGTAAATCTAGAGGTGTCCAAATTCAAGTTGCAAACTTGGACAACAAAAGATATGAACTCAATATGTATAAAGAAGAAGTTGGAACAATGTCTCACGAAGAGTGGGATTTATATCAAGAAGAAGTTTTAAGTGAGATGTTGGTTGCTCGTAAGGATTTTGAAAAATTGAAGAAGGGTGATAAAGTAACTGTGCATTTTGATTCATCGATGAAAAAGGGACATAAGGAGACTTTGGTTGTAAAGGGTAAGTCGAAGAGTGCAAAGTATGACGTAGAAAAAGTTTCTCTTGGTTCTGCTACCGATCCTCGCAACAGAACTAAATTTTTCTTATACAGTAGAAAAGGTGGAGATGCTTCACTAGCATGGGGAGATATGGGTGTGTCACTAACAAAATTTGTCAAAGAAGAATTACAAGAAGCTGCTCCAAAAATTAAGGGTAGCAATCCAAAACTTAAAAATGGAATTATACGTTCTATTCGTGGAAAGGACGGAAAAGTATATGATGTTGAATTGCAATTAGATAGAAGAGGTATTAGATTTAGAACTCTAGATGATATGGGTACGATTAATACTATTAACCTTCGTCAAGCGTCCAAGATATTTGAAGACTTAGAAAATCTTAATGAGAAAAAATATTCCAAAAAACAATACAAGATGGCGTTTGGTGTTCTAAACGACCCTCGTTGGAAGGGTGGGAATATGACACAGATTGTTAAAACAATTGAAAAGATTGCAAAAGGGCTTTCTGATGATCCTGCAGTTTATAAAGCAATTCAATTAACAAATGAAGATTTGCAAGAAGGTACTTGGGCATTTGCTGACAAGTCATCCGAAGTGACTGCATTGAAGAAATTGATGTCTAAACCAATTACTCTTGGAAAAGAGGGAGATGACGCAACAGATGCACTTTATAGTCTGTTGGGTGACGATGAATTGTTTGACGACCTTTATGCTGCTGGTAAGAGAAATCCAAAGGGTGATGCTCGTCCAGTAATTAAAAAGTGGTTTAAACAGAGAATTAAAGACAACTCTTACGGAATGGGTAAAGATGCTGCAGACCTTGCAAAGAAACTTGGACTGAAAGAAGAAGTAGAACTTTTCGTGGAGTTAAAGGAACCGTTTATTGTATATGATACCGCTGATGATAACAAGGTTGTTGGAACTGCTTCTGATGAGAAGGGTGCAAAGTCAATCATTTCAACTTCTCAACTTCCACCAATGAAAATTAAAGATAAGAAAACTTTGAAAATTGCGAAGTCTCGCAAAAAACAAATGATTGGCCGTCCTTTAATGGCGCAACATTGCATGGAAGATTTCCAACTTACAGAATCTATTATCGATGATATGAGAGATATCGTTGATAACAAACAGGCAAAGAAAATTAAAGGGACTATGGTTGATTTGTTTACTGCATCTGCAGTTGTTCAAATATACGATAAGGTTAATGATTCTAATAAGTCTAAAATGGAAAAACTTCCACTACCTAAGTTAGTTGACCTTGCGTATAAAATTATGAAAAGGGAAGAGATTAACGAAATCAACACAATCATTGAAAATGCAGATAAAAAAGATGCAAAAGAAATGGGAGAAATCGTTAGAGAAATGAACCCTAAATATAATACAAAACAAGTCAAGCAAGAAGTAGAAAAAATGGCGATGGAAAAATATGGTAATAAATCCAGAGCTAGAAAAATTGCAAATTATATAAAGTAGAGGAGAACTTAAATGTCATTACCTAAATGGGCGACCCCAGCGAAGTGGATGAAGAACGCAGTAGCGACCAATCGTGGATGGGAAAACGAAAAAACTGGTGAAGTATACAAAAAAATCAATGGATTAAAAGATAAGATTGATGAACTTGCACCACCAAAGAAAAAGTCTGCTGCGAAGAAAAAGGTAGAGGTTGTTGAAACACCAGAATCTGGTTCTGAAGAATCTGATTCAGAGGAATCTGATCGGCCTGGCGAATTAGAAAATTTGACTAAACTTGAATTAGAAGCTCTTGGTAGAGAACATGGGATTGAATTGGACAGAAGAAAAAAGAAAGAAGATTTGATCTCTGAATTAACAGAGGTTTTACCATCATAATAATAAAAGAAAATATAACATGGAAAAATTTGAAAATTTGACGGAGACAAATGTAGCCAACTATCAAATGAAACATTATGATAATCCTCAATGCCATAGTATGGAAGAGTTTCTTGATGACATGAAAAGAATAAAATATGTCAAAAGACTTTTTCATAAGTATCATACTAAAGGCATTTTGAAGGAAAGGTTGATAATAAATCACTTAGTAGTATTACTAAATGTATTAAATACATTGCCTTGTAATAGAGTTTTGTTTTTGAAAATTGATGAAGAACAACATTATATTCTTGCAACGTTTTTGGAATTTCTAAATAGATTACCAAATAAAATTGAAGGAATTGATGGTAAAGTTATTGATAGTAGTATGATTGAAAGAGACAGTCACATAACACAAATTCTAGGAGAGATATAATGGCATCAGTATTTAATGCCTACCTTGCATATCAATTTATTAAACTTCTAACAACGCCTTGGAGTGAAACCGAGGCGTTTAAGAATGGTATTATTGATGACAAGGGAAACAAGTTGAAAAAATCTAATCAATTGAAAACGGATGCAGAAAAAAAATCATTTACTGTTTTCCATAAGATTATTTTCAATCTCAAAAGAATTTTAGAAAAATTTCCAGGCGGTAGATCTAGAATTGCGACTTATGCAGCTGCAATGGCACTTCTAAAAGAAAACAAAGAAAATTTAAAACAAGAAGATTTGCAATTGTTAGAGGTTGCATTGTTGGATTATATTAATATTTTAGAAGAAGAATACCACAACAAAGAGGTTGAACCTTTAAATGAAATGTGGTATAATGATGTAATAAATACCGTTCAATCAAAAACTGCCAAAAAGAAAGTATACGACCACGCTCTTGATACTTTGTTAAAAGTTTTGCAGAGAAAAAAGAAAGAAAGTGGCAGAAGAGGATTGAGACATAGTATTAATTATTATTCTGACCAGATTGCAAAAACATATTCTGGAGTGGATGGAAGAACTCTTGCAAAGATTATGAAACAGACATACCCAGAAATAGCGGAAGAATTTGTTGTTGAAGACATTGCAAATGTAGTAGGAGATTCTTCTAATGTTGGTGGATTTATTCAAGACCCACACCAATTTGCAGGAATGAAAATATTCAAGGTAAAACCAGATTCTTTTAATAAATTTATGAGGGGCAAGAAGAAGTATGGTAGATGGGAGAACTTCATCGAAAAGGATGATGCTGTCGATATCAGAAGATACATAAAATCTAACCCCAATAAGAGAATAGTTTTACAAGATCAACAACACGGAACAATGATAATTTTACATAGAGATTTATGATGGGTATTTTCAGTGGAGCAAAGATTGCACTTGTATTAGTAATACTATCGGTTGCCGGTGGTGGTTACTTATATGTAAAAAATTTGCAAGAAGATGTTGACAGACTGGCTAAAAACAATGTATTGTTAGAAACGGCGGTGAATTCAAAAGATCAAGAAATTGAAAGATTGAATGAAGAAATTGTAGAAGTTAGAGAAGCAAATAGTAGAGTAACGGAAGAAAGTAGAAAGTTAAACAACGAAGTAGATGTTTTGAGAAATAAGTTATCAGAACACGATCTTGGTTATCTTGCAGAAAATAAGCCTGGACTAGTACAAAGAATAATCAATAAAGATATTGAAAATAGTTTAAAGGCAGGAATAGAAGAATTGACTTCAGACAGTATAATGGAAAATAAATGATGAATAAATATATACTAATGTCTTCGATTTTCTTGTTGGCGGGTTGTTCTGCATTCACGCCAAAAGAAGTTGTAGTTACAGAACAGGTTTTTACAGAAAAGGTTCCTTTGAATCTTCCTATGCCAAAACCTGTAAATTGGGTAGATTTTGAATTTTTAGTTGTGACCCCCGAAAATTATGAAGAAGTGGTAAAGAAACTAAGAGAAGGTGGCAAGAGTGTTGCTTTGTTCGCAGTTGATGAAGAATCTTATAAGAATTTGTCACTAGTTGTAAATGATATGAAAAGATATATTGGTGAACAGAGAGTTATAATTTTAGAATACAAAAAATATTATGAAGATAAATAAAAAAAAACAATAATTTTGGGAAATAAAAATGTCAGAATCCGAAGCTGTAACTACAAATAGATTAGATAGAATTGAAGAAAAGATTGATAAGTTGTCTGAGGCTATGATTTCTATTGCCAGAGCAGAAGAAAAACTTGCTGGTATGGAACAAAAATACTCCTCGCAGTATGAAAGACTAAATCGTTTTTCCGAAAAACTAGACACCCTGACACTCAAAGTAGAAGAGAATTCACGAACCTCCTCAACATTTCAAAAGGCCTTTTGGGTTATTTTTGCCGCTGCAGTTTCTTCCATCGTTGCAAATTTATATATGATGAATTAAAAATCACTTGACATACCCCCAAGAATAGTGTAAGATACATAAATCTACACTATTTTTTTTTATTTTGGAATGATTGATGCTTTATATTGACCGAACCTTTATCCAAAGGCTTTCCCCACAACTAGAAGGTTTTACCAAAAAGAGAGACACCTTGTATAATTTTAGGTGTCCTATTTGTGGTGACTCTAAGAAGAAAACTTATAAGATGAGGGGATTTCTCTACGAAAAGAAAAATAACTTCAGATACATGTGTCACAATTGTGGCGCTAGTATGGGCCTTGGACAATTTATGAAAGAGGTAAATCCATCCTTATATGAAGAGTATGCGATTGAAAAGTGGAAAGACGGCCAGAGTGGTAAGACTAAAGGCAACTTTGAAAAAGATGTAGACTATAAGTTTGACTTTACTCCTACCTTTAAATCTAAGTGTTCTTTTGATTATGGTGAGAAAGTTTCTGATTTGCATCAATCACATCCAGCTAAAAAATACTGCGATCAGAGACATTTACCAAATCAGGAATTGTTATATTATACGGATGATTTCAAGTCTATTGTTGACAAAGTTAGTAAAGAAGGATATAATCTTCAGAAGTTTGATAAAAGAATTGTTATACCTTTCTTTAATGAAAAATGTGAATTGATCGCCTTACAGGGTAGAAGTCTCAATCCAAATTCTTCGATGAGATATATAACAATAAAAATTAAAGAAGCACCAAAAATTTATGGGTTGGAACGTGTTGACCCAGAAAAAACAGTCTATATAGTAGAGGGCCCATTAGACTCCCTATTTGTAGAAAATTCTCTTGCCATGGCGGGGAGTGATATAGACAAATCATACTTCAGTGACTTTTCTGATGTAGTCTTCATTCTCGACAACGAACCAAGAAACCAGCAGATTGTGGATAAACTTTCAAAGATTATCAACGATGGTTTCAAGGTTGTAATATGGCCAGAAAAAATTAAAGAAAAAGATATTAATGACATTATTCTGTCTGGAATAGACACTTTAGAATTAATGGACATTATAAGTAAAAATACCGTTGATGATCTTGAAGCAAAATTAAGATACTCACAGTGGAAAAAATGTTAGGACAAAGAGGTAAAAATGAAAATAAAAATCGATTATGAACGAGATGCCAACTTTTCCGAACAATCCCTAAAACTACTAAAAGACTATTACTGCACAGAAGAAGAAAAATCCCCACAAGATGCTTTTGCTAGAGCTGCAATTGCATATAGTTATGGTGACAAAAAACTTGCTCAGTCGATTTATGATGCAGTGTCTAAGGGATGGTTCATGTATTCTTCTCCAGTTTTATCAAACGCTCCAAAATATGGAGAGAAGGCTAAGGCGTTGCCCATTTCGTGTTTCTTGGCGTATGTGCCAGATACCCTAGAGGGACTCATTGAACACTCATCTGAATTGAGATGGTTGTCAGTTAAAGGTGGTGGTGTCGGGGGACACTGGTCACATGTTAGGTCAGTATCCAATAAGGCGCCAGGCCCTATTCCTTTTCTTAGGACTGTTGATGCGGATATGACTGCATATCGTCAGGGTCGCACTCGTAAGGGCTCTTATGCTGCTTATATTGATATCGATCACCCAGACATTATAGAGTTTCTTAATATTCGTGTGCCGACTGGTGATGTGAATAGAAAATGTTTTAATATTCATCATGCGGTAAATATTACAGATGATTTCATGAGAGCAGTGAAAAATAATGAAAATTGGGATCTTGTTGATCCTTCTGATAAATCAGTAAGAGACACAACACCAGCTCGTAAACTTTGGGAACAATTATTAGAAGTTAGATATAGAACAGGCGAGCCTTATTTAAACTTTATCGATACGGCAAATCGTGCATTGCCATCTCCCATGAAAGATAAAGGTTTAAAAATCCATGGTTCAAATCTTTGCAATGAAATCCATTTACCAACATCAGATGATAGAACGGCTGTGTGTTGTCTCTCTTCACTGAATCTAGAATTATATGATGAATGGAAAGATACATCTTTAGTAAAGGACTTGATTAAATTTTTAGATAATGTTCTTCAATATTTTATTGATAATGCACCAGATGAAATTAGTAGAGCAAAATATTCTGCAGAACAGGAAAGATCGCTTGGACTTGGTGCAATGGGATTCCATTCTTATTTGCATAAACATAGAGTTCCTTTTGAATCAGAAGATGCAAAAATTATAAATGAAGAGATGTTCAAAAGAATCAAAGAACAGGCTGTAGATTCTACTAAAGAGATTGCGATTGAAAAGGGCGAGTGTCCAGATATGAAGGGATATGGTGTGAGAAATTCACATCTTCTTGCTATTGCACCAAATGCGAATAGTTCTATTATTGCAGGAACATCACCTTCAATTGAACCATCTAAGGCAAATGCTTACACGCATAGAACCAGAGCTGGTTCCCATTTAATTAAAAATTCTTACTTGGAAGAAGAACTTGAAAAGGTTGGTATGAATACAGAAGAGATTTGGTCTTCTATTATTACAAACGGTGGTTCTGTTCAACATTTGAATTTAGACGATCACATTAAAAATGTATTTAAAACTGCTATCGAAATCGATCAACTAAAAGTAATTGAACTTGCTGGAGATAGACAAAAATATCTCTGTCAAGGACAATCATTAAATGTGTTCTTCCCTGCAGGAGCAACAAAGGCATACCTTCATAAAATTCATTATGAGGCATGGAAACAGGGATGTAAGGGACTTTATTATTTGAGAACCGAAACATCAAATCGTGCAGAAAATGTTGCACAAAAAATCGAGAGAGAAGCACTAAAAGATTTTGCTTCACAACAAACAACAGAAGACTCGCAAGATGAATGTCTTGCATGTCAAGGATAAAGAGGATAAAAATGGAAGTTCAGTTATATTCAAAATCGGGTTGCCCTTTTTGTGTAAAGGCAAAAAGTTGGTTTGATGACCATGGTATTAGTTTTTCAGAGATTGTTTTGGATGATGAAGAACAGCGTTTGCAATTTTATCAAAGATTGAATGGTGTAAAAGAAACAATCGCAAATACTGCGAAGCCTGTAAATTCTATGCCGCAAATTTTTGTGGATGGGAAACGTCTTGGTGGTTATGACGACCTAATGAACAACGCAGAAAAGATTATGAAAAAGTTATCTGGTGGATTGATGAAACCATCGATTACATACAAACCGTTTTTCTATCCTTGGGCGGTAGAGATTACTACCAGACACGAAAAGGCGCATTGGATTGAGGACGAAGTTGACCTTTCAGAAGATGTTACTGACTGGAAAACTGGTAGAGTTACAGAAGTCGAAAAAGATTATATTACAAATATCTTAAGACTTTTCACACAATCTGATGTTGAGGTTGGAAAAAATTACTTCGAACAATTTATTCCAAAGTTTAAAAATAATGAAGTTCGTAATATGTTAGGTTCCTTTGCAACAAGAGAAGGAATTCATCAACGTGCATATGCCTTACTCAATGATACTCTTGGACTTCCAGATAGTGAATACCATGCCTTTTTAGAATACGATGAAATGACAGATAAGGTTGAATTCATGACAGCTTCTGACCCATCTACAGTTAGAGGCCTAGGATTGTCTCTTGCAAAGGCAGTATTTAATGAAGGTGTTGCACTATTCGCCTCATTCGTAATGTTGTTGAACTTCCAGCGTTATGGCAAGATGAAGGGTATGGGTAAAGTTGTTGAGTGGAGTATTCGTGACGAATCCATGCATGTTGAGGGAGTTGCAAAACTTTTTAGAACATACTGCAATGAGCATTCCAGAATTGTCGATGATTCTTTCAAAAAAGAAATTTATGAAATGGCACGAATGTCAGTTGAACTTGAAGACAAATTTATTGACCTTGCATACAATCTTGGCGAAATAGATGGACTTAGTTCAAGTGATGTGAAAACTTATATTAGATATATAACAGACAGAAGACTTCTTCAGTTGGGCCTTAAAACCAATTTTAAAGTAAAAGAAAATCCTCTTCCTTGGTTGGAGTGGATTCTTAATGGTGCAGATCACACTAACTTCTTTGAGAACCGTGTGACTGAATATGAAGTAGCAGGGTTGAAAGGAACATGGGAAGAAGCCTACGCAGCATAAAGGAATGACAAATGCAAAAAATAGGCTGTAACTTATGCGCTGCAGAATTTACAATAGAAACCCATAATTCCGAACAAATTCGTTTTTGTCCAGTCTGTGGTGAACCTCTAGAAGATTATATAAATATAGAAGAGGATGACTATATGGATGAAGATGAATGGGAAGAATTCGAAGAATAGCAGGAATTGATTATAGTTTAACCTCTCCTTCTGTATGTGTATATGAGGGAGAGGTTGAAAATATAAAATTCGATGATTGTAAAATATATTTTTTATCAAACACGAAAAAATTTTCAGACTACAATTATAAAAATTTAGATGGACAAGAAAATCTGTCCAACTTTTCCACGCCTGAAGAAAGGTATGATTTTATATCTGATTGGGCAATGGATATTCTAATTTCTCATGAAGTTGAGGAAGTCTTTCTTGAGGATTATAGTTATGGTTCTACTGGAAAGGTTTTCCATATTGCAGAAAACTGTGGACTTCTAAAATACAAAATGTGGCAATCAGACATTAAATTTACTTTGGTTGCACCAACTCAAATAAAAAAATTTGCAACTGGTAAAGGAAATGCAAAAAAAGAATTGATGTATGAATCATTTTTCAATGAGACATCAAGAAACCTTATAGAAGAATTTTCACAAAAATCAGAAAAAATAGGAAACCCCATATCAGATGTGGTAGACTCTTATTTTATATGCAAATATTCTACTTCAATATAAATCGCTTATTTTAAAAAACCTATTGACTTTTGTTTGACGCTACTTTATATTAGTAGTTACTAAAACAATTGATGTAATTTATGGAAAGTGTATGAAACAAAATCTAATTTACAACCAAGATTGCGTTGAAGGAATGCTTTCAATGCCAGCAGGAAGTGTAGACATTGTTGTTACATCACCTCCGTATAACTTGAATATTAAATATGGAAAATACAAAGACGATTTGCCACGTGAGAGTTATTTGAAATGGTTACATGATGTATTTTCAGCAATAAATCATTGTCTCAAAGATGATGGACATTTCTTTTTAAATATGGGCTATTCGAATATTGATCCATGGGTAGGAATGGATGTAGCAAACGTTGCTAGAGAGTCGTTTGTTTTACAAAACAATATTAGTTGGGTTAAGAGTATTCATGTAAACGATAAGACAAGCGGACATTTTAAACCAATCAATAGTAATCGTTTTACTTGTCCTACTTGGGAACATTTATTTCATTTTACAAAAACAGGAAAAGTTGAAGTAGATAGACTAGCAGTTGGTGTTCCTTATGAATACTACGAAGGAAACATAAGAGGAAAAAATACAGCAGAAACAAAACCTAACCTACGAGATAAAGGTAATTGTTGGTTTGTGCCTTATGAAACAATAAGTAATAGGATAAAACACAGAGGAAAACATCCTGCAACATTTCCTATTGCACTTATTGAACAATGTATTAAGTTTAGTGGAGTCAAAAACGGTTTGTTAGTTGATCCATTTATAGGTTCTGGAACATCTGCTATTGCAGCTATAAGACAGAATATAGATTATATTGGATTTGATATTGATCAAGATTATATTGATTTTGCAAATATTAGAATACAAGATGCAAACAAAGAGAAAATGTTTGTAGAAGAATAGTAAAACCTATTGACATCTGTTTGACGCTACTATATATTAGTAGTTATTAAAACAAATGAGGGACACATGAATATTTTTGTTCTTAATAGAGACCCTATAGTTTCTGCAATCGAACAGTGCGACAAACATGTAGTAAAGATGCCTACGGAATCTGCTCAGATGTTGTCAACTGCACATCGTATACTGGATGGTTATGTCGAAAAACGGCCATCCAAGTCAGGTAAAAGAATGATTGACTATTGGGTACATCCAGATAGTAATTTGGAGAATGTGTTGTACAAGGCAGTGCATCACAAACACCCTTCTACTCTATGGACAATGCAGTCTAACAACAACTACAACTGGCATTATGTACACTTTTGTGCATTGTGCGATGAGTATGAGTTTAGATACGGAAGAAAACATGGTGCAGATTTGCGATTGAGAGAAATCCTTGCATTACCCCCCAAAAATATTCCTGTTGGTTACAAAACACAACAACCTCTTGCTATGAAGTCTAACCCAGAATGTATGATGCCTGATGTAGTAGAATCATATCGTGCATTCTATCAGACTAAACAAGACAGATTCAAGATGGTGTGGAGTAAAAGACCAATTCCCGAATGGTTTGTTTTAAAAACTGCTTGACATTAAACAAGTGTAATGGTATATTAAGAGTAATTAAAACAAAACAGGTTATAGAACTATGATTTTAGTAGATTTAAGTCAGGTTATTATTTCCAATCTTATGACACAAGTTGGAAAAAATACTGATGATATAGATGATGGGCTTATCCGTCATATGATTCTGAATTCTATCCTAAACATAAAGAAAAAGTTTTCGGGAGAGTATGGTAATATAGTTATTTGTTGCGATAACAAAAACTATTGGAGAAAGGATATTTTTCCATTTTACAAGTTTTCTAGAAAGAAAGAACGAGAAGACTCTGGTGTTGATTGGGGATTGATCTTCAATACAATGCATGAAGTCAAACGTGAATTGCGTGAACACTTTCCTTACAAGTGTATCGAAGAGGAACGTGCAGAGGCGGATGACATTATTGCGGTTATTGTAGAGAAATACGCTCCATGCGAAAAAATTCTAATCATATCTAGTGATAAGGATTTTAAACAACTGCAGAAATATCCAAATGTTTCTCAGTACAGTCCTATTCTCAAGAAGTTTCTTAAGGAGAGCGACCCAACAAAATATCTTCGTGAACATATTATTCGTGGAGACAAGTCGGATGGTATTCCAAACTTTCTTTCAGAAGATGAGGTTTTTGTAGAAAACCGCCGCCAACGACCTATCACTAAAAAGAATCTTAGTGGTTGGTTAGATATGAGTAGAGAACCAGAGGATTTTTGCGATGCAAACATGATTAAGTATTGGAAAAGAAACGAGGCGCTTGTAGATTTGTCTAAAGTTCCAGAAGAACTTAAGGCTAAAATTCTTAACAAGTTCACTAAAACCCCAAAAGGTAATATGAATAAAGTATTCAACTATTTTGTTGAAAACAGAATGATGTTACTTATGGAAGAAATTGAAAACTTTAAAGAAAAAGAGTATCAAACTTATAATAACATGGTGGAGCTATGAAAAAGTATTCAAAAGATTATAAGTCCATTTCAAAGGTGAACCCAATCGTTCATCACGACCATATCTATGGTTTTGAAGTAAAAGTGACAGAATTTAATAGTAAATGGTCACGAAATGGCAAACCAGTAGTCACTAAAAAGTTTTTTATTGACGAAAATAAAGCAACTGAGTATGCAGAAAGTATGCGTACTTGATTGTTTGGCCGCATGGTGGAATTGGTAGACACAAGGGACTTAAAATCCCTCGACTGTAATGGTCATGCCGGTTCGAGTCCGGCTGCGGCTACCAAACAATGGGTGGGCGGCGAAGATGGTGAGTCGCATCAGACTGTAAATCTGACACGAAAGTTGAGTTGGTTCGAATCCAGCCCCACCCACCAAAATTTATGAGGAATTCTAGGAAAATTTTTATTGAGGATTATAAATGACACTTCCAATTGAACGCACAAATGCAGTATTGCGTACAGAAAAGTTTTTAATGGAGTTGTGTGATCCTAAGAAATACCCTCGTATACCAAAATCGGTGCGTGAAGAAGCGCACCGATTGTTAAGACATTATCCTTCAAAATATAACATGAAATATATTGCAGATAGTTTTGAAGAGGTAGATTATTAATGTATGCAGTGATGGTATGTCTTGACGGCAAGGATGATTGGATTTATGTTACTAAACAAACAGAGCACTGTTGGGACTTACAACCTGAACTGTTTGAAGATGCACAAGAAGCAATGGAGTTTGCAAAAACGTTTCAACATCCTGATAGACCAGAAATGGTAATGGTGGTAGATTATTATGAAGATTAAAATAGGAAAATATCCTAAGCATTGGCCGTGGAGTAATTGGCTGTATGACAAGTTTGGATACAGCCCAGAACAAAAAGTAAAAGTACATATTGATCCGTGGGATACTTGGAGTATGGATCATACACTTGCTCCTATTATCTTGCCTATGCTCAAGCAACTAAAAGAAACCAAGCACGGTGCTCCGTATGTTGACCTAAAGGATGTGCCTAAAGAGCTACACGGCAAGAAACTTACCAAGAAGCAAAAAGAGAACGGTGAAGTAGACGACAAACACTTTGAACGTTGGGACTGGGTGCTAGACGAAATGATCTTTGCGTTTAACAGCAAGGTTGATGACGACTGGGAAGAACAGTTTGAAACAGGTAATAGTGATCTACAATGGGTTAAGCTCGATGATGGAAACAGTGAAATGGTAAAAGGCCCTAATCACACCAAAGAGTATGACTGGGAAGGACGTAAGAAATACCAAGAAAGAATTAGTAATGGGTTCCGACTCTTTGGCAAGTATTATGAAAACTTATGGGATTAAATTATGTATATACCTGACAACTGGGTGGTTATTAAAATGAAAGGTGATGATCCACACTATCGTGTTCTAGCAGGATGGAGTGGTGGATATCTTGACGGCGATAGTTGGCGTATGAATAGTGGTATCACAAGAGCAGAGAAAGGCAGCACCACTTGGAAGTTCTATGGCTCAAGTGGTAGTTGCTATGAATGTGGTATGCATAACTATACTCTTCGTATGAACAATGCTCATATCTGGACACAACTACAAGAACTTCATGGCGACAAAGTAGAGTTGATGCCTGAAGACACAGACTGGTTAAATGTGGATTGGATTATTAAATGAAAATAACAATTATAATGATTTTTTTGATGCTAGGTTCGTTTTTGGCAGGAATGGAACTTGCAGATGCACTAAACCCATATGAACAATGCAAACGCATGTACGAGTCTGCAGAAGATATCGGTGAGTGTGTATGGTTGAAAGAAAATTTATGAGTTGGGAACATGGGAGAGTTGGCAGAGCGGTTGAATGCACTGGTCTTGAAAACCAGCGAAGGTTAATAGCCTTTCGTGAGTTCGAATCTCACACTCTCCGCCAAATAAGAAAGGAATATTAATTTGTTTAGTAAGAAGTGTAAATTGCACTTAGAGGAAGTTGGAGAAACGCCACTGCAGCATTTTAAACATGCAATGTGGGTACTCTTGCAACTACAAAAGGCATCAATTGCAGTATTGATACATGCAATCGCACCAAGATTTTTTGTGTCATATGCAAGTGATAAATGTAAAACAATATTGGAAAGTAGAAAAAAATGAGTGAAGAAAAATTTAAAGTATACAAACCCCATAAAATGTTAGACTGGCTTGAAAACGAAGTCACGGATTGGGCCCACGGTTTGGTTACTGAACACTTTGGTGTTGAGTGTCCAAGTGAATTGAACAAAGAACAAATTGAAGAAGTAATTGAAGAGTATGAAGAACTTTCTGATTATGCTGGTGGTGATTGGTTGGCCATTGGTATGAGGAATGTTATTAGTACTTGGGAAAATGAAAATGATGAGTATCTTCTCTAATGAAAATCTTAAACTTTGAAATAAACAAGGGATTACACTGGACAACAGTTCTCACAGAGAAGATTATGTTGGCAGTGATTGGAATCTTAACTGTACTTGCTGCATCATTTGATGTAGTCGAGATGATTCAAAACATGAAGATTGAACTTGCAGACTTATTTCTTTTGTTTATCTATACAGAAATTATTGGTATGGTTGGTGCATTTTATGTAAGTAATAGAATTCCAGTCACCCTACCTATTATTATCGCAATGACTGCATTATGCAGACTGATTGTATTACATAGTAAGGAGGCAGACCCTTGGATATTAGTTGCAGAAGCTTCTGCAATTTTAGTCTTGGCAATCGCTGCATATGCAATGTCATTAAAGGATAAACTAAGTTTAGAGAAAAAATCTTTAAGAAATGAGTAAAAAGTGCTTGACATATATAGTATAATGTCGTATCATATATACGAATGATAACTTTTAGAGGAAAAAGATATGAACAAGTTTAAAATCTTCTCTGCAGTTGTTGCACTAGTTGCACTCTTTATTGCTCCGTCAGTAAATGCTCAGAGTGTTATTGGTACGGTTGTACAAGTCGACCCGATTTACGGTACACATGTAAACAGAGTACCGCAACAAGTTTGTAGTGAATATCAAGTTCCTGTCTATAATGGTGGAACCATTTATAATGGTGGTGGTATTGTAAATAATAACGCCGGTAATGTTCTTGGTGGTGCTATCATTGGTGGTATTATCGGACATCAGATTGGTAGAGGTGATGCCAGAAAACATAACCGTAATGTGGGTGCTGTAATTGGTGGAATTATAGGAAGTCAACAAATGCCAAACACTTATGGTAATGTATATCAGCCTGGTGGAGTCGTTTCAACTCAGATTCAAAACCGTTGTTTTACTACCTACACACATCAGCAAGAAACCTTTATTACTCACTACTTTGTAACGGTGGATGTGAATGGTACTCTGGTTCGCCAGAGAACTGGAACACGATATAATGTAGGTGATGCAATCGAAGTATATACTAATTATCGTCTTCGATAAAAAGAAAGTTTTGTAATGACACATGAGAGTAGTATTCTCAGAGGGAAAAGATATCTAGTAATTGACTCTTTTTTAGATGAGAGAATTGCAAATGATATGGAAGATCTTTGCCTAGATTATCAATTCCCTTGGTATTTTGGTTATACAGAACAAAAACGAAAAGACAATTTTTCCACAGTTGATAAAGGCGATCCGTTTGGACTTCACAATCACCCAATGGTAAATGATGGAGTTCAGGCGGTTCATCATATTGTCAAAGAAAGGAAAGTTGTTTCAGAAAATTTTTATAAAGAATATTTGTCCAAAATTCTTTTTAAAATGGATTCGCAGTTTGGTGTTGAAAGAGTTCCTGTTCAGAGAGCAAAATGCAACTTACAAACCCAATTGACAAATAATAAACCTACCTATTTTAATGTGCCTCATATTGATACCATGGATAGGCATATTTCATTCATCTATTATATCAATGATAATGATGGACATACCATATTTTTTACTGATGAAAGTAAAGATAAAAACTCTCCTTTAGAGATAGAACACAGAGTTGAGAGTAAAAAGAACAGAATCGTTTTCTTCGATGGTTCTATCCTTCATACAGGACAAAATCCAATAAATTCGCATTTGAGAGCGGTAATTAACGTCAATATTGACTGGATTTGATAAAAAAATTATAAAAAAAATTAAAAAAAATTGTAAGTGATTGATTTTAAAGGAAATCTTTTTTTCGAAAAAGCTTGACATTTGGGTTCAAAACCCTTATATTATATATGTAAGGTTGATTGATAGAGGATAAATTATGAACGAACAAATGGAAACCCTTCTAGAAAACATCAAGAAAGACTACTTTGAGTGGACTAGTCGTTGTGCTCGTAGGAAACTTGATACCGATGGTGAACTTACTGAGATCAACAAACGAATGATTGCTGATTTCAATGATAAACTTCACTATAAAGTTGGTAACAAATACATCAAAGTTATCACTGGTAATAGTGTTTGGGGATTTATTGTCAACACTGAAAATGATAAAAAATTCCGCAAGGGTGACATCTTGAAAGCTGCTGGTTGGGCTGCTCCTGCTCGGAACGCTGCCCGTGGTAACATCGTTGATGGTGGTTACACTATTCAATGGACTGGCCCCCTTTATCTTTAATAACGTCCAATAGGAGATATATTATGAACGTTTCTCAAATTTCTCAGATGATGACCGAAGCTCAGACCGCCGCTTATGAGGCAGCTTCGGAATTTGAAAACAAATACTTCCCAAACAACGGTTGGGGCATGTGTGGTTTTGCTTGGGTAAATATTTACGAATACCAAGGACAGAAACTCAAAGGTAACACTAAGATGGGCCGTGCGTTGAAGGCCGCTGGTGTCGAACAAAATTGGCAACGAGTTTTCTCAGTGTGGAATCCTTCAAAGTTTCCTACGCAAAATGTTGATACTCTAGAGGCGGGTGCTCGTGCTGCCGCAGAGGTTCTTCGAAAGTATGGTTTCGTTGCCTATGCTGGAAGTCGTTTGGATTGAGGAGAGTTTTTATGTGGAATCCAAAAAACGCATCATGGGGTTGTACAGAAGTTACCAAGGAACTTGCTGTGAAACTTACTGAACTAATTCCCCTGCAAGGTTCTGTTGAAAATCCTCGCAAAAATCGACACCTTGAAAAGTTTCGCAAGGCACAAAATGTTGTCTACGATGTTTTCAATAATGGTTTGTGCAATCGGGGTTCAGAAATTAACAGAGTTCTTGGAGTAAAGGCCCGTGACTTGAACCTTCCAAGGTTCGCTTATGGAAACTATTTCCAAGGTAATTGGGATCAAGTCGAAGAACTTGTGGAAGAAAAATTCACACCAATCGTAATGAACGCAGCAAAGGAACAAGGATTAGTATGATTTATTCGCTGTTAGAATCGTCAATGCGTTGTGCAATTGAACGAGAAGAAAATATTAATGAAGATGGTTCTATTAACTGGAACTTTGTCGATGCAGACGCATATTGGACATGTTCAGAATTCTTTAAGGACTCAGAAGAATTCTACGAAGCGTTTGATGAAATCGCAAAGATCATTGATTCGGAACGCACTTCGGTAGAAACTGCAGAACAATTGGAGTTTGTACTCCACTAGGAGAAAATATGTTAGCATATTGTGATTATATTGCAAATCGTATCAAAACATCTCTCACAGGAGATGGAGATTTTGAGGGGTTGATTGAGGAAGTCGGCCCTATTAAGTTTGACCTTGCTCCCGCTGGATGGATGCAGTCAACGAAGAAGACTATGTTGATGTGGGATAAGAATGGCAAACGCTATCGTGTAACGGTAGAAGAAGACGAATAATTTTGGTTAAAAAGGAGAGACTATTTTCTGGATGCGTCTGTGTAGAGGGCAGGCCACCTATAAGCACTATCTCTTATGAGATGTTAGTTTCAGTTGAACTAGAGCGGCAACGTCAATAAGGCCGTGCGGAGAGATTGGAGATACTAGGGGCGCATTCAGTAAATAGTCTTATAAAATTACTAAATAACTTCTATGAAAATTTTAAAAAAGAAAAGACTCAAAAAAATTAATAAGTTTATGAAGTGTGGTAGAATTGATAAAGTTATTAATAGGCATTTAAGTAGTGATTCTAAATCATTTCTCAATAAGAATCAAATCGTTAAACAGAAACACGTTACTGAGTTGAATTGGGACGGAGAATAATGGAAGTAGGTTTGTTAGGCTTACTTGCAGTATTCTTGTGTCCAATGGTATTTGGTGGTATCACTTTTTATTACTCTCATAAGACTACTGACTCAGTGACAAAAAATACTTGGAAATATTGGAGAAATAAATGGCAAAGACAATCAAAGTTAGTGGAAAGGTAAGAAAAACTGCAAAGATGAGTTCGCATGGTTCATATCGTGCAAAACGTAAACCAAACTCACCTTTAGTTCTTGCTAAGAAACGAATGGAAGCAGCATCTCAGTTTGGGAAAACCTCTGCGTAAAGATTTATAGGGCCTATAGCTTAGTGGTTAAAGCTTCCCGCTCATAACGGGCAGATCGTAGGTTCAAATCCTGCTGGGCCCACCAAGTTTGTGAACGTGGTCGAATGGTTAGGCAACGGATTGCAAATCCGTATTATGCAGGTTCGAATCCTGTCGTTCACTCCAAAAAAAATCAATTTTTTTCATCAAAAGGCTTGACATTTGTGATGAAAAGGGTTATATTATACATGTAAGTTAGTTATGAAAGAGTGTGAATGATAGCAAAGAAAGAAAAAACAATATTAGTTGACTGTGATGGTGTTCTCCTTGATTGGGAGTACGCCTTTGACTGTTGGATGACTCGCCATGGTTATGAGGCCGTTTGTGAAGGTGAGTACAAAATGAACATTAAATACGGTTTGACTAAGAATGAAGCAAAGCGTCTTTGTCGAATGTTCAATGAAAGTGCTTGGATTCGAAAGTTGCCTCCTCTTCGGGACGCAATCAAATATGTGAAAAAACTTCATGAAGAACATGGATATATTTTCCATGCAATTACTAGTTTGAGTAACGACCAGTATGCACAACATCTACGGACTAAAAACCTTCGGGAATTGTTTGGAGATAGTGTCTTTGAACGGTATGTTTATTTGGATACTGGTGCAGACAAAGATGAGGCACTTCTAGAGTATGCTGGTACAGATTGTTTCTGGATCGAAGATAAACCTGAGAACGCAGATGTTGGACTTCGGGTTGGATTAGAAAGTATTCTGATTGCTCACGACCACAATGTCGGTTACAAAGGAAACGCTCTTCGGGTTCACAACTGGAAAGAAATCTATGGATTGATTACTGGTTAAAGTTAGTTCACCTATAGACAGAGAATATATCGGCCCAAGATGCAGTTGTGTTAGGAGTATATTTTTGATATCCTTTATATATTTTTAGTTCACCTATAGACATTGGGTAACTTTCAGAACTAGTTCCATTTATAGTGAAATTTGCAAAGGATGAGAAGGCTGTCCACCAACCGCCTTGGCCAGTTTGTCCACCTACATAAGCTCCATCTTTCCAGTAATGTATAGTATTTGTCGCCTTATCTCCTTGGATAATGATATGATACCAGTCATTTGCACTATGGGTTAAACTAGGTGTACTGAAGGTGCCATTAGAATACCAATAATAAACATTATTCGAACCATACTTCCATACGTCTACATTAAATGAATTGCCGTCATTTATAACTTGATGGTATGCCCCACTAGAAGTACTGTACATCCAATATTCCATTGTAAAATCTTCGCTTGCACCAGTCGTGAAATCTATGTTTCCCAAATTTACATATTCAGTGCCACTACCAGCAAGATCTACATACTGAATTGTTCTTGAAGTGTCGAGACTGAGGGTTGTTGTATTGAGTGGTGGATTGCCCGCTCGACTAAAGGTTGTGTTTACTCCATTAACTCTAAATATGTTTCCATATACACTACCACCCAAAGCGTTTACGCAGAATGCGTAGTCTGCAATCACTCCATTCACCAGTTCAACTTGAAACACATCACTTGTACTATTACCAGAATTGTCATATCCTGTAGCGGTAACATTAAAACTACTATCAGCAACATTGGTATCTGATGTTGGAGTTATTGTGAGTGTGGAATACTGACTTACAATATTTGATTGATTTAACTGAATATTACATATGTTTTGATTTGGGTCTGATTCAGAAATTACCCAAGTCAAAAGAAGTCCTTCTGGGTCAGTCGCAGCT